>JACCDZ010994708.1_pt1 | contig 20374 bp, 22 predicted proteins | sample 7449551 | NCBI WGS metagenome assembly JACCDZ01 (sample SAMN15323452, study PRJNA562643) | freshwater metagenome | isolation source: river surface water | place: USA:Blue River Watershed | collected 2017-08-18
GGGGTGATAGTTTTAGTAACATAGATAGTTTTTTCGCTTATTTCAGCCTTAAAACTCCTGCCTTGTATTTTGTTTTGTGAAATAGTATCGTAAATGTATGCGTATCCCAATGAATCTATGCGCATAGTATCGGAATAAACCTTTACTTGGTTATAGTCCTTAACGATTGTAATTGTATCGTGAACTTCATCAATAAGGTAGGTTGTGTCTAAAACGACAAAAGGGATTGATTTCCCTTTGATGTACTTTGTAAAAGTTTTCTGTTGGTAAACTGTGTCGGTATCTATGATAACCGATGGTTGACCTATGTATGAAGATTTATCCTTAATGAAAAGAAATACTATAATAACCAAAATTGCTATTACAATATTCTTATACATTACTTAAATCTTTTAGCTGCCTTAATGTAATAACGAATTGCAAAAAGACCAGAAACAATAGCAATCAAACTCGCTATGAGGCTAACTATTGGTTGCACATTTACAACACTAATAAAGGCGGTTGTTCCGCTAAGAATAGTTAACAAGTCCGATTGATTGCTATTATGTACCATTAGTCTTGAGTTGCTTCTTGTGGTGGATTTTGCTCTGCATTTAACTTACCCAAAAACTGCAATAATGGTAAACCATAAGCAGTTGGGATAGTGTTGATAAACGCTTCTAATTCCTTGATTTGTTCTTGATTAATTGTTATCATAGTTTTTATTTTATATACAAATATAGTTAAATATTCAAATAAATTACGGATTCGTGAATGGTAGTGGCAAAATTACAATCGGTGGGTTAACTTGATTCTCTATTTGTTGGTCTAAATTAAGGTCTAAAGCCTCTACATCCATAGAATCATCCAACCATCCACAAACGATGTCATAGGTTAAGTCCTCATAAGGAATAAAGTTAGTAACGTCATCCTTTGAGAAGGATTGGCTACCATAGACACTTGCTTGGTATTCTTTCTCGTTGATTGTTTCTTTTGCGAAGCGAGTCCAATCCACAGTAATTACAAAGTCAACTAACTCCCCATCTTGAGGTACACACGACATTTGATTGATAAACCAGTATTTCATATTATTTATTTTTAATTAATTCTTTTAATTCTTCTATTTGTGCTTGTTGTTCTTGGATAGCTTTTACTAAATAAGGTATTAATGAAGAATAACCAACTGATTTATATAAAGTTGAATCTTCAATATTATCTTTAAATTCACTTACAATATCTGGTAATATTTTTTCTATTTCTTGTGCTATAAATCCTGCAACATTTTTTTCTCCAGTACCTTTGCCTTTTTTCCAATCAAATATTTTAGGTTCTATTTGCATTATTTTATCAATAGAACTATCTAAACTTCTAATGTTTTCTTTAAATCTAATATCTGATATTGACTGAACACTTGTATTTGTAGAGTAAATAGTACCATCTCCTCTAACTGCAAATCTTGCTCCAGAATTAGTGTAAACTGATATTGCTCTAAATCCAGTTTCAGTAGCATTGCCATCTTGATTAATGAAAAGCATACCACCTCCTAAATCTGAATAAGAACCACTACTATTATTAACTTGTAAAGTATGCGCTCCAGTATTTGAATTTGTTATACCAACACCCCTTCCAGCACCACCATTAAATGTAAATTTAGAAGAATTAAATGAAGTTGTAGTACCAAATAATACATCACCTCCTCCAGCTTGTAATGCAATAGGCACATCATCAGCTACTGATAATCTTGTTCCTTGAATAGTGGCTACTGTACCACTACTTGAAAAACCAAGTCTTAATGCCCTATCACCATTTGCTCCAGATTGATTTGTAATACCCATATAAGCATTTGCACCATTTTTTGCAACCATTAGTCTATATGAAGAATCTGCATTTGAAGTACCAACTAATACATCACCCCCAGATGTGATTCTCATTCGTTCGGTAGAGTTAGTAAGGAATAAGAATGTATCAGAAAAATCTGAATATACTATTCTACCCTTAGTAGGGCTAGTTGTTCCTCCAAAATTTAACGTAATACTTCCTGTATCGCTACATCCAAAAAAACCACTTAAAGACCCTTGAGTAGTATTTATAAATCTAAAGTTATTTGTAACATCTAAAGCATAAGCTGGATTTGTAGTTCCGATTCCAACATTGCCACCATTCATTATAACATTACCAGCAGAAGTGACTGTAAGTAAATTAACAGTATCAGCACTATTTACAATATTTAATATTGATGCAGATTGACTTGCAACTGGTACAATCTTTAAAGTTTGTGTAGTTGTAGAATTGGATTGCAATAACATATTCGTTGCCGTTACACTACTTGAGAATGTAGCAGCACCAGTTCTTGATAATGATAAGATTGTTGTACCACTTTGAGGCTCACTACCAGAGAAATTTGACCTTTTAATTACAAAATCGCCTTCTGCATCTTGTTCAGTAAATATTCCCCAGTTTCTTCTATTAGCACCTACTATTGTATTAGTTAACGCTATTCCACATCCAACTGAATTACCATTAACTCTAATTTGTGATTTTGGACCACTTGCACTTACAAAACTTGAGAAAGTACCACCACCATCACTATCAATACGCATCCTAACTGTGTTAGTATTGGCATTGTAAAACCATATATTATTTGTGTTATATGCACCTAAAACTAAATCACCTAAAACTGCTCCTGTAATAAAGTTGTTATTAGCCGTAGCCATACCAACAGTTGCATAGTGAGTGAAACTTATAGCATTAATAAAAGTTAAAGCTGGAGCATTAGATACTAATTGCAAATGATTCGCTTCAGTTGTGCTTGATATAGTTACTCTTGCACCACTTAATACATTTGTTCCAATACCTAATTTTGCATTAGTATTATCCCAAAATAAACTATTTGTACCACTCAAAGTGCCACCACTTGTAGGGAATACTATTTGACCAGTTGTTAAGTTGCTTATTGCAGCACCGCCATTTACAGTTAAAGCTACACTTGGAGTTGCTCCGTTAATTCCGACAAATCCGTTAGCAGCTACAAAGACACCAGAGTTACCATTAGTAACGATGTCTATTGTTCCGTTCTCGTAGTTAGTAATACCTAAGTTATTTGCAGCACTAAAGTTAATACCTGCACCATCGTTTACAGTTAAACCACTCGTAGCGGTGTGGAATCTAATCCCTGTACTTGTTGAACTATAAACATCTATTCCTGTTCCACTAACTGCTGGGTTCAAAGTATTGACACCAAAGTTTCCATTCTCTCTTAACGAAACGAATCCGCTTTGGTTAAGTAGAGTTAAGTTTCTTGCACTTGCACTACCTAATTTCTCCGTAGAGATTAAGTTGCCATAAGTAGAATCAACCGCTATTCCTATTCCGTTGTAATTAGCTGAACCTGTTTTGATTAATAAACCATATCCGCTATCTAAACCTGCGTCAGCACCTATTGTTGCATTAGGTACGCTTGTGTTAACCCCTAATCTATTTGTTGATGCATCGTATATAAATCCAGCTTCAGATGTGATGCTATTTGTACCATTCCAATAAGCAACTCTACCATCTGCACCACTACCACTTATCCCTGTTGATATTGTCCAACTTCTATTAGCAGATAAATCGTATGTTTCTCCATTAATTGTTAATGTCCTTGATGTAGGAACATAAGAACTTAAATCACTTGTTAAAGCTAAAGTTCCTGTTGATGCTGGGAAAGTGTATGAAAATGCACCACCTGTTTGAAATAATAAATTTTGTTGATTAGTACTACCACTTAATTGAACAACTAAACCATTTGAAATATTGCCACCTAAACTTGTATATCCACTTAATCCAGAAATAACCCCATTTTTAAGGAGTAAACCAGATTCGTTTCTAATAGCATTATCAAACGTTTTAGTTCCTGTAATTGTTTGAACAGTACCTATTGTTACAAAATTGGTAGTATTCACAGAATAATCTGGTATGTTTAAAGTTGAACCAACTAATGTAGCTGCACCACTTGAACCTGTAGTAGTTAATGTTAAAGCGTTTTGCTTGTTATTAAACGTACTCCAATCCGTTGAACTTAACTTACCTGTATTTGATGCCGAAGCCACAGGTAGGTTAAAAGTATGTGTATCACCACTTGAAACGATAGCAAAGTTTGTTCCGCTTGTTCCTGTGGTTAAATATTGTGATTGGTCGGTTAAGTTATTTAAAGAAGTCAAGCCATTTGAAAAAGTAGTAATAACTTGACAAAGTCTATTGTTTTCAGTATAAAGAGTTACAGTCTTAGAAGCTACGTTTACAAATATTCTAATCGCTAATCTATCAGTAATAGCCATTGAAGATAAAGGCATAGCCACACTCGTAAAGTAAGCATCAACAGTTGTTGTGTTTGTCAATTGCTCTGGAGTAGCTACGTTTGTCGCTAATAAAGTAAAAGTTGAACCATCATATTTATAAATCTCTACATAAAATGAAGCCAAAGCACCACTTGATGCACTTACATTCATAAAGAACTCTACGTTCCAGTTACCACTTGGAATAGACACCACATCTGGGTCATTAGCATCCGTTATAAATTGAGCAATCAAACCATTAGCCGAAGCAGAAAAGTTAGTTCCAACACCTGTTATTGCGTTCTTACTCATTTGGTAATAAGTAGAACCACCAAAAGTGCCTTGATTGACACTTCCATTTAAATAATAAGATACCGAACTACCACCACCGCCAGAGGTAGGGAAATTTGCTAAAGTACCATCACCCCTTACATATTGATTCGCAGCACCATCTAAAGCGGTTATTACACCATCATTAGCTACTACTGGACCTTGTATATCCCTAATCTTTGCTTCGCCTGTTACTTGTAATTGACTCATAATATTTTATTGAAATAATCCTCTAATATATTCCCCAGCTGCTAATGCTCGACCAAAAGTAAGAACCCCAGTTGCACTCACAAACTTAACATCATCCCCAATTGGAGTTCCTGTTGTTAAAATGTTTTGTGCATCCACACCACCTCTTGAAACGTAAAGACAAGCATAACCGATTGTGTCCGCAAATGTAATTGATGTTTCGCCACCACTTGCCGTATAACCTTTTGTCTTAACTGGGTTAGCACCTACTATAATCACACCGCTTGGGTCAACCTCTGTTCCTGTTGTATTGTAAGCACCTGTACCTTGTAGGCTAATATTGTATGTAGCCACATCCTTTTGAGGTGCGTTTATTGCTAAACTTGATATATTACAAATTCCGTTAATAATAGTTAAACCATCAACTCCGTTATCCACTACGAACTTAATTTCTATTGGTGTTCTTGATAACTGCTTCTCAAGCATAAATAAATAAGAAAAACCACTCAAAGTAATTAACCCATCACAAGTTACATTCCAAGTAGCTACATCGTTTTTATATTCTCTAAACCAAGCACTTGATTGGCTTGTTACCTCTTTTTGCTCTACATTTACATTAAACGTACAACTTGTACTACAAGCAAAAGCGACATCGACCTCTGGTTCAACATCTGTTCTATGCCAATAAAGCATTACGTTATTTCCTATTACTGCTGCCATATTACAAATTTAATCAATTATCCGAATGTTTCTAATATTTCCCCTGAACCGCTAATTCTATACGCTTGTGCATAAGTATCTGTAACTAAAACTTTCCACCAAATACCAGCACCATTAAATCCAACAATTAAAAACTCGGTTTGATAGAAGAAATCTCCAACCGAAGGAACTCCAATATCCTCTAAGTAAACAACATTACTTGTTAAAGGAGCAGCAAGTGCAGCCTCCTTAGTTAAATATCCATTAGACCTAAAGTGAGAATATCCTGTAACCTCTGTTGGCAAGTTATTACTATCGTAAATAGTTCTCATTGTTGTTTCTACATTCTCTGGATTAATATCCAACAAAGTAGCCGTAATTACATCATTAGGTAAATCCATTGTTGAATTTCCTATTATGTAACTTTTATTTTGAACAGTTATTTGTGCTGGGTCAGTATCGGAAGCCGTTATTCTCATTGCACCGCTAAATCTTCCGTCAGTTGTTTCCATCCCCATAAAAGAAGCATCCAAGTTTATAATGTTCTTATTTAAGCAGTTTGAATATTGCTTAACTACTAACTCACTTAAACTTCTATAAATATCTAATGGATATTCTTGTCTGTACCAATTCTTTAAGTTTAAACCATCTGCATCGCTTAAAAATCCTCTATATGTAAAGAAACCATCGTTAATATCATTAAATCCTAAAGGCAAATCAATATCTAAAACGTATTCATTTGTATCATTGATAAAACTTTCAGTTGTTACTTGCTTAAAGTATGTTTCAACAGTTAATTGAAAATTACTTGCTTCAATAGAACCAACAGTTGACTTCCAATAAGGAGCAGGTGTTGCACATAGAATAAGTTCTATTGTTAAATCACCTCCTATTGGTAACAAAGGCATAGTTAAATCAACATTTGCCTTAGGGTCAGTTGAATCAAATGGCTCGTAATAATAATGGTCATTAAAAGTTGTACTTACCCATTGTTTGTTATCATCTAAAAATACTGAACTAACACCATCATCAACTAATATTTTAAGAATAAATAAAGCATCTGGACCACTTGCAGGAACACCCAATCCAACAATATCCATAGTTAACTTTAATACATCACTTGTATTTACTTTAGGTAAATTTATTGGTCTTACTAAAGCAGTATATGGACTTGAAATTGAATACTCCATAATGAAAGAATTATATTTTCTTTCTGGATATGGCTTTACATAAATTATCCCATCAACAAATCTTTCTTCATCCCAAGAAAAAGCATTGCCTACTGTTGGACTTACAACTGTGTAATTCTTTAAATCCCAGTTAGTAATGTAGTTATTTGGATATTCAATTACTTTATCAAATCTAATTTTGTTATAACCTTTTCTAATTAGCTTAAATTGGCTATTGTCTACAAAGTATAAACCACTTGTGTTTGATGCAAATCCTTCAATGTTTCCTGTTGATTCATAAATTGCATCATCAAATACTGTTCCATCACTATTGTAAATAGTAACATAGTAAGAATCTTGTGCAAATTGTGTTAAAGGAACAATGTAAAAGTTTCCTTTTGCTTGAAATAATCTTGAAGCAAATGACCTTACAATATTTGTTAATACTTCAAGACAATTTATTGCTTGTTGATTATCATCAACAAACGTTGCATAATTTATATATGATTGACCTAATGTGTCAGCACTTGGGTCATCAGTTCTATTATCCATATTATCAGCGTAAAAACTTACACCACTAACAATATCATAATCTAAAGGATATTCTAAGTTTAATAAAGCAGTTTTTATGTAATAAATAGCCGTAAAAGTATCAACTAATGTTGTGTCATCACTAATAAAAAAAGGTATTCTTTCTAACATACCTAATCCATCAATAGCATTAAAAGCTAATTGCTTTCTACCTGTGCTAAATGAATATTGAACATTATCGCTTAATATCCAACCTTGCCAATCTATATTATCACCACTTAAAACTCTAACAAAATACTTTCTATCGTTTAATGTAGTGAAGTCTGGCATATTAGCCACATCATCGGTAACATCAATTGCAACACTTAAAGTGCTAACATAAATAGGTTCAAAAGTATCATCACTTCTTGGTACATATTGTATTTGTAAGTTAATACAAGGATATTCTATTATTTCGCCATCATAATCATCCTCATAAATATTTACTACACTTGTAACATCCGATTTAGTTGCTGCCGTGATTCTATATTTTATTTCGTATGCCATTAACCCCTAATTATATTTAATGAAGAATTAGACCTTTGCATTGCTAAAACCAAATCTTGTCCTCTTAATACAAATTGACCATTAGAGTTTACACTATTTGTCATATTACCTGCATTAAACGTAGTTGGAGTTGATTGACGCAAATTAGTTGGTGCTAAATTTCTTGCAGCACCAAATGCAGAACTTAATGCACCAGCAGCAGCAAATGCGCCCTTTAAGGCAGGGAACTTTTCTAACAATGCTTGAAATATAATTGCTTGTAACACCGCAGCAGCTATTTGTTTAGCTATATTAGCAAACATATCTCCAATAGCTTCTAATGGACTTTTACCAGATTGTATTGCCTCATACATTCCCATTAAAGAATTTGTTACACTACCAGATATTGTATCAGCAAAATTAACATAAGCCTTAGTTAAGTCTTCTAATCTCTTTTTTTCTGCATCTTCTTGGTCAAGTTTACTTTTATCTTTTTTAAATAAACCTTCCATATATGTTCCAAATCCACCTTTTTTAGAATCCTCTAATAAGTCTTTAGCTTGTTTTTCAAAATACCCTTTTCTTTTATCTTCTTTTGCTCTTTCTTCAGATGGTAATTGAAACAATTGTAAAGGCTCTAATCCTATTGATTTCATCTTCTCCCTTAAAGCCTTCATCTTAGCTAACTCTAAAGTAAGTTGCTTATTTTCTTCTCTTGCATAGTTTACAATAGGAGAAGGTGTTTCTAATTCTTTTCCAAAATTTTTAGTATGTTTTGCAAACTTATCTTGCTCTTCTGCTAATTTATTAAATTGCTCAAATATTCCTTTAAATAAAGTTTCTTGTTCTTGAGCCTTCTTTGCAATAGCAGTACTTCCTAAAACATCCGTAGCCGAAACAACAGGTGTTCCAGTAAATTTAGATAACATAAAAGTACCTAATCCTTCGCCCATAAACATAGATGTTTTATTGGCTGTTGATGGTGCATTTTGTGCTTCTAATTGTTTAAATGCTTCTTCTGCTGCCTTCTTTAAAGCAACTTGACCTGCTGCTCTATACAATGCAGCTTTTACATAATTATCTTTATTTTCAATAAATACTTTTTCCGCCTCTGCTATATCCTTAGTTGTACCATAAACTTTTCCTAAAGATTGATTATATTCATCTAAAACTGATTTTTTTGATTTTGTTCCATTATGGAATTGGTCAAAAGAATTATTTAAATTCTCCATTTGAACATAAGCAGAAGAAAATGCATCTTTAGCAGCAGTAAAAGATTTACCAAATTCTACAATGGCTTGTGAACCGCCAGTTGCTTTATTAATAAATTCTACTAAATCATCTCCAAAAGAAACAATTAATGATGATACTACTGCAATACCTAAACCAATACCTGCTGGACCTGTTAAGGCTGCGCCCATTGCTTTTAGTGCATTACCTGTACCACCTGATTCTTTTTGTAATCTTTGGAAGGATTCAAATAATGGGTTCAAGTTATTTGCTATACCCATAAAACCATAAGAGGCATCTTGTGCTACCCTTGATACGTTTCCTAAAGCGTTCACTGCCTTATCGGAAGCGACTGCACTTTTACCCATCTCTTGACGCATTCCTGCTATCTTTTGTTGAGTATTTTCTATACTCCTTGATAGTTCAGCAATTTTAGTTGTATCAGTAGTTTTCTTTATTTCAGATTGAAAACCTCTTAATTCATTCTCTGCTGCAATAATAGCGGATTGGAGTTGAGTTAAATCTGCTCCTATATTTATTTCTAATTTTGGATTACCACTATTTTCTGCCATCTTTTTTTATTTACTTCCGTACAATTTAAGTGTCCTTGCCAATTGTTCATCGGTAATCATTACTCTTTCCTCATCCACATCCGATACATCCAATTCTGGTATACTCCAAAAAGCCTTCATTGATTTTGGATTTTTCTCAGTAGTAGAACTTAAGTATACAATATAGGCAAGGTTTCTTGTCCTTGCCCATTCGTTTAACTCGTTTCTTTCCTTACCTAAAACGATAATGGAAAAGTCCTTCCAAGTCATATCCCAAAATTCATTTGGTCTTATTCCGCACTCCGCAGCTTTAACTAAGATATCATCCCAGCTTAGCTTTGTTAGGCTTTTTTTTTTCTTCCTCTTTCTTTACACCTGTAATGGTGTGGACTGTACTTTCAACGATATATTTTATATAGTCAATAATTTGACCTTCTTCGCTAAAAATAGAACCCACTTCATCAATCCATTCACAAGCATCATCAATGGTGTATTCAATCTCTTGTTTATTACTTACACAAGCAGATTTGTACCCAATGTAAACAAGTTGAACTATAATGTCTAAACTTGTTTGAGCCGTTGATAGAACTTTGAAATACTCGTCAATACCGATATTGTTTTGTTTAGTAAACTCACGCATTGACCAAGTACCCCACTTTAGGTGGATTGTGTTGTTGTTAGTTTTTAATTGGAACATAGTTTTTTATTTATTATGCTTGTTCAGTTTGAGTGATAGGAGGTACACTTACTACGAAAGTTGCAGTAAATTTAACATCATCCTTATCAGCAGCGTTTACATTAAAGTTGCTAATGAATACTAATTGACCAGCACCACCATAAGTGATATCCCCAGCAGTTGGAGCAGCTTTACCCATCTTAATTGCAAACAATGTTTGAGCAGCGTGAGCAGCATACAATTGTTGATAGCTATCCTTAGAAGGAGTACCTGTTTCATCAATCGCAAATCCTTCACACTCGAAAGATTGGTTAAAAGATTGATTTGGAGTGTATTGGTCGCCACACTTAGAAGTTGCATCAATTGTTCCTAAAGTTGATGTCAAAGAGTTTGTAGTCAAACAAGCAACAGGCTTGAATGTTCCATCATTGTTAATGTCAGCTAAGAGGATATAATCTCTACCGCTTACTTTTGTTTCTGCCATTTTATTTAATTTTAATTTTGAGTTATGGTTATGTTATATGTTATTAATACTCTGAAAACGTTATCTAAAGGGTTTAAGCCATCTAAATTTGTTATACTTTCAACACTTAAACTTGATGCAGTAAACCCATTTGTCAAGGTTATAACTGAATCCGAGTTTATATCTTCTAATATCAAATCGCTTATTTCCTCTGCACGTTTATATCCAAAGTTAGCATTTTTTGTAATAATATCAACTGTGATTGAAATACTATTTGTATAACCAGCTTTGCCTTGCTCTTGACTTGATGACCTACCTGTCATTACAATATACTCATTACCTGCACCTTCTGGAGCAAAACCATCGTAAACAACCAATCCACTTGCACTTGTCAAGTTAGTATAAAACCATTTCTTTATTTCTATATTAGGATTTAGCATTTTTAATTGCTTTTTTTATGTTATTTATCATTTTAGGCTTTTCTGCTTCAAACGAAGGTATTAAAAATGGTTGTGGTCGCATACCTTTTCTTAATATGCTAATTGCTATGGCATAAGCAATGGACTTGTCCTTACCACCACCAATGCCCTTTCTTTTTACCCATAATGTCAAAGCCTGAACCATATCTTTAAATTTACCAGCTTTTTTCCCTCTAAAACCACTTGCCAATTCCTCAAACCCTTTTGGAATACTTACTTTACCACCTGTCCCAAATTCTACATAAGGCGCATAAGAAGCACTTGACCCAATGGTAAAAACAAAACCTTTGTTAACTTTTTCCTCTTTTAGGTAAATACTATTTCTTAATTGACCTAAATTTACAGGTGCTAATCTCTTTGCTCCACTTTGAATATTTAATGCCGAAGCATTAATTTCATCTTTAACATCTTGTTGAATCTTAGCTTCTAAAGTATGAAGACTTTTAAGAACATCTGATAAGTTACCTATATTGAAAGTAAATCCATCCATTACTTGTAAATTATTAACTCCAAGAACCTATTTTGGTTCTCTACGTTCTTAATAGAATGTATTGTAAATCTATCGCCTTCTACCTCTACTTCGTCTGAATCTGTTATAGCAGCACCAAAACGAATATAAAGCCTATTTCTTTGGTCAAATTGCAATTCCGACTCTCCTACCTCACGAACTTGATTATCTGGTCTTAAATCACCCCAAACAGTGCTTTGTAGGGCAAACGTGGTTGTGTATCCACCTTGACCATCACTTGTTCTTGTGGCAGCATAGATTTTGACCTCACGAGTCATCGTGTTGGCATCAACGTAATTTGCTTTCGCTTTTCCTAACTTCATATTATAAAATTGGGCTTATTCTTGTCCATCTTTGACACGCTTTCCACGATTTCTCACAAATACCAGAATCACCATCCAATCCTCTATTCTCGTAATCGTAGCTAATTTGGTCTAATATAGCTAATTTAAGGTCTTTAGGGATAGTTGTATAACCAGCCTCATAAGTAGCCTTTAAGTTGGCATATCTTGGTGAAACTAATTTAGGGAACTCATTGCCTATCAATTGTAAATTAGGTGGTGTAACCTCTATTCCGTTTTGCTCCATATCAAACAACTCAAACGTATCAATATCAATTGGTCCGAAAGGAATATCAAAATTGCCACTCACGTTATTGAAATAAGTAGTTATGTCTTTTGGTATTAAACTCAATCCTGTTGCCACTTCAATAGCTTCTCTTGCTTGTGTAATCATTAACGTAATCAAAGTATCTTCAGCGCTTGTAGTAACACGGCAATACAATTTTGCTTCCGCTAAAGTAACTGGCTCTACTATTGGTGCGATAGGAACGGCACTAAAGTCATTAATATAATTAGAATAAGACATATCCTTTTTTTACAAAATTACTTAATTTATTCCAATAAAAAACCCCCACCGAATTGGTAGGGGTCATTATTTACTAATCCTTAGAACTATACGTTACCAAAGTCTGCATAGATAGCAGAAGTAGATAACATCAAGTTTACATCTTCGTAACACTCAATACGAGCAGTTACTAAGTTCTTTTGGAAGTTTTCGCCATTCTCATAAGAGAACTCAATAGCTAAACCTTCAACTTCAACTCTTTCTAAGTAGCTTGAATCAAAGATTAATACTTTGTCATCAGTTACCCAAGATGCAGATACGATTGGAGTACCCCAGATTGTCATTCCACCATTTGGAGAAACAACAACTGAACCATTGCCAGGGAAATATCCAGCAGCAATAGTTGCTTTCAATAAACGAGCCATTTGTCTGTCGCTTACTAATGCATAAGAAGAAACGAAGTTTGCAGTCTTTTGGTTACCGATGTAATCAATTAACGCTAACAAATCGTTAGTTTCAGCAGTTGTAGTTGAACCAGTTGCAGCAGCAGATACAGTAGAGAAGAAAGAAGCGTTCTCAGCTTTGAAGAAATCTCTTTGTAACATTCTTGGTAAAGTTTGAGTCATAAAAGGTAATGACTTCAACATTTGCTTAGAGAAAGTAGAGAAACCTGCAAGGTAATCGTTTACAACTTTAACTTCTGTTAAGCTATAATCGTTTTCACCTTTGTTTGAACCTTCTGTTTGGTTAGAGATGTTGTTAGTCAAACCAGCGTTTTCACGATAGTAAACATACAATCCGCTTTCGCTTCTAACTGTAGGGATTAAATCTCTAAAGTTTAAAGATTGAGCTGGTTGGATAGCTGGATTTGGAGCATAAGATGCTTGAGCATCACCAGTTAAGTTACCACTTAAAGTCATAGTTTTAACATCAGATAAATCCAAACGGAACTTACCATTTGTCTTTAAAGACTTCTCCATTGCGTCAAAGTTACCATCTAATTTCTCTAAGATAACTTCATCCATAAATTTAACTTCTTTCTTAGCAGCTTTCTTTTGTGCAGCTAATTGTCCGTCGATTTGTTTTTGTAACTCGTCTTTTACAACAGTTACTTGTGCAGACACTTCTTTGATTTGTGCTTCTGCATTAGCTTGGAAACCTTTAAGGTTCTCAGCCATTTCGTTGATTAAATTTTCCATTTTTACTTTTTAAATAGATTGTTAAATTGCTTAATTGCCTTTAATACTTCCTCGTTATTCTTTTCTTCAACCACTGGTGTCGGCTCAACTGCTTCTGCGGGTTGAGTGATTGTTTCAGTAATTTCCAAAGCCAATAACTCGGCTTGTATTTGTTTTATTTGAATCTCCATCAAAGCAAAGGTGTCATCTGTGAATGTACCACCTCTAAATGCCTTAATTAAGTTTTCTAATCTCATTGATAAGTTTTCTTTAGTTTCTTTGAACTCACCCTTGAAACCCAATGTTGGTGTTTCTGGATTAGCACCCCAAAGAACCGCAGAACCTTCATATAGTTTTAATTCGGTAATTGTACGCACACCAGTCTTTTGGTTTACATCCGACTTTAACGTACTAAATCCGATTGAGTGTTGATTGATTAAACCAGCTTCATATAACTTGATAGCATCTTCGCCACATTCAGTTTCTATTAAGTCAGTAACCGCAACAAGCATATCGCCTTCTATGTACAATTCTTTAGGCTTACCCAAAGTATGTGCCATATCAGCTTTGTGGTCAACTAAAGACCAAATCATATTCTTGCCTTTCGGTCCACGTTCTTTGATAGTCTTGGTAAACGCTTCTGCAACGATAATATCGTTATCCAAATCAACGTTTCCAATTCTTGACCAACACGCTTTTACTGTTCTTGATTCTGGCTCTATATCCAAAATCATATCATTGTAGCTTTTGTTTTCAATCTTACTCATATAACAAAGTTATTAATTTTTTTTAATCTGCTAACAAATCTCTTATTAAGTTAGAAATTTGCATCAATGCGACGTTATTTATTAAATTCCACACTAACCCCATATCCCCTCTCGGTGGGTTATCTTGCAATCTTTTTGGCTTTCCATCTTCGCCTCGCACGGCTTCATAACCTAACGTACAACGGCAATTGATAACATCCCCAGCACTTCCACTTGGGTCGCAAGGATGTAACATTTGCTCAAAACCGCCATTCTTAGTTTTAACATTAAATTTTTCATCGTATGCTACTTTTATACCATCCATATGATAATGGTCAAACATATCTCGTGGCACTCGTCTTGTTCGGTTATCCCTCGCTGCAATCCACTCTTTCATAGTTACAAGTCCTGTGGATGCCGTGCCTACCATTGAGCCAATGTTCGCTGCTCTGCCAGTTTCCGTTCTTGCTATCATTTCGGCTCTGTAATCCGTTATCCCAGCCGTTCTTAATAGCTTGATTGTTTCTTGCATTGTCAAACCTTCCTCAACCGACTTAATTAAATATTGTTGAATTTGGTTCTTTGTTGTTTGTGTTATTTCGGCAGCTATATTATCTAATCCTTTTAATTCAAGATAAGTCAACATCACATAAGTAAACAAGTCCGTTTGCTTACTTTTAAATTCCTCTGGTCCGTAATAACCTTTAACCGATTTAGAAACGTTTTTCTCGGCAATTTGTGCCATCTTAACGCCCATTGCAATATGAACGTTTTGGATGGTCTTTTTTATTCTTTTATCGCTAATAGCGTTTAAATCTTGGGTATCGCAATAAGTATCCACTTGCCTTTGTAATTCTTTCTTGAACTTAGGTGAGTAGGTTTTTATTGCGTTTAAGTATAGTTTCCTATAATCTTGCCAAATCATTATTCTGGTATTGTTAATGGTTGAAATTCATCTGGACTTTGTAAACTTGAAGGAATGTATAGTTTTTCCATTTCAGCTTCATCAATGTAAGGTGGAATCTCTAATCCCATTATATCCATCTTTTGCTTAGGTGCAATCCACCAAGCCTTATCCAACCATTCAACTTGCTCCGATTTGTTAGCTTCTAATTCTCCATAAACAGTTGCGTCAAAGTCAACATAAATATCTGTATTTCTATAACCCCAATCGCTATGTAGTTTACGATTTAAGTTATCTCTAATACCTGTAAGCAAAGGAATAGCACAACGCAATGTCAATGCCTTTTCTCCTTCTCTTTGGTTGTTATAAGTTTTATTATCGCTATCGTTTAAAAGTTGAGCAGGTACTCCGTAAATATTACAAAGTGCTTTCATATCCCACTTCTCACTTTCAATGATATCTAATTCAACAGGACTCAATCCGATTTGTTTCCAATCCACTTTATAACCACTAACCGCAATTGAATTAAAGTTAGCAGAGCCACCTTTCTCACTCACCGCCTTTTTAAGTGCTTGTGCTTGTTGTGTTCCACTAATAGGGTCAAAGCGTTCATCATTCATAAAAAGAACTCCAGCTGGACCACCATTCTGGAAAGAAGCAACCGCTGCAGTCTTCGCTTCGTTTGAACGAGTCAAGTTTTTCGCAGCAGCCATCAATGGTGATTGACCATATAGTTGATTCCCAGTTGTATTCCATTGTGGATTAAAGTATTTATCTTGTAATATTTCTTGTTTAGTAAAGTTCCAAAGTGGACCATAATTCAATTGATACCCAGCAATAGTTGGTGGAAAGTTTTGAATGTCCGCTAACACGTACATATATTGAGAAGGTAGCACGTACATTTCATAAGGTTTGCCGTTGTTGTTACCACCTTCAATCATCTTTGCGTAAATGAAAGAGTTACCTGTAATTAACTTAAACGCACACCACGCTTCTACGAAATCGCCAAAAGTATCTTCACCATTTGGATATTTTAATAACTCGTTTAATCTTGCATCGCCTGTATATAATTCAAATGCTTTCTTATGTAGCTTTTCAATGTCTTTCCAGTTCTCAATCTTATCTGGTTGGCTCATTAACGCTTTATACTTCTTTGCGGAAGTTTCATCAACTACTTTGTAAACGTGGAATGGTGCAAGTTTTGCTTTATCCGTAATTAATTTTACGATTGAATAAACTATATCATTTGCCGAATAACCATCACGAACAAAGCTAATATTATCGCCACCTTGCCAAGTTATTATTCCTTGTTGTATTGCTACTTGTCCGTTAAAAGGAATTTGTGGTAAAACAGTTGATAGTTTTTGTCTTTTAGTAAAAAAGTCAAGTAATCCCATTATATATGAATTTTAACAAAGTTAGACAATTTATCCTAAAATACCGACACCTCAAATTTAGGCTTGGTTAAATGCGTAAACACGGCATACCTACAAGCATCCATCAAGTCATCATTTGCCTTTACAGGTTCTTCTATTACGTTATCGTTTTTATCCTTTTTCCATTTGTAAGACATAAACTCCCTTCTTAGGTTTTTACTATTGTAGTGCAAGTTTATTGGATAAGACTTCATTTTAACTATTCCTGCCCATACATCCTTTTGTGCTGGTTTAATGTTAAATCCTTGTCGGTAAAGTTCCTCAATAGATTTAGGCTCGGCTGCATCCGCATAGATTGTGGCACGTTCTGGTAGCTTTTCCTTAATCAGTCTTGATAGGTCGCTTAAAGTCAATCCACTTTGATAAACTATTTCCTCAAAGTAGTTTTGTCCTTCATAGTGCGTAACCTTAACTAAAGCAGCTGGGTGAACATAACCAAAGTCCAATCCATAGAATACATCCCCATCTGGTGCTTCGTCATATTGTTTCCATTGAGTATAAATAATTTCCTTTGCCGAACCTCGTTCCCCTAAGCCGTAAACCTTCCACATAAAGTCATCTGGTAAGTCCTTGTATTGCTCAATGTTTTTTATTTGGCTTTCACTAAGGTTACTTATGTTGTTTAGGTATGTAGAATGGATGCGCTTATTATTTGGATTGTCTGCTACCTCATATACCCAAGAAATAAAGTCTGCTGGATTCCAGTCTAAGAATGCTTGTCCAGTAGTACGAATTAAAAGCTGGTCAAACAAAGCCTTACTAATTAGGTTAGCCTCGTTTACGAATAATATATCTCTTGCTGGTCCTTTTGCTTTATCTGGGTCTTCAAGACCAAATAACTCAATGTATGAGCCGTTCTTAAACGTATAAATAAAATCCGTGTATCGGAAATCCTTTTCATCCCAAATATTCCATTGTTCAAGTATGTTTTTAAAATCCCTATAAACTCCTCGCTTAATATGTGGTAGAGAATGAGATACGCACGAAATCCTTGTATTAGGCTTGGTTAAAGCAATGTGGATTAATAACTGAACAACTGAATAGCTTTTACTTGACCTTGACCCACCTTCGTTACAAATTATTGGATAACCTTCCTCGTATGCCTTTTTATTGGCATAGAATACAGGTGTAGCCTTAATCTTTAATTGGTTGACAATCTGCATCTGGTTCTATTGTGATTTGCACATTACCCTTAATGTCAGCGGTGATGTCGGTTGTTTGTTTAGGTCTGCCCTCTAATCTATCCAAAAGGATTTCATAAGCCTTTAAATCGCCCTTTCTCGCCTTTGCTATGATTTGCATATCTAATTGCTCGGCTATTGTAAACTCCTCATCTTCACCTGTTACTGGGTTGCGTACCTTAGTAACCAACTCCAATAAACGTAAAAGCCTTGTCTTGCTATTAGGAACACCTTTACCCCTTCCCTTTGGGTTTCTTACTTCCCCCTTTTGTGCTGGTATTAAATTATGCTCATTTGCCATATCTTCTTAATTTCTTCTAATTATTACAAAGCTACTCCGTTCTTCTTGATAATCAATGAAGGGTCAAGTTTTTTCATTCTGTCTACAATCACTTGGCAATATTTAGGGTCAAGTTCCATACCATAGCATTTACGTTTAATTTGATTTGATGCAACCATTGTTGACCCAGACCCAAGAAATAAATCTAAAACTAAATCATCTATTTTGCTTGAATTGTTCATAGCATAAGATATTAATTCTATTGGCTTCATTGTAGGGTGTAAACCATCTCTATCTCTTCCAAAATCCCATACATCGCTTAAAGACTTGTCTTTTATCTCTCCTTTAAATAAACATAATTCATGCTTATATCTATAACCTGTTTTACCTAATCCTATACTTGGTTTATTCCAAACTATGCAATTATCTATTTTTATATCATTATCAATAAAGCATTTTTCCATTAAAGAATAACCTTTAAATCCAATCCACCAATAAAAATGACAATCTTTAGAAAATAGAATACTATTAACAAAAGCAGAATTTAATAAATTATATAAATCCTCATTATTCAAATTATCATTTAATATTTTACCACTTCTATTCATATTTACCCCATAAGGTGGGTCGGTAAATACCATATCAGCTTTTTGTCCGTTCATTAGCTTTGCCACTTGGTCGCTATCTGTACTATCGCCACAAAGTAATCTGTGTTCGCCTATCTCAAATAAATCGCCCAATACTATGTCCGTTTCGCTTCCGCCATCTGGAACTGCAAAGTCATCTTCTTCAGCCTCTAATACGTTTGCATCAAAGTTTGGTATATCAAGACCCCATTCTGTAAGTTGTTCCACGTCCCAGCTATTCGCAAGTTCGTCCCAGTCGTGTTCCCCAAAAGCTACATTATCTTTAATTGTATATGCCTTTAGCTTTTCAACTGATGTTTCTTTAGGTAAAATTTTAGTAGGTATTTCCTTAATTCCAACCTCTTGACACGCTTTTAGCCTCATATTACCAGCAATAACTATCAACTCGCCATTATTGTCATAAGCTATTACTTCCCTTAACTCAAGCATCTCTGGGTCATCTTGTATAGACTTAACTAATTTTTTAAACTTATCATCTTTTAATAGTCTTGGGTTTTTAGGTAAACCTTCTATTTGCCCATTGTTGTTTTTTAGCTTGTTTATGCTAACTAATTGCATTTGCATATATAATGTCAAATTTTGTAATTAAGTGGTAAAGTTCGTGCTTTATTGCGTATTCTTCTAATGTTTTAGTTCTTTTTCTTGCGTTACATTTTTGACAAGAATAAACTAAGTTCCAGTTTTGATTATCGCCACCTCTACTTAAGGGTGTTAAATGCTCAACTGCCTTGTATTCAGTTAAGTCGTGTTCACAATAAAAACATTTGTTCTTTTGTACAACCAATAACCTTTTAAGGTAGTTTGTGTCTATTTTTAAATTTTGCAATGACCTTCTCCTGTGCCTATAATCTATCAATCTTTCTCTATAAGTAGATTCACCTCCTTTCCAATTATATAAATTTTCCCCCTTGCATTTTATTGATTTTTTTCTCCCTTCGCTTAATGCTTTTTTATGCTCAATAGTTAAAGTTCCACCTTTTTTAGATTTTATAGAACATTCATAAGAACAATACTTTCTGTACTTAAGAGATGCTGAATTTTTATTTATAATCTCATTACCACATAAAATGCACTTTTTATGCATCCTTAGACTTTCAGCAAAACATTCTTTAGAACAATACTTTGGTGTTCTTGACTTGCAAGCCTTTTTGCTTTTAAACTCTTTATTACAAGTTTTGCAATTAAACATTATCGGTTTTTTGTTGGTGTTCGTATTGATGGCATTTGTATAATTGGCTTCTTTTTGATTTGCTCAAAGCCTACAAAATTGCCACACTTATTGCACTTAAATTGAATCGTAGTTAGCTCATTTTCCCAAGCATATCCTTCAATTATGGATTTGCACTTACAGGTGTATATTCTTTTACTTAAAGTATTTTTCATTATTTGCCTTGTTTACGATATGGCTTAACAGGTTTATCCTTTGGACCAGATGTCTTTTTGTACTTGCCACACTTTCTTTTGCCAAAGCTGACTTTGTTATTGCTGCTTACTTTCGCCATATTTATTTATTA
>JACCDZ010286198.1_pt1 | contig 20371 bp, 17 predicted proteins | sample 7449551 | NCBI WGS metagenome assembly JACCDZ01 (sample SAMN15323452, study PRJNA562643) | freshwater metagenome | isolation source: river surface water | place: USA:Blue River Watershed | collected 2017-08-18
GTATTGCCAGGCGTTGAAGGTTTAATCCACGTGTCTGAGATGTCATGGTCTCAACACTTACGTAACCCACAAGATTTCTTGAAAGTAGGCGACGAAATGGAAGCAGTCGTGTTAACATTAGATCGTTCTGAGCGCAAGATGTCTCTAGGTATCAAGCAATTAACAGAAGATCCTTGGACTAAGACTGATTTATTAGCGAAATACGCAATCGGTACGAAGCACAAAGGAACCGTTCGTAACTTAACTAACTTCGGTTTATTCTTAGAATTAGAAGAAGGAATCGACGGTTTAGTTCACGTTTCTGACTTGTCTTGGACAAAGAAAATCAAACACCCATCTGAATTCGTTAAAGTAGGTGATTCTTTAGATGTTGTAGTGATCGAATTAGACGCGGACAACCGTCGTTTAGCTTTAGGCCACAAACAATTAGAGGAAAACCCTTGGGATACATTTGAAAGTGTGTTCACTTTAGGCTCAACTCACAAATCAACGATCATCTCGAAGAACGAGAAGTTCGGTGTATTAGAATTGCCATACGGTATCGAAGGATTAGCTCCTTTGAAGCAGTTAACGAAGGCAGACGAAACAGTGGCTGAAGTAGGTGAAGCGTTAGACTTCGTGGTAACAGAATTCCACAAAGAAGAGCGTAAAATCATCTTATCACACACACGTACTTTCACGGCGGCAACGGCGGAAGAAGTAGCGGCTGATGCTGCTGCTGCGAAGCCAGAGAAAAAGAAAGCAGCGAAATCTGCTGACAAGCCTGCTAGTGTAACAGCTGAGAAATCGACTATGGGCGATATCGGTGCTTTATCTGCTTTAAAAGAGCAAATGGAAGGTGCTGAAAGAGAACAAGCGATTAAAAAATTAGAGAAAAAATCTAAAAAGGCTGAATAGTAACATTCAACTGTTCTATACTGAGAGGGGTTAGCGAAAGCTGACCCCTTTTTTTTGTTTTCTCCTATTTTTTTCCAAACTTACATCCAATCATTTAAACCTATCAACCATGAGTAACGAATCAAGACGGGACTTCCTGCGTAAGGCAGGATTAGCCGCAGCCAGTTTCTACATTGTACCTCGCCACGTGCTAGGCAAGGGCTACATTGCTCCTTCAGACAAATTAAACATCATGGGTGTCGGTGGTGGCGGAAAAGGCTACAGCGATATCATGAGTTCCTATAATAAAGGGGCAGAAAACATCGTCGCTATCGTCGATGTCGATGATCGCCAAATCGCTCGAATCAAAGGCGACCTACCCAAAGCAAACTATTACCGCGACTTCCGTGCTGCTTTAGATAAAGAAGGCAGCAATGTAGATGCAGTCATTGTTTCTACGCCTGACCACACCCACGCTACCATTGCGATGGAGGCCATGCGTCGCAAGAAACACGTATATGTGCAAAAGCCTTTGACACACGACATCTACGAGGCTCGTATCCTAGGGGAGAAAGCACGTGAGATGCAAGTAGTCACCCAAATGGGTAACCAAGGTTCATCCGGCGACGGTGTTCGTAAAATGATGGAATGGTTCGATGGCGGGGCGATCGGAAAAGTAAAAGAAGTGTTAGTGTGGACAAACCGTCCAGTGTGGCCACAAGGAATTGCTTACCCAGCGGCTGGTTCCCCAGCACCGGCTGAGGTAGATTGGGATCTTTGGTTAGGACCTTCGAAATACAGAGAATATAACCCTGCTTTTCTTCCCTTCAAATGGAGAGGCTGGTGGGATTATGGTACAGGTGCCCTAGGAGATATGGGATGTCACTTATTAGACCCTCCCTTCAAAGTGCTAGGCATCCGCGATGCGATCGATGTAGAATGTTCTGTAGGTTCTGTTTTCTTACAGGATTGGACACCGGAGCACATTCCACAAGGATGTCCTCCTAGCTCGATGGTAACCTTACACTATGGTCCTTCGAAGAAAAATAATTCTCCTGTGAAGTTAACCTGGTTTGACGGTGGCCTTCGCGCACCACATCCAGACGGAATTCCTTCGACCGATGTGATCGGAGATGCGGATGGAACGAATGGCGTTATCCTGATCGGTTCGAAAGGAATCATGACCTGCGGAACGTATGGTATGAATCCAAAAGTTTACCGTAATGGTGTACGGGTAGATGAATCAGAACTTCCTAAAGCAAGCATAGCACGGGTAAAAGGCGGCGATGGCGGTCACAATACCCAGTGGGTGGAGGCTTGTAAAGCGGGTTTTGGCAATATGGAAGTCAGTTCTCCATTTGATTATGCGGCTCCATTTACGGAATCAGTGTTGATGGGTAATCTGGCTATTCGTTCGTATTTATTACGTGATGGAGAAGGCCGTAATGCGAAATACATTGGTCGCCAAAAGCTAGAATGGGATGCGAAAAACATGCGCATCACGAACTTCGAGGCAGCGAACCAATTTGTAAAACGCGAATACCGCAAAGGCTGGACACTGTAAGTGACCATTCGATAAATAGAAGTGAAAAGACGGGATGCTCTCCCGTCTTTTTTTTATTTTTGTATTATGAATTTTAGCGCAACTACTCCTGCCTCCGAAGTCTTCGCACAAGTCGAGGCCTACATCCTTTCCCACGGTTATACCATTATCGACAAAGACCACAGCCGCCCTTGGGGAGGTTTCTTTGTGTTAGATGAAAGCCAGGCAGCGAAATTTGCGGCTCAATTCTTCCCACAACTTTCACTAGATGCGATCCAAATCACGCAGAAACTAAGTCCTAAGTTTTTAGTGGTGGCGCCAGAGAAGCGTTTGTCGTGGCAATACCACTTCCGCAGAGCGGAGGTTTGGACGGTGAATGCGGGTCCGGTAGGTGTGGTGATTTCGGAGACGGATGAGCAATCGGCTCCGGGGGTTTATCAGGAAGGTGAATTGATCACCTTACCCACTGGTATGCGCCATCGATTAGTCGGTTTAGACAACTGGGGAGTGGTGACGGAGATTTGGCAACATACCGATGTAGCGCATCCATCAGATGAATCGGATATCGTCCGTTTGCAGGATGATTTTGGCCGTTAATCAAATTTAACCAGCCGGTAATCTTAAAATAATACAAGAAAACTTTGTAGTCTCTAAAAGTTTCCATAGTTTTGCCATCCCGATAACTTATGGGGTTAGCAAATGAAATCGCGCATTCTAGAAAAAGGAACTGAATTATTCTTCCGCTATGGTGTTAAGACCGTAACGATGGATGCGATTGCCAGCGAGTTAGGCATTTCGAAGAAAACGATTTATCAACATTTTCCGGATAAAGATTCGATGGTCTGTGAAGTGGTCAAATCCTTCATCGAGCAAGATGCTGCGAAATGGGAGGAATTAGATCGCTTGTATGCTAACGTCATTGAAAAGATGTTCAAATCTTTCGAGATGGTAAAAGATATGCTGGCTCAGATGAATCCGCGTTTACTGTTTGAAATCCAGAAATACTTCCCTACCGCCTTTCAATTATTCAAGAACCACGGTGAAAATTATATTCACGGAAATTTAATCGCTGACTTTAAAAAGGGGGCACAATTCGGGTATTTCAGAAATGATATCGATTTCGAATTGCTAGCGCGTTTGCGGATGGCCGAAGTAGATTTAGCCTTCAACCCTGATTTTTACCCCAACAATAAATTATCCTTGTATGAAACCCAGCTCACGCTGATGGACATTTTCATGCGAGGCATTTTGACCGAAAAAGGTTTAACACTTTACACATCTTACCAAAACAATTTAAAATGATGATCCGCCTAAGAAAAATCTATGCCGGTCTATTTTTGTTGACCTCCCTTGCAGCGAATGCACAGACTTATAGCCTCAAGCAGGCCGTAGACTATGCCATCGCCCACCAGGTCCAGGTGAAAAATAGCCAAATCGACTTGCAGAACGCAAGTGCGAAAATCAGTGAGATCAAAGCCATGGGCTTACCTCAAGTCAATGGTTCTCTTGCATTAACGAACAATATCGTCTTACAACGTGCGTTCATTCCTGCTAAAATATTTAACCCGGCTGCAGCGGATGGTGAATTAATTGCCGCGAAATTCGGTGTGGATAATTCCGGATTTGCTAGTGTGGGTTTGAGCCAACTGGTTTTTGACGGAACTTATTTACTAGGTTTGAAGGCTTCTAGCGTTTACAAAGACTTAGCCGTTAAATCGGTTACCCAATCGAAGCAGCAAGTAGCAGAGAATGTGACGAAGGCTTATTATGGGATTTTGGTGAACGAAAAACGCCAAGGACTTTTAGCCTTAAATGTAGCTCGCTTAGATACCTTACTGAAGGAGACGCGCGAGTTAAACAAGCAAGGTTTCGTAGAAAAGATCGACGTGCAGCGTTTAGATGTGCAAGCCAATAACCTGCGCACGGAATTAGAGAATATTGAGCGCCTTCAGGCATTGAGCTATTCCTTACTCAAATTCCAAATGGGTTTCCCCATGGAAGAACCGATTCGCCTAAGCGAGAGCTTAGAGAAGGTGGAATTAGCGACCTTCAACACGAATGCGGCGGGGGATTTCAATTATGCGAACCGCATCGAGTATTCCATCTTGCAAACACAAGAGAACTTAGCCGAACTAGATCTGAAGAGCATCAAGGCAGGTTATTTGCCTCGTTTAGTGTTGAACGCGAACTACGGTTATAACGCAGGGGCCAATGCATTCAGCGATTTGATCACTAAACAATGGTTCGATAACGCAGCTGTTACGGTGGCTTTGCAGATCCCGATTTTTGACGGATTCTCTAAGAAATACAAAGCGGTTCAATCAGCGAATAACTTACAAAAGGTGCGTCAGTCTTACAGCTTGTTAAAGTCGTCTATCGACTTGCAGCGTTCACAGGCGAGCATTACGATGAAAAACGCTTTGGAATCCATGAAAGAGCAAAAAGCGAACCTGGACTTAGCGAACGAGATTTCGCGCGTTACCCGGGTGAAATACCAACAAGGGGTAGGTTCAAACTTAGAGGTTTTGAACGCAGAATCATCCATTAAAGAATCACAAGCAAACTACTTTACGGCCCTTTACAATGCCCTAGTGGCGAAAGTAGAATTAGAAAAAGCAAACGGTACACTATACATAGACTAACAGAAACATGAAAAAAATAGCCATCCTCCTAAGTGGAATTCTTTTCTTCGCGGCATGCGGATCAAAAGACAAAAAGCAAGAATTAGCGGATTTGAAGTCTCAGGAAAAAGAAATCCAGGCAAAAATCGCGCAATTAGAAAAAGAAGTAGGTAAGCCTACTGAGCAAGCCGCAGCGAAAGTAATCGCCGTAACGGTGAGCCCATTAGTAGCACAAACGTTCCAACACTTCGTAGAAGCACAAGGAAATGTAGTCGCTGAAAACACGGTTTTAGTAAGCCCACAAACGGGTGGCGTGATTTTATCCTTGCCAGTCGTAGCGGGACAATCGGTGTCTAAGGGCCAATTGATTGCGACTTTGGACAACAACATCTTAAAAGAGTCCTTAGAAGAGGTTCGTCAACAATTGTCGTTAGCGAAGACGATCTATACGAAGCAGAAAGCGCTTTGGGATCAACAAATCGGGACAGAAGTACAATACTTGAGCGCGAAGTCTAACATGGAGTCTTTAGAGAAAAGAATCGTCACTTTGAAAGCGCAATTAGGCTTATCTCGCGTAACGGCTCCGATCGCTGGAACCATCGAATTAGTTCGCCAAAAAGCAGGTGAAATGGGCGCTCCTGGTGTACCTATCGTTCAAATCGTGAACTTAGGTAACCTAAAGATCGCGGCTAAAATTGCGGATTCGTATGTAGGAACGGTGAAACAAGGCGACGAGATCAGTATCAAATTCCCTGATTTAAACAAGGAATTAAAAGCGCGTATCTCCTTAGTATCTAAAATCGTAAACCCCTTAACCCGTACGTTTGACATCGAAGCCCGCATCCCAAATGCAGGTGGCGAATTAAAGCCAAACTTATTAGCGGTGATCAACATCAACGATACATCGAAGAAAAATGCGATCGTGATCAGCGAAAACATCATCCAAAAGACGGAGAAAGGTAATTTAGTATACGTAGCGGTAGAGGAGAATGGCAAGAAAGTAGCACGTGCACGTCAAGTCACGATCGGTTTAACCTATAACGGCCAAGCAGAGATTTCTGAAGGTTTAAAAGCGGGTGACGCGATCATTACACAAGGATTTCAAGATTTAGTAGATGGTACAGCCATCTCTTTCTAAGTAGAAAATGGAAAAAAATAGCAAAAACGAGCAATTGCCAGAAGGCAAAGGCTTGATCTATAACATGGTGGGCTGGTTAGCCCAAAACCGCACGACGGTTTACATCTTCACGTTCATCATATTTGTGGCGGGGATGGGAATCTATTCGAGCTTACCTAAGGAGCAATTCCCAGACATCGTGGTGCCTCAAATGGTCATCCAAACAGTCTACGCCGGAACCACTCCCTCGGACATCGAAAACACGATCAATAAACCGATCGAAAAGCAAATCAAATCGATCACGGGCGTCAAGCGTGTGAAGTCAAATGCTTTGCAAGATATTTCGGTCATCATCGTGGAATTCAATACGGACGTCACCGTCCCCATTGCGAAGCAACGCACGCAAGATGCGGTGGATAAAGCGATCGCAGATTTGCCTAAAGACTTAACGCGTGAGCCTTCTGTCGCTGAGGTAAACTTCTCCGAATTCCCGATTATGAACATCAACATCGCGGGGGACTATCCCTTAGATAAGTTGAAAAAGTATGCGGAGGATTTACAAGACGAGATCGAGGGTATGCCGGAAATTAACCGCGTAGACATCATCGGTGCCTTGAAAAGAGAGATCCAAATCAACCTAGACTTGTACAAGATGCAAAGTTATGGTTTGACTTTCTACGATATCCAATCTGCCGTTCAAGGCGAAAACGTGAACATCTCAGGCGGTGATTTGGCCGTGGATGGCGTTCGTCGTTCCCTTCGAGTGACAGGTGAATTCAAAGCAGTAGATCAGTTAGCTAATCTAATGATCGGTTCTTCTACGGGTGCACGCGTTCGTTTAAAGGACGTGGCTGAAGTAAAAGATAGCTACGAAGAGAAGCAAGATTTTGCGCGTTTGAACAATAAGTCGGTAATCACCTTAAACGTCATCAAGCGTGGGGGAGCGAACTTAATCGAGGCGGCAGATCGCATCGAGAAGACGATCGAAGAATACAAAGAAAACCGTTTCCCAGCGGGCTTAACGGTCACAACGACGGCGGATCAATCCGAGCGTACGCGTGGTGATTTAGCGGATTTGATTAATACCGTAATCCTAGGTTTCATCTTTGTCGTCATCGTATTGATGTTCTTCATGGGTGTTAGAGATGCGGTATTCGTGGGCCTATCGGTGCCTTTATCGGCTTTGATGACCTTCTTGTTCATGCCTTCTTTAGACTTCAGCTTAAATACCATCGTCTTATTTGGTTTCCTTTTAGGCCTCGGTATTGTGGTGGATGACGCGATTGTGGTCATCGAGAATGCCCACCGTTTATTCAATAACTTCAAGAAATTGACGATTACCGAGTCGGTGAAATTAGCCGCTTCAGAGGTATTCGTACCGGTATTGTCTGGAACATTGACGACAATTTCGCCGTTCTTGCCTTTGTTATTCTGGCCAGGGATCGTGGGTGAGTTCATGAAATACTTGCCTATTACGTTGATCATTACGCTTTTTGCCTCCCTTTTTGTGGCTTACGTCATGAACCCGGTGTTCGCGATTACGTTTATGAAGCGTCATGATGAAGAGGCAAACGATGTGAAAAATCCGCAGTTTTCGGATATCCGTCGCACGGTATTCATCTTGTTGAGTTTAGCGGTTTTCGGTTATGTGATGGGCTTTGGCTTGGGACACTTTGGCTTTGGAAACTTCTTTGTTCTGTGCATCATTCTGTACATATTCAATCACTTTGTGATTACTCCGAAGTGGATTGTGCCGTTCCAGGAGGTTACTTTGCCTAATTTCAAAACGAATTACCGTAAGTTAATTTCATGGGTATTGATGGGTAAGCGCCCTATTTATGCCACGATTTCCTCCTTCGTTTTATTGATCGTGACAATCATGCTTTTAGGCGTGGTGAAGCCGAAGGTGGTTTTCTTCCCTTCAGGCGATCCGGATTACATTTATATTTATTCCAAAAACCCGATCGGTACCGATGCGGTCGTTACGGATTCCGTGACGAAAGTGATCGAAAAGCGTGTTTCCGCTTTCTTGAACAAAGAGGGTTACAACAAAATTGTCAATTCGGTCATTTCGAACGTGGGTAAAAACGCGGGAGATCCGATGCAACCAGACCGTGGGGCAACGCCACACAAGAGTAAGGTGACGATCGCATTCGAGAAATTGCAATTGCGCGAGGGCATTAAAACGGGTGAGGTTTTGAGTAAAATTCAAGCGGATTTTGCCAAAAATCCCCTAGCCGGCGTCGAAATTGCCATCGAACGCGAGAACAATGGACCGCCTACGGGTAAGCCTATTTCAATCGAAATCGCTGGAGAAGACTTCGCGGTTTTACAATCTTTAGAGAAAAAAGTACGTGCAGCGATCTCGAGCGCTGGAATCCAAGGTATCCAAGAGTTGAAATCCGATTTAGTGACAAACAAGCCGGAAATCATCATCGACGTAGACCGCGAGAAAGCGTCCCGCGAGGGCATATCATCAGCTCAAGTGGCGATGGCGGTGCGTACGGGATTATTTGGCGCAGAAATCTCGAAATTCCGCGATACAAAGGATGAATATCCTATTCAATTGCGCTTAAAAGGAGATTCTCGCAACCAAATCGAGAAATTATTGCAAATGAATATCACCTACCGCGATATGAACATGGGCGGCGCCTTGCGCCAGGTTCCATTGAACTCTATCGCTGATATTCGCTATGCCACTTCTTTCAGCCAAATCAACCGCAAAAACCAAGAGCGTGTCGTAACCCTAGGGTCTGACGTCGTTCAAGGCTATAACGCGAATGAGATCGTAGGCGAATTAACCACGCTTTTCGAAGGAATCGAAGTGCCGCAAGGCTATACACTTCGCATGGGTGGTGAGCAAGAGGACCAAAAAGAATCCGGCGCCTTCCTAGGCGTAGCCTTCTTAGTCGCGTTAATCTTAATCTACCTGATCCTGGCAACGCAGTTTAACTCTGCGGTAAAACCAATGATCATCTTCGCAACCATCTTATTATCGTTAATCGGCGTTTTATTAGGATTCATGGCTTTCGGAATGACCTTCTCCGTGATTATGTCCGGCGTGGGTATCATCGCCCTGGCTGGTATCGTAGTAAAGAATGGTATCCTATTAATCGAATTCATCGAGGAGCTTCGCTTTAAGCGTGGTTACGATTTGAAAGAGGCGATCATCGAGGGTGGTGGGATTCGTTTAACTCCAGTGTTGTTGACGGCTTCGGCGGCGGTATTAGGCTTAATTCCTTTGGCATTAGGCTTAAGCATCGACTTCGTGGGCATGTTCACAGAATTAAATCCACACATCTTCATCGGTTCTGAATCCGCCGTTTTCTGGGGAATCTTAGCCTGGACGATCATCTTCGGGTTAACGTTCTCCACCATTTTAACCTTAATCATCGTTCCATGTATGTACTACATCTCGGAGCGAATCAAGCAAAAATGGTTCACGAAAACCGTTTAATTTATTGAGGTTCAAGAATTGCAAAAACCCCTGGGCGATAAGTCTAGGGGTTTTTTGTTTTTGTGATAGAGTTATAGGAAAAGATTATTACTTTCGAATAGAGATTTCATATTCTTAAATAGTATTTGACTATTTCTAGAGAAAATCCTCCCCATTTTCTGTTCTATTGTTTTGATTTATACGTCAATATTGACTCCACAATTCAAAATTTGTAGAAAATGAAAACTCTTTATCGCTCAACATTTTTGCTTATTGGGCTAGCATTATTTCTCATCTCATGTAGTAAAGAAAGTATTGTAGAACCATCAGACCCTATCGAATCTCTTAAAGAATGGTACCAAGATAAGACTGAACCCAATTTACAAGAAAATATTTTGTGGGAAAAAACAAAGGAACATATCCTACCCGATAGCTCACTTGCTTATGAAATTCCAATTTATACGAAAAGAGGAGTAAAAGAACTACTTGTATTTCAAAATGGAGAAAAACAAGATGCTGTTTACAAAGAATTTAATGTCAATTCATCAGGCCTAGAGTTAAAGATATATTCATTAGATGGTCGACTTTTAAAAAACGGTATTCTTTCAAGAAAACAAACGACAATTAGTAAAGGCAAGAAGTTCTCTTTGAAAGAGATGAATTCAGAAGCCCCGCTAGTGGAGAATGGCATTCTGGCTGAGGTAATTTTCATTGGGGTAAGACTCTATCCAATTGATTGGGGTTCCACAGGTTTTGGTGGTTGGGGAGATTATAATAACACAGTATTTACTTTTATGGATTCCATAAACTTAATTAGTGGAGGAGGAGGGGGATCATCAGGAGAACCTACAGACTTAAACTTTAAAGACTACAATTATAGTGAAATAAGTAGTGAATTAACTGATGAATGTTTTATTTCAGTTTTAAATGAAATGCAATCAAAAAATATCTATGGAGAGATTGCAGGAATACTTAGTTTATTCAAAGAGACAAAATACATTCCAATATTCAATTTTAGAATAAAAGAAATGACCTTATTTGAACAGTATAATGGAAAAACAAAAGGATATTACGGAAAGAACGAAGGAGGCATAATCTCACTAAACACTCATTTATTGGAAAATGCATCCAAAGAATTCATTGCAAAAGTGATTATGCATGAAATGCTTCATAAATTTATTCTTGAAGATCCCCAAATTGAGAATTATGACCATAACGTAATGATAGATAAATTTATAACCCCAATGGCTTTTTTCATAAGTCAGTTGTATGGACTAAATGAAAGAGAAGCTTTCTTAATTTCTTTAGCAGGATTAAGCGAAACACTTCAATACCAAAAGATCATTAATAACGATCCCTCTTTATCCGAATTATTAATACGTCAAACAGAATCAAACTTTACAACGGGAAAAAATTATGGAACGCATTGTAACTAAAAAAACGATAGCAGGCGCTTTACTAGGATTATTTTTAAGCCTAAGTGCCTTAGCGCAAACAGCCCAAAAGCCGAATGAATTCTATTTCAAAGAAGCTAATACGTCCTTTTATTTCATTAAATTCTTAGAACAGAATTTTTCAACAGATGAATCACAGATGGCAAGCTTTAGTTTTTTGATTTTCAAAATTCATGGTTCTGGAGATATAACTGATGTCCAATATATTGGAGGGCTATATAAACCAGTTTTTACTGTTGTAAAATCAGCCATCCTAAAGTCAAAACCTATGTGGACCACTCCTAAACGTGACCCAAAAGCTTACAAGTGGATAGTCATTCCTTATTACGGTGGAACTTATAAACAATGGAAAGGGAATGATTTAGCCCTTTCAACTTACACTAGTTTCGAGGAATTAAACAATCGATTAAAAAGCGATATTCAGAATATGTATATGACATTACCACTTGGTGGTATCGGCTTCGAAAAAGCTGAAGAATAATTAATAAACCCCCTGGACGAAGGTCTAGGGGGGGGGTGTTTTAATCTCTTTTCCTTTCAAACAAGAAGAAATACGACAACCCTAAACCAGGAATGGAGAATAGGATTAATATAAACAGGATTTTCTACAAAGTTGTTTTTCTGGGGTCTTTTGCAATTTCTAGCACCACCTTTATAAAAACGAAAGCGTAAACAAGTAAGACAATTAGCAAGAAAAGTTTCATTATCATAGCATCATTAGCGTTTAAAAATTCCATTAATTCATTTTCTTAATTCGGGGAGCAATTTTTTCATTTATTCGCTTCCCTGAGTCATCGTAATCCCAACTTCTTTCTGGATATCCTTCATAATCGTAGGATTGGTAATGCCCAAGCGGCTTATATTCTCCAACCTTCCTATACGTTATGGAAGACACTAGTCTTCCATAATGATCATCGTGGTAATCAATTTCGGTCACAGTTTTGGTCTCAGGATGGGTAATTATTTCTCTTTGAAGTATCCCTAAATGATCATACTTCCTATATACAATATTCTCTCCTTTCTCATTAAAAACTAGCTCCTCTGAGAGACTTATTCGTTTATGCTCTTTCATCAAAGAATCTTTTATACGCTCATAATCATCTCTCAATTTATACCAATGATCAGGAAAGTCGGTCGTGTCATTATAGCTTCGATGGACATTATAGGGTTTGCCTCTTTGGAAAAACCCTACTTCTTCCAGTTGTCCGGAAGGGTAATACCGTTCTAATTTTCCATCTAAAGAATCATTTACAAAAAACTTTTTGGAGGTTAGAACACCATTGGGATACCAAATTTTCCTCTCCCCAACCCGCTTTTCGTTTTCATAATTCTCCTCTATTTCAATTTGGCCATTCTCATAGTATTCTGTATGCTTTCCATTCGCAAACTTCCTTTCTGGGATCCCAAAAAGCTCTCTTAGTAATTTTATTTCCCTAAATCCCCTCTGGTATTCCCAATCTCTTTGACCATCTGCTTGGCGGTATAGTACATCTCGGTCACAGTACGAAACCACTAATTTCCCGTTCCTTTTATAAGCGAAAAAGATCCACTCCTGTCCATTTGAAATGCCCATTCCACAGGAAGTATTTTTACTTTCTTCATAAATCTCGTTAACCATCTTTCCTTTAAATAATTCGAGAACTTTAATATCAACCCGATCAATAGAAGAAAGGCCCGTTGGATCATTTGGTACTTCCGAATCATGGTCATTCAAAATTTTTACACGCCCGATAAAATCATATTGTTTTAAATCAGCTAGGGTTTGAAATTTCCCAGGCCCATCACAAGTACAAGCAAATGCCTTCGCAGAGGAAATCATTAGCAATAAGAGTAGTAGATAGTTTTTCATCCTGATTCGGTTTGTTGAGCACTAGTTATGCATTATTGAGAAAATTATCAATGAACAAACTGATAATTTGCCCCGTCCCTCCGGACTCTTTGCCTGCGGACTTCGAACTATCGACTCCCGACTATCGACCCCCGACTCCCGACTATCGACCCCCGACTCCCGACTATCGACTCCCGACTAGCAACTATCGACTCCCGACCCCTACAACCCCATTTGCATTTCCAGCCTCCATTCCCTAATTTACTGTTTCAAAATCAACAACATGAAGAAATTACTCCTACTCCTTTGTTTGCCCCTGTTTGCTCAGGCGCAAGATCGTCCGTATGGTAAAGTTTGGGCGACTCGCTCACAGGCCATTGCCCAAAACGGGATGGCCGCTACCTCACATCCTTTGTCTACCCAGGCCGCACTTGATGTGCTGAAAGCGGGTGGAAATGCGATCGACGCAGCCATTGCGGCGAATGCGATGGAAGGTGTCGTGGAGCCACACGTGAATGGAATAGGAGGGGATTTGTTTGCGATTGTTTGGGATGCAAAAACAAAGAAATTATATGGTTTGAATGCGTCGGGGAGATCACCCAAATCCTTGACTTTGGCAGAATTTAAAAAACGCGGATTGACACACATTCCTTCCTTAGGTCCATTGCCGGTGAGTGTGCCGGGTTGTGTGGATGGCTGGTTTGAATTGCACAAGAAATTCGGGTCGATGCCGATGAACAAGGTGTTAGAAAAGGCGGTTTCCTATGCGCGCAATGGCTTCCCTGTGCACGGTGAATTTGCTTCCGCATTAGGTCGGGTTCCGGCGAATTATGGTAAGTTTCCGAATGTGGCAAACCACTACTATCCAACTGGAAAAACGCCGGTGGAGGGTGATATTTTCAAGAACCCGAACTTAGCGAATACCTTAGAGAAACTAGGAAAAGAGGGACGTGATGCCTTTTATAAGGGCGATATGGCGCGGACAATGGACGCGTTTATGAAGAAGAATGGTGGGTTTTTGAGCTATGAGGATTTAGCGTCGCACACGTCTACTTGGGTGGAGCCGGTTTCCGTGAATTACCGTGGGTATGATGTGTGGGAATTGCCGCCGAATAGCCAGGGGATCGCGGCTTTACAGATGTTAACCATTTTAGAGGGCTATGATTTTTCCAAAATTAAACTGGGTTCTGCGGAGCACGTGCATTTGTTTACGGAGGCCAAAAAACTAGCGTTCGAAGACCGCGCAAAATACTATGCAGACCCTGAGTTTGCCAAAATTCCGGTAGCGGAACTCATCTCAGAAGAGTACGGCGCGAAGCGCCGGGCGTTGATCAATCCGAATCGCGCGGGTCGCCATTACGAGGCGGGAAATCCTGCCTTGAAAGAGGGGGACACGATCTACTTGACCGTGGCTGATAAGGACGGCAATATGGTGTCATTAATCCAGAGTAATTACCGAGGTTTTGGGTCAGGCATGATGCCGGATGGTTTAGGCTTTATGTTCCAAGATAGGGGAGAATTATTCAACCTAAAAGAAGGTGAAAACAATAGCTATGCGCCAGGAAAAAGACCATTCCAAACGATCATTCCAGCCTTTATGACGAAGGATGGTCAGCCGGTGATGAGCTTTGGCGTGATGGGTGGCGCGTTCCAACCGATGGGTCATGTGCAGATTGTGATGAACGTGGTGGACTTTGGCCTAAACGTACAAGAAGCAGGCGATTATCCCCGCATGAACCACGAAGGATCTTCAGAGCCTACTGGAGAAACAATGGAAACGACAGGCGGTATGATTACCCTGGAGCACGGTTATCCGTATGAAGTCATTCGCGATTTATTGCAAAAAGGGCATCAGGTGGGCTATATGAGCGGTATTTATGGAGGCTACCAATGCATTAAATACGATCCGGTTCGCAAAGTATATTATGGAGCGACAGAATCGAGAAAAGACGGACAAGCCACAGGATATTAAGGATGTTTGCAAGTCGCATTTTCACGGGCCAACAATGGCTAGAGAACAAAGAAATCTCCGTAACGAATGGTCGCATTTCGGCCATATCGGACGGAGTAGGCGCGGCGTCAGAAAACTTCCTCGTTCCTGGGTTTATTGACCTCCAAATTTACGGTGGCGGTGGTATTCTCTTTTCGAATCACCAGACAACGGAGGCCATCCAAGCGACCTTTGACGAACACCATAAAACAGGAACCGTTGCGTTTCAAATTACGCTGAACTGTTCACCAGCTTCTTCCATGTGGAAGGCTGTCGAAGCTTATTCAACTTACACCGGGCCTGGACTAGTGGGATTGCATTTAGAAGGGCCCTTTTTTAATCCGGTTAGACGCGGGGCGCATCAGGAGGCCTTCGTCCAAAAGCCATCTTTGGCTTTCCTAGAAGAGCTTATCGAGCGAACGAAAGGTATTCCCACCTACTTGACAATTGCGCCTGAAATGTTCAGCGCTAAAGAGCTTTCTTTGTTGGTGGGCAGTCACATCATGTGCTCTCTGGGGCATAGCGACGCCACTTTTGAGCAAGCGATGAACGCCATAGATAAGGGTGTATCTCGCATCACACACCTGTTTAATGCGATGTCGCAGTGGCAGTCACGGGCTTTAGGTCTAGTGGGAGCTAGCTTCCAATCTCAGGCGTGGACGAGCATTATTGCGGACGGTTTGCATTGCGATTTCAAATCACTAGAACTGGCCTATCGCTTGAAAAAAGGACGCCTGTTTTTAATTACAGATGCGGTGACGAACGACACATCTGGCCCCTATTCTTTTTTAGCCAAAGACGGTCGCTTCACGAACGAAGCGGGTGTTTTATCAGGTTCTTCCTTGACGATGATGGAGGCGATTCAAAACTGTGTTCAACAGGCTTCGATCCCGCTGGAAGAGGCGATACGGATGGCGACAGTTTACCCGGCAGAAGTGGCGAATTTAAGCGATTTAGGCAGCATCGAAGTAGGGAAACGTGCTTGCTTTGTGGAGCTGAATCCGGCGCTAGAGGTCGTGCAGGTTTGGTACGATGGAAAAGCCTTGTTAAATTAGGCTATGATTTCATTTCCATCGAAGCAGCCGCAGGTTCAGACCACTATTTTCACCAAAATGTCCGCCCTCGCCCTCGAGCACGGCGCATTAAACCTTTCCCAAGGTTTTCCAGGTTTCGATTGTGCCCCCGCTTTGCAGGAATTGTTGCAGCATTATGCCAAAGGCCATAACCAATATGCCCCGATGGCCGGTGTCCCCGCTTTGCGCCAATCGCTAGCGGCAAAAACGTCTTCTTTTTATGACATCCCCGTCGATGCCGATACGGAGGTAACTATTGTATCTGGTGCAACGGAGGCCCTTTTTGCGGCTATTCATTGTTGCGTTTCGCCCGGAGATGAGGTCATACTATTCGACCCAAGTTACGATGCTTATGATCCCATCATTCGATTAGCAGGGGGAATTCCTATCCATATTCCACTTAAGGCTTCGAACAATTTTGCGATTGATTGGTCTTCCGTTACTGCGAAAATTACGCCCCGAACGAGAGCGATTATGGTGAATAGCCCGCACAATCCGACCGGAGCCGTTTGGTCGATGGCGGATTTAGATGCCTTTGCACAGGTGGTTAAAGGAACGAATATATTGATCGTTTCTGACGAAGTATATGAACATATCGTTTTCGATGGCGCACAACACGCCAGTGTTTTATTACATCCAGAATTGCGTAAACGCAGTTTTGTGTGTGGATCTTTTGGCAAAACCTACCACATCACGGGCTGGAAGATTGGTTATTGCATCGCTCCGAAATTCTTGACCGCTGAGTTTAGAAAACTCCACCAATGGGTTACTTTTTCGAGCGCTACGCCTTTGCAATATGCCTTGGCGGAATACTTAAAAGAGCCCGCACACTATCTAGGTTTATCTGATTTTTACCAAAAAAAACGCGACCTATTCTCCTCCCAATTCGTGGGAAGTCGTTGGAAAGTACTCCCTAGCGCCGGAAGTTTCTTCCAATGCCTCGATTATTCAGCTATATCTAACGAGAAGGATGTGGATTTAGCCGATCGCCTTACGCGTGAAATCAAAGTGGCCTCTATCCCCGTTTCCGTTTTCTACGAAACCGATCCTGGGGATAAAATCTTGCGCTTCTGTTTTGCGAAAGAGGATGAAGTGCTGGTGGAAGCGGCGAAAAGACTAATTCAAATACTTTAACGCAATCTCCTCCCCAATCTGCTCTAAAATCTCAGCGGCACGTGCGATTGAATCAGTTGCATCTGTAGAACGGGACGCAATCGTAAACACCTCATTTTCATCCAAAAACAGGGGGAAATTAGCAGAACTTTCGAAGTCACCTGAGACCAGAATTGTTTGCTTGAAGACTTTATCGCTACGTTTTACAACTTCAGATACTACTTTGCCGCCCCAGGTAGAGGAATCGATCTTGCCTTCGCCAGTGATAATGAAATCTGCTTTTAAAAGGGCCCGATTAAAGTGGACTTTGTCCATTATCCAACTGGAACCAGCAACGATTTTAGCGTTTAGGAAATAACGGGCGCCCGCTCCCAGCCCGCCAGCGGCACCAGCACCGGGTTCTGAAGCGATGGATCCGAAGAAGGACGTTATATTATTTAGACCTTTATCTAATTGTTTAATTACTGTGGCGGTCGCACCTTTTTGAGCCGCGAAAACATGGGCTGCTCCATCGCTCCCAGCGAGTGGATTGCTTACGTCTGTGACGACCGTGAAAGAACAATTTATGGCCGATGGACTTCCTATAGACGCGATTTTAACTAGATTTTCACCGACAGGTTGAACTGCAGCCCCTTCTGCATCCAAAAAAGTCCAACCCATAGCAGCAGCCATTCCAATTCCCGCATCATTTGTGGCTGAACCACCGATGGGGAGAATGATTTGGGTGGCGCCGCGTTGTAACGCATCCGAGATCAGAACACCGGTACCGAAAGTCGAAGTTTTAAGTGGATTTCGCTCCTTTATCGTTAAAAGGGCAAGGCCAGAAGCGCGGGCCATTTCGATGTAAGCCGTTTTTTGATCTGCTAGCCATAAATAATCTGCCTGAATGGGACGCATTAGCGGATCGAACGTGTCTATTGAAATCCAAGTTCCGCCGTGCAATTGTTGAATCACTTCCAGGGTACCTTCCCCGCCATCGGCGAGGGGGAGGGTGGTGAAAACGGTTTTGGGACGACGTTTTTTAATCCCTTTTTCAAGCGCTTCGCATACTTGCGAGGCAGAAAGAGAGCCTTTAAACTTATCAGGAGAGATTAAAATATGCACATCGATGGATTTATGCCGCAATTTAGCCACAATTCCTTAAATTTAAGGTATGAGAATACTGACTGCCCTTGCCCTCTTATTTTTGATCTCTGTTTCTTGTACAAATCAACCTGATTTGACTGGATTTGATGTAGAAAGCTTTAAAAAGGACCGCGGAAGTTGTGGCGGGACTAGAGAAAAGCAGATCGACTGGCTTAAAACGCATAAAATGACATGGAAAGGGGTTAGCTCTAATGATTTGGAAGACATCCTAGGAAAGCCCGATATTCAACAATTAGCGGACCGAAACCAGGAATATTACGTGTATTTTTTGGAAAAAGGCCCTCATTGTGATAAAATTACAAATCCGTCTCAAGCACGTACGATGGCTTTTCGTTTCAGTGCGATGGGATTAACGACTGAAATTACCTTTCAGCAAGGACTACCCTGATTAAACTAAACCTATGAAAAAAATTCTATTCCTATTCTTTATGAGCATTACTATGTCCCAGGCCCAAACGGCGCCAGCGCTCGATTTCTTCTGTGAACTAAAAGTAAAACTGGATCCTGCTTTAATCGTGGGCGAAACCCCTCACGGAACGCGCCGCATTATTCCCATTATCGGTGGAACGGTGGAAGGTCCTAAAATCAAGGGAGAAATCTTGAATGGTGGAGCAGATTGGCAAATATTGCGAGCGGATGGAGTAACCGAATTAGAGGCGCATTACCAATTTAGAACGGATGATGGCACCTTGATTTATGTCAAAAATACAGGCATACGCGCAGCAACTCCCGAAATCGCGGCACGATTAGCCAAAGGGGAAAAGGTAGATGCGAATGAATACTATTTCCGAGCGATGCCTAAATTCGATGCGCCTAAAGGCAAATACGATTGGGTAAACAACAGCCTCTTTGTATGTACGGGAGAGCGCTTGCCTGATTACGTGTTGATTCGTGTTTGGAAAGTAATGTAATGCCGATGAGAGCGATACAAGTACTCATTATTTTGATCTGTTTTCTGTGCAACATGCTCGATGGCATGGATGTGTTGATCATTTCTTATACGGCTCCGGCGATCGCGAAGGCCTGGAGTATTTCCCCAGCGAATTTAGGAATTGTGTTTAGTTCTGGCCTGGTCGGGATGACGGTGGGTGCGATATTTTTAGCTCCGTTGGCGGATCGTTTTGGGCGGAAACCGTTAATGATTCTGGCGGCGGTGATTATGGGAACCTGCATATATTTGACCTCCTACGCGACGGATGTGAACATTTTGATGATCTATCGATTTATCAGTGGACTCGGCATCGGGACGATGATGGCGAGTACGGCGGCGATTACGGCGGAATATGCGCCTGCATCTACGCGCAATTTTTGGGTGAGCACGGTGGTGGCGGGCTATCCGGTGGGGGCCGTGTTAACCGGCATTTCTTCCGCGAAAATTATCGCAGAAAGCGGCTGGGAGCACCTATTTGAATTAGCGGGTTTAGCGACTTTTCTGGTGATCCCCATCCTGTTTTTCTTCCTGAAAGAATCCGATGAATTTAAGGCCAAAGCCAAGCCAGAAGACGCCAAGATCAGCGCCTTGTTTACGTCTGATTTTAAGTGGAGCACTTGGCAGTTATGGAGTGCTTTATTTTTATCTTTCACTACCCTGTATTTCTTGATGAATTGGATTCCAAAATTAGCCTCTAATGCTGGCCTATCGATGGAATTAGCGATTTATTCCGGAACGATCTTTAATCTGGGAGCCATCGTGGGCATTCCAGTGCAAGGTTATTTTTCGACCCGTTTTGGCTTGAAAAAATCGATCGGAGTGTTGTTATTAATTACGGCAGTTCTATTAGGAATTTTTGGACAATTTTCTGGATCTAATTTGATCCTAGTGGTGTTGTTTTTCCTAGGCTTCGGGGTGCAAGGTAGCTTCGTAGGATTATATGCCGTAGCGGCGAGAATGTATCCGACCGCGATTCGTTCGACGGGTATTGGCTGGGCAATCGGCATGGGGCGTTTAGGTGGTATTTTAGGTCCGATCTCAGGGGGCATTTTAGTGGGCCTAGGTTTAGGTATGGCTGAAAGCTTCCTATTCTTCGCCTTGCCTTCCTTACTTGCCGGAATTATTACGCTAAAAATTAGTTCCCAAACCATTTCCTAATGCGCAAACACAATTTCTTTCCTGGACCGGCGACTCTTCCCATTGAGGTTATTCAAGAGGCAGCGGCGGGTTTAGTTGACTACAA
>JACCDZ011907775.1_pt1 | contig 20367 bp, 15 predicted proteins | sample 7449551 | NCBI WGS metagenome assembly JACCDZ01 (sample SAMN15323452, study PRJNA562643) | freshwater metagenome | isolation source: river surface water | place: USA:Blue River Watershed | collected 2017-08-18
CTGCTAACTAGAGGTGGGGGGATTGCCAGTACGGGTGGGGAGCACCGGTTTACAGGGTAATGGGGGGGGGGGTGATTTGGTTTGGGAGTCCCACAATGTAAGTAATACAACCGTACCCAGATTATAAAAAATCCCCCAACCTGCGGACCTAAATTGCGGGCGACTGTCTAGGCGTATCACCGATCCGAAGGACAGTAACGCACAGCGTTACTGATCCAACTTGTCTTTTCTCCTGGTTCAGATGACTATATAAAGCCTATATCCTAACCAGAGTGGAGGTTGATCCTATGTCAGCCATGACTGTCGAGCAGTTCCAAGAAGCACTGCCCGAGAAAATGAAGAAGTCGGTGAACAAGGAAGTCATTGATGCAATCAACAAAACCCTGAGTGACCCTGATCTGTATGAGCAGTATCGGGATAACCTGCTGAGCTACACCAAGGTGATGCAGGAAGGGAAGTTCAAGATCAGTCAGTACATTGATGCTGTGAAGTATGTAGGCTTCAAGCACATGGGTATGACCAATGCTGATGCTTATGCCAAGACTTTCCCAGATAAGATGCTGCGGTTCTCTTCTCAAGGTGTGTCGGCTAAAGACATAGCGAGCTACAGCACGGCTTATAACAAGTCGAAGTTGGTAACTCTGCTGTATGAACAGACCTTGATTCCTACTCACATTCTCAATCAGGACTTGTTCCAGAAGGCTTTGAATGTGCAAGCAGAACTGATGGTCAGTGCCAACAGTGAGAAGGTTCGCAGTGATGCAGCTAACAGTTTGATCAATGCACTCAAGCCACCAGAGACCAAGAAGGTTCAGTTGGATGTTGGTATCCGTGAAGACCAGAGCATTGGTGCGCTGCGCGATGCTACAATGGCATTGGCTGCACAGCAGCGGTTGATGCTGCAGTCAGGCACGACCAATGCTCAAGAAGTGGCTCACGCAAAAATTATTCAAGGGGAGCGTCTGGTATGAGTCTCTTTAACAAGTTGGTTAATATCCGTGAAGAAGCACCGTTCTATTCACATGGTTGGTCTCGTAAGGAACAGCTTGCAAACATTTTGCTAACTACATTGTTTGCTGAACGCTATAAACTGCATGTAAGCATTTGTAATCTACGGATAAAGAATGCTGACCTTCAACGTGAGATCAAGCTTTACCGCGTAAAAATGGAAAACATACTGCGTATCCATGCAAATAGGGAGCTTCAGGTATGACTCTGATTCAACTGGTGCTCGGCTTGGCCATTGGCCTCGCGTTGGATGATAACCCTCCGATCTTTCGCTTCAACTATGAACTGGTGAACATGCGGGGCTATGGTAAGCCGGGGCGGGTGTACTGATGAGTGCCGTTGAAGATGTACTGCCATGGAAGGTGGAGGACTACCTCAAGGCCATCGACTACAAGGTTGACCCTCGGTATGTGCCGAGTGACTTCGCCCTGATGTTCGTGAACTTCATCAAGCTGGTGAACGGTGAAGAGGGTGAGGAGAACAAGACCCCCATCGTCCACTATCACATGCTGGACACAGTGACCCATGGCGGGGCACGTATCATCAACCTATGCCACCGGGGTATCGCTAAGACTACGGTGATGGGTGAATACCTGTTCCTGTTCATTGCGGTATACGGCGAGCTTCCGGGGCTTGGCACAGTGGACTTGGCCCTGTACGTGTCGGACTCCATCGAGAACGGCGTGAAGAACATGCGCAAGAACTTGGAGCACCGTTGGGATAAGAGCGACTTCCTACGGATGTTCGTGCCGGTGATCCATTTCACTGACATCCGCTGGGAGTTCAATAACGTCGATGGCAAGAAGTTCATTGTCAAAGGCTACGGTGCCAAGACCGGGGTGCGGGGGGCCAAGGAGATGGGTAAGCGGCCCCAACTGGCAGTGCTCGATGACTTGATCTCGGACGAAGATGCCCGGTCGGCAACGGTAGTGGCTGCTGTGGAAGACACGGTGTACAAGGCGGTCAACTACGCCCTGCACCCAACCAAGAACATGATCATCTGGTCGGGTACACCGTTTAACGCAAAAGACCCACTGTACAAAGCAGTCGAGTCTGGGGCTTGGGCGGTCAACGTGTTCCCGGTGTGTGAGCAGTTCCCCTGCACCAAGGAAGAGTTCAAGGGCAGCTGGCCTGACCGTTTCACCTACGAGTATGTGAAGAAGCAGTACGACGATGCTGTGAAGCTGGGGAAGGTAGACACCTTCAACCAGGAGCTAATGCTGCGAATCATGTCGGATGAAGACCGGTTGATCCAAGACCATGACATCGCGTGGTACAAGATCGACGCTGTGATCCGTAACAAGCAGCGGTTCAACTTCTACATCACCACTGACTTTGCCACCAGCGAGAAGCAGAAGTCTGACTTCAGCGTGATCAGCGTGTGGGCATACAACAACGCGGGCGACTGGCTCTGGGTAGATGGCATCTGCAAGCGACAGACGATGGACAAGAACATCAACGATCTGTTCCGTCTGGCTCAGATGTACCGACCACAACAGGTAGGTATCGAGGTGACTGGGCAGCAGGCCGGGTTCATCCAGTGGATTCAAGGGGAGATGCTAAACCGCAACATCTACTTCCCATTGGCCAGTGAAGGCAACGACATGAAGCCTGGGATTCGTCCCAACACGAACAAGTTGGTACGCTTCAACACCATGGTTCCGATGTTCAAGTCTCGTAAGGTGTTCTTTCCTATCGAGAAGAAGAACAGCGAGCCATTGGCAGAAGCGATGAGCGAACTGGAGTTGGCCACCCCCGGTGGATTCAAATCCAAACATGATGACTTCATTGACACCATCTCCATGTTGGCCGCTCTTCATCCATGGAAACCTTCTGAAGAAGCTCAGCTTCGTTCAGCAGACAATGGGATGTGGGAAGCTGATGATGAAGAAGCTGACAATGATCGGCTATCGTCCTACATAGTGTGAGGTATTGATGAACCTTCAACAGATTTTTGATCTGCTGTCCCAAGGTGAACTCTCCCAGATTAGTCTGGGAGGTACTAATGGTATTGATGAGTCCAACTGGGAACGTGTACTTAACACAGTCAACCTTGGTCTAACTGAGTTGCACAAGCGCTTCTCCCTGCGGCGTGAACAAGTTGTTCTGCAAATGCAGGAAGGACAACTGCGCTATACGCTTGATGCGAAGTTCGCACTCAGTAACCGTGAGTCTGCTGGGGTAACTAAGTACCTCATTGACTCGGCAGCTGACCCGTTCATTGGTCGAGTGCTGAAGATTGTAAAAGTCTTTGATGCCAAAGGCTGTGAGCTTCAGCTCAATCAACTGGGTGATGCGTTTGATCAGGCACATAGCACGGTGCGTACCCCGAGCTACAACACCTTGATCTTGCCAACCCTGTTGCCGGTGCAGGCGTTGACCATTGAGTATCGGGGTAATCACCCGTTGCTGGTCAAAGAAGCAGGCTACTTCAACCTGTCGGAAGTTGTGGTTGAGTTGCCAGATACCCACCTGACTGCGTTGCTGTATTTCGTGGCCAGTCGTCTGTTCAACCCTACTGGATTGAGTGGCAACACGGCATTTCACGAAGGCAACAACTACGATGCCAAGTTCGAGGCAGAGTGTGAGCGCCTCGGTGACAAGGGCTACGAGAATGCGGAAGTAGAAGATAACAGTCGTCTACGACGTAACGGCTGGGTATAAAAAAGCCCCCGGCGTTTCTCAACGTATGGGGGCTGTGTCAGGTATCCGTAGCCTGACTCGGAGACAGGGATCACCTCGCTTTAGTTGGAGCTGATCCCTTTGTCTCACACCTGTCCGGTATGACCAAATCCGCCTTCACCACGGTCGGTATCTTCAAGAGAATCAACAATCTGCAGTTCCGGGGTGGCCACAGGCACAAGTACGAACTGGAGAAGACGCTCGCCAGCTTCCCAAGTTAGAGGCTGATGATTCTTCAAACGCAGGCAGGCCATCCACTCACCACGGTAGTCCGCGTCAATCACACCAACAGTGTTGTTGAGGGATACACCATGCTTGGCACCAGCACCGGATCGGGGTAATAACAAAGCCACATGGCCAGTGGGTACTTCAGCGGCAAAGCCAAGTGGAACCATTTGGCCTTTCACATCCCGTTCTAATACCCCTGGTTCAGGCATGTAGATGTCGAAGCCACCAGAACGATCGGTCCCACGAGTGGGCATTTTGAAGTTTTGATGGAGTTGTTTGATGTTCAATTAGAGGTTCTCCTGTTGATTTGTTTAAGATGACCCACAGTCAACCGGGGCCGAGGCCACAAAGTATGTCCGAAAACACACCGTTGGTGGACTTCCAGCCGAAGAAACTTACGGACTGGAAGAATGAACCCACTGTAGCTGACCTGAAACTCGATCTGGAAGACTCCCGATCTCATCATGCAGAGCAAGTGGGCAAGATTGAAGAGTGGTTGGACAACCTACATGGCACTGGCAAAGCCAAGGTCAATGCAGGTAAGAACAACTCTTCCATCGTTCCGAAGCTCATCCGTAAGCAAGCAGAGTGGCGATACCCTGCTTTGAGTGAACCTTTCCTAAGTACCAGTCGCCTCTTCAACGTGAAGCCAGTGACATGGGAAGACAAGAAGGCTGCTCTTCAAAATGGTCTGGTTCTGAACAACCAGTTCAACACGCAGATCGACAAGGTATCCTTGATCGACGAGTTCGTGCGTACAGCTGTGGATGAGGGTACGGTGATTCTCCGTACTGGGTGGGACTATCAAGAAGAGGAATACTCCGTCCAAGTACCGGACGTTGAGTATTTCTTCAACGATGACATGGCCCCAACTCATAATCATCTGGCTCAGCTGAAAGCCAATGATCCTGAAGGGTATGCAGCCAACATCTCACCTGAGATGCAGCAGGCGCATGAAATGACTCTTGAACACGGACGACCTGTTGAGGCCAGCATCAAGGGCGTCAAGAAGGAGAAACGTACCCGTGTTCTCGTGAACAAGCCCACAGTGGAAGTCTGTGACTTCCGAAATGTAGTTATCGACCCTACCTGTAAGGGTGATATTGATAAGGCTGGGTTTGTGATCTACAGCTTTGAGTCTTCCCTCTCGGAACTCAAGCGTGACGGTAAGTATCACAACTTGGAGCACATTAACCTTGAAACCAATTCGATCCTCGGCACACCTGACCACAGCACAGACTCGGGCACCAAGAACTTCAACTTCGCGGACAAGCCACGAAAGAAGTTTGTTGTGCATGAGTATTGGGGATTTCGTGATATTGATGGTTCTGGTGTGGTTAGTCCTATTGTCGCAACATGGGTAGGTGACGTACTCATCCGGATGGAAGAGAACCCATATCCGGATAAGAAACTGCCCTTCATCCTTGTACCCTATCTACCTGTACGGAAAGCCACCCACGGTGAGCCAGATGGTGCCCTGCTGGAAGACAACCAGCGGATCATCGGTGCAGTGACTCGCGGCATGATCGACATCATGGGTAAGTCGGCCAACGGCCAGACCGGTATGCGTAAGGACATGCTGGACGTAGCCAACAAGCGTAAGTTCGAGCAAGGCAAGGACTATGAGTTCAATGCCAACGTCGATCCGCAGATGGGCGTCTACATGCACAAATACCCTGAGATTCCAGCCTCTGCTCAGTTCATGCTGCAGATGCAGAACATGGAAGCTGAGTCACTGACCGGGGTTCGTTCCTTCAGCCAGGGGGTGAGTGGTGCATCTCTTGGTGATGTGGCTGCAGGTGTGCGAGGTGCGTTGGATGCTGCCTCCAAGCGTGAGCTGGCCATCCTTCGCCGGCTGTCAGCTGGCATCGTCAAGATCGGTCGCAAGATCATCTCGATGAACCAAGCATGGTTATCTGAAGAGGAGATCATTCGGATCACTGAAGAGGAGTTCGTCCCTGTTCGACGGGATGATCTGGCCGGCAACATTGACCTTGAGTTGTCTATCTCCACTGCTGAAGAAGATAACAACAAGGCTGAAGAACTGGCATTCATGCTGCAGACCATGGGTAACAACATGGACCCCGCTATGAGTCGCTTAATTCTGGCTGACATTGCACGTCTGCGTAAGATGCCTGATCTGGCTAAGCAGATTGAGGAATATCAACCTCAACCTGACCCTATGCAGCAGAAGCAGGCTGAACTTCAGATTGCTCTAATGGAAGCTGAGTTGGCTGAGAAGCAAACACTCATTGACCTCAATACCGCGAAGATCGACACCGAACATGCTCGGGCTGAACACCTGCGCAGTGACGCTGATCTGAAGGACTTGAACTTCGTTGAGCAAGAGTCTGGTGTAAAACAAGAACGTGACTTGGAGAAGCAAAGTGCTCAGGCACGCGCTCAAGCTGCAACAAAGGTTCTTGAACACAAGCTCCGCAAAAATGAACCCAAGCCTGGTACTAAGTGATTGAATTATTAGGCAGTACAGGTAGTTTTGTATTACCGTACTGCCTGCACCAACAACCCTATCATCTTTCTTAGCACTGGTAGACCCAATGACTTCTGAAATCCAACAGCTCGAACAGAACATCCAACACTCCAAGAAAGCCGTGGAACTGGGTAATGCTCTGGAGCGTTTGTTCAATAACCGCGACTTCAAGAACATCGTCCTGAAAGGTTATCTGGAGCAAGAGGCTGTACGCCTCGTGCATCTCAAAGCTGCCCCTGCAATGGACTCCCCAGCCAAACAGGCTGCTGTGGTTCGTGACATCGACGCCATCGGCGCTTTCTCCGGTTACCTGAACGAGATCGCTCGTCAGGCTGAACTTGGTCGTAAAGACATCGTTCACTCCGAAGAAACCCTTGAAGCCATCCGTGCTGAGGGCCTGAACGATGAGTGAAGTCGAGCACGATAAGGACGACGATCTGGTCGAAGAGAACAACATGCTGGAGATGTCCGATGAGGACATCATGAACTTCGACCCCTCTACTCTGGTGGTTCAAGCTCCAGTCGTTGAAGAAGACCCGGCTGACAAGGCAGGTGAAGGCGAACCGGAGGGTGGCGACGAGCCGGCAGGCGAGGAGGCCGAACCCGAAGGTGAAGCCGAGCCAGCCGCAGTCAAGGAAGATGAGCAAGAAGGCGAACCAGCTCCTGTCGTTAAAGACGAAAAGCCGGTCAAGGAAGATGAGCCTGCTGCTGAGCCAAAGGACAAGGGTGAGAAGCCGAAAGAGTCCCTGGACTACAAGGCAGAGTTCGAGAAAGTTCTCGCACCATTCAATGCCAACGGCAAACAAATCCAAGTTCAGTCGGCTGAAGAAGCCGTATCCCTCATGCAGATGGGAGCGAACTACAACAAAAAGATGGCTGCACTGAAGCCAAACTTGAAACTGCTCAAGCTCTTGGAGAACAATGGTCTCCTGAGTGAAGAAAAGTTGAGCTTCTTGATTGATTTGGATAAAAAGAATCCAGACGCAATCTCGAAGTTGATTAAAGACAGTGGACTCGATCCACTGGAAATGGATGTAAGTAATAGCGAATACAAGCCGAAGACTTACACTGTTGACGACCGCGAGCTAGAGCTGGACTCGGTACTGGATAAAATTCAGGACACTCCGACGTTCCGCAAGACGCTCGATGTTGTAAGCAATAAGTGGGATGGCCCAAGTAAGCAGATCGTTGCCGGTACACCTCAACTGATCGAAGTCATCAACGGCCACATGCAGAGTGGCGTTTTCGACCTGATCAACACTGAAGTGGAACGTGAGCGGATGCTCGGTCGCTTGAACGGTATGTCTGACATCGAAGCCTATCGGCATGTTGGTGAAGTTCTACATAACCGTGGTGTTTTCAACGCTACTGCAAAGAGCGAGAAAAAACCTGCGGAGCGTGAACCAATCACCCCCACGCTCAAAGCTGACGATTCAGCTGTCCGTGCCAAGAAGCTCGCTGCCAGCACGCCGAAGGCAGCAGCCCCAGTCAAGCAAGACTCGGACTTCAACCCCTTGGCTCTGTCTGATGAAGACTTCGCCAAGATCGGCAATCCCCGACAAATGTAAGTAAGAGGAATCACCATTATGGGTATGAAATACAACGATCCGAAAGGCGGTACTCCGTCGAGCATGGGTGCTCAGCAGCTGACCCACTTCTACCAGAAGCAGGCGCTGATCGAAGCACGCAAGGAACAGTATTTCAGCCAGCTGGCTGACGTTACTACCATGCCGAAGAACATGGGCAAAACCATCAAGAAGTACCACTACATCCCTCTGCTCGACGATGCCAACATCAACGATCAAGGTATCGACGCTTCTGGTGTCACCATCGCCAACGGTAACCTGTACGGTTCGTCCAAGGACATCGGCACCATTCCGGGCAAGCTGCCGGTTCTGTCCGAAACTGGCGGTCGCGTAAACCGTGTGGGCTTCAAGCGTAAAGAGCTGGAAGGTTCGTTCGAGAAGTTCGGCTTCTTCGACGAATACACCCAAGAGTCGATGGACTTCGACTCCGATGCTGAGCTGATGCAGCACATCAACCGCGAGATGATCAACGGTGCCAACGAAATCACCGAAGACGCCCTGCAGATCGACCTGATCAACGCCGCTGGCGTGATTCGTTATGCTGGTAACGCTACCTCCAACGCCACTGTTGGCGCTGATGATGTGGTCAGCTACGGCGACATCATGCGTCTGGGTATCGACCTCGACAACAACCGTACCCCGAAGAAGACCACCATTATCACCGGCACCCGCATGGTTGATACCAAGGTCATCCCGGCCTGCCGTGTCATGTACATCGGCTCCGAGTTGCTGCCGACCCTGAAGGGCCTGAAAGACCTGCACAACGAACCGGCTTTCACTCCGGTCGAGAAGTACGCTGCTGCTGGCACCATCCTGAACGGTGAAGCCGGTGCCATCGACGCATTCCGTGTGATCGTGGTTCCGGAAATGCTGAAGTGGGCAGGGGCTGGTGCTGATGCCTCGGCTGTTGCGACTCACTACGAGACCGCCAACAAGTTCGACGTGTTCCCGATGCTGGTCGTGGGTGACAAGTCCTTCACTACCATCGGTTTCCAAACAGATGGCAAAACCGTGAAGTTCAAAATCTTCCACAAAGCACCAGGCGAAGCCACTGCTGACCGTAACGATCCTTACGGTGAGACTGGTTTCATGTCGATCAAGTGGTACTACGGCTTCATGGTACTGCGCCCTGAGCGTATCGCTCTGATCAAAACCTCCGCCGTCCTCTAAGGCAGCGGTACTGGGAACCCGGGTAACCGGGTTCTCTTTTCTCTCCAATAGGAACTCTTTCCCATGAGCGATGAAGTCCAAGAACTCGACCAGAACGAAGCTGCTGATTTGGCTGCTGCCGAGCTGGAAAACCTGAAAGCCCGTGCAGACCTGCTGGGTGTTACCTATCACCCGAACATCGGCCCGGAAAAGCTGCGTGAAAAGATCGCCGCCAAACAGGCAGAAGAAGAGGTCCCTGCTCCCGTTTCCGGTGAAGCTGCTGGTAAGTCTGAAGAAAAAGGCAGCATTCAATCTGCTGAAGAATCCCATGCTGCCAAGCGCGTGCGCCTGAAGCGTGAAGGGCTGAAGCTGGTGCGTGTACGCATCACCTGCATGAACCCCTTCAAGAAAGAGTTGGAAGGCGAAATCTTCACCGTGTCCAACAACGCTGTCGGCACCGTTAAGCGTTATGTGCCCTACAACGTCGAAGACGGTTGGCATGTTGAGCACATCCTGCTCGAACAGCTGAAAGAGCGTAAGTGCCAAATCTTCGTGTCCGAGAAAGACTCTCGTGGCAACAAGGTGCGTAAGGGCAAGCTCATCCGTGAGTTCGCCATTGAAGTGCTCGATCCGCTGACTGACAAAGAGCTGGCTGAACTGGCTCAGCGTCAGGCCATGGCCAAAGGCCAGTAAACCCCTAAGCAACTCAGGTAGACCAAATGAGTGAGATTCCAACTTCCGCCCTGACTTCCGCCACAATTGGTGGTGATGGTCTCTTTGATACCCTGATGCGTGCCGCTAAGGCCCATCTTGATCAGGAATATACCCAGAACCGTATCAAGGGAACGGAATACTCTCAGGTCTATCTGGGTTCGCTTACCCAAATTCTGCAGACCTCTGCGCAGTTCCTTTTGGAACAGCGGAAGAGTGCTCTCGAAGCTGAGTTGATGCAGGCTCAGATTGCTGAGACCAATGCCAAGGTTCTTTTGGTTCATGCTCAGATCGAACTGGCTAAGCAACAAAAGCTGAATGCTGAAAACGAGTGGAAACTACTCGATGAGCAGAAGGCCAAAATGCAGGCAGAGACCAAGTTGTTGGGTCAGACCTACCTGAATGCCATTACTGAGAACGACACCATGCTTAAGCAGCAGTGCAAGCTGGCAGCTGAGTACGATGTGTTGATGGAGCAGAAAGGTAAGACCGTTGCCGAGGCTAGCCTTCTGGCTCAGAAGAAGGTCACTGAGCAAGCCCAGACCAGCAGTATTGGTACTGATGATGACAGCGTGATTGGTCGTCAGAAGAAACTGTACTTGGCTCAAACCAACGGCTTCCAGCGTGATGCTGAGCAGAAGGCAGCCAAGCTACTGGTCGATTCCTGGAACGTGCGACGCACCACGGACGAGGGTACTCAGGCTAACGCTACAAACATGCTGCATGATGTGGTTGTAGGACGGGCAGTGACCAAGCTCATGGATGGCGTAGACGCTTAACAGGGCTGCAAGAATATAAGGGGGCCTCGGCCTCCTTTTTGCTATTTAGGGGTGCTCCATGGGGCTATTCAGCTCAAAGAAAAAAGTGACCGTAGACACCACGGTGACACGCTTGGTCAATGACAACATGCTGCCCTACACCAGTAAGACCAGTGTGATTACTGCGTGTCTGGAGGAAGGTTCCATTGCCGACTCTTTGGTTACAGGTTTTCTAGGGTGTGCTGCCGTTAAAGCAGATCGCATGTTTGCGTATGCCCGCGACCACTACACCCATGGTCTACCCAACCATTCGTTTCACATGAAGACGAATGGTGAAGATGTGGTTAAGCAGGCTATTGAGATGGAGCTTGGCCAGAACATCGAGATCGACTACTTCAAGTACGCACCAATCAATAACACTCACACAGCCTGGAAAAAGCTGTCAGATGACTACGAGTATGACTACCGGACCAACGAGATTCCGGTCCTGTCAGCTCAAGTAGGTGCCAAGGTCTACCTCAACGACATCGTTGTGATCTACGCACAGAGCACCTTTGACGAAGCTGAACCAGGTGCATTCGATGTGTGGGGTGAACCTGCTTTGGCACGGTACGCCAATCACCGTGAGGGGCAGGAAGTATTCAGTCTCCGGACCTACGTGAAGGCGGGGGATTACTTCGTTGATCCCAACGCTTCAGTGGACTCTGTTGAGGTGCATTACACCTACCAAACTGCTTCAGGTGAGCAGGTATTCAAGTCGTTCCCTGTATCCATGGTTCCGTATGACCAGGACCTTGAGTATTACCAAGTCCAGTACCGTTACCTCAAAGGTGGGGTGATGCGTGTTGGGCACTGGACCTATCTTGATGGTTCTGGCCTGCATTCGCAGGTTGATGCCATCCATGACGTTGAATACGAAAAGGTGGGTAGCTACTTCCCTTTCACGTTCTTTCGCAGTCAAAGCAAGAACATGACTGGTGCAGAGCACGAGTATTCTCCTGCCTACATGACTTCGACCAAGATGCTCAAGTACCTGGGCCTGGACTACCAGAGCCTAGCCAACGACATCCATGCAAACGAGGGTATTGATGACATCGTGCAGGCCATCATGATGATGGCTGTGCCTGCAGAGGGTAAGTCTCAGGTAGAAAGTCGTTACCTCTTCGACTACTTCAGCACCATGTATTACGCCAGCCCAGAGCCTGAAACCATGCTTGGACCGGTGTACTCAGACAGTGCAGGCATCGTGCGACGAGATGGCATGGCCATCTCAATTGCTGACTTGGACTTCAAGTGTACCCTTCGATACAACGGGATTGGTCGTCGTCGGGTGGCCGGCAGCATTGGTGCTGTGGGCACCTGTAAGAGTGAGCAGGGCACTGAAACATCCACCCTGCGGTACGCTGATTACACCACTGGTTCCAAGCAGTTCCGGACGGTATCCAATCCGTACTACTCCTACCAACGTCAGACCACTGAAACCTTCTATGAAGAAATTCGGGTCTACGACTTGACCATGATTTACAACGTGGAGGGCAAGTACAACACGGTAGCTAAGACAGGCTCAGCTAACCTGTTGATTCCAATAGATAAAGCCATCACTGACATGATGGCATTGGGTATGAAGGAGGAGCTATACCTACGGTCGCTGCACTTCGTATTCAACTCGATGATCGTGGAAACGACCAAGTGGTATCAGCAGTCCTGGTTCAAATGGGTACTGATTGCTATCGCCGTCGTGGTCACAGTGTTTTCGGGGGGGTCTGCTGGACCTGGGCTGTGGGCAACATTAGAAGCAATGACTGCTGCAGCGATTGCTTGGGCTGTAGTGACCTATGTAGTTCAAGCTCTGGTACTGCAACTGACCTTCAAGCTGTTTGTGAAGTTGGCAGGCCCAGAGTTCGCTATGTTTGTTGCCCTGGTAGGTCTGGCTGTTGGGGTGTATGGCAACTTTGCTGAAGCCACTTGGGCAGACTCACTGATGTCTATGTCCACCAGTTTGATGGACGCATCCAGTGCTGGGTATCAGGCAGGTATCTCTTCTGCTTATAGCAGTGAGTTTGCTGAGTTCAAGCTAATGGCTACTGAAGCTCAGACAGCCCTTGAAGATGCCCAGAAGTTGTTGGGTATGGGGGATATTCTGGACCCATTCGCTTTTATTGGCAGGGAGCCTACATTCACTCCAGGGGAGGCTCCTCAGGATTTCTACAACCGATCTGTTCATGCCGGCAATATGGGCACACTAGGGTTTGACGCAATTTCGTCTTATGCCCAAATATCACTTACTCTACCTAAATTATCCGACACTTTTGGAGAAACGAATGATGGAATGGATGAATAACTTGCCAGCTTGGATGGGTGGCACTGCTACAGCTTCCCCATCTAACTATTCCACCCCAGCCCCTCAAGAGTGGTTGGATCAACTTCAAGCAAAACCGGGGTTTAATCCTGTGGCCAGTGGTGGTGGTATCCAACCAGGTAACTCTTTGTTTGGGGGCCTGTTCGATGGTTTCTTCGACAAGACCAACTCCAATGGGATCAAAACCCAAGGTTGGGGTGGTATGGCCATGCAAGGTCTGCAGGGGCTGGGCAACAGCTACATGGGCATGAAGCAGTTCGGGCTGGCTGAGGATGCCTTGAAGGAACAGAAGCGTCAGTTCGACATTAACTATCAGGCACAGCGTAAAAACATCAACTCTCAGTTGTCTGATCGACAGCTTGCGCGTGTGGCGTCCAACCCAACTGCTTATCAGTCTGAAGCGGAATACATGAAGAAGTGGGGGGTATAACCCATGCCTATCACTTGGCGTAACGTGGAAAGTGATCCGACTCGTGGGACTGCTGTGCTCTTCGAGTCGGCTCGCCGTGCCCTGAACGATGGTTTCACCGGCTTCAATGGAATCATCGACTCTCGTAATGAGGTGAACCAGCAGAACTGGAACACTCAAAAAGAGGTCAACACTGACCAGTTCCTTGATCGTCTGGCTCAGTACAAGACGCCTGAAGAGTTGGCAGCTGCTCAGCAAGCAGGCGAACTGGATGCTTTGAAGGCTCAGTTCGGTGGTCAGATCGACCGTGATGCTGTGCGTGGTGCAGAAGCTGCCCAAGCAGATGTGCTGATGAAGCGTATTGCTGCGCAGAACCAGTATGGTGATGACAAGATCAATCGAGATGCACGTGCGGATGCAGCAGTGTTTGATGACCTCGTGATCGCAGGTAAGCTGAAAGAAGCAGCTGACTGGAAAGCCTCTCGGGTACTGGGCACTGATGAGTCCCCCGCCACAAATCGTCTATTAGAACGTGGTGATGTTCAGTTCAACCAAGACAACACTAAAAGCCAGTTGGCCATCTCTCAGCGTCAACTGGGCTTGGATATTGCGCGTGATCAACGTGAAACTAAGGATTGGGAGGATAAGTGGGATGAAACTACCCAACGTCGTGTGGCTATTGACCTTGGTGATCAGGCCCTGAATGGTGCCACTAACTTCGCTAGTGCGCGCTCAGTCTACCTTACTTCTGCCAAAGAAAAGGGTCTTCGTGACGATGTGGTCAATGCTGGTTTAGAAGCCTTGCAGAAGTCCTATCAAACTCGCACTGGCCTGACTGCAGAGCAGGATGCACTGTTATCAGCAGATAGTGAGCTGATAGCTATGACCAAATCTGCTGAGCTGGCAAAGGAACAGCTCACAAAGAATCGTTACAGTGACCCTAAAGCTACTAAGGTCACTGAAGACGAAGCCATTGCTAATATCTTTCCTCGGGTTAAAGGTGAAGAGGATGAAACCTCCAACCTGATCAAGACTCACCTGAAAACTTTCAAAGAAAAACATAAAGGCTCTTTGGAAGCTGCAGGTATCACTAACCTTGGTCCAGTAGTAGAACAAGCACTGAAAAGTTCTGGTGTAGATGAGGCCCTTTTGGGTGATGACACCCTGGACTTTAATGGGTTTCAATCCAAAATGACCAATGCCCTCAGTGATTACATTGCATACACCGAGTTGCGTAAACAAGCTGATACAGCATCCTCAAAAGCAGCAACCAAACGGATGGAGAAGCAATTGCAGATGATTCAGGGTAATATCTTGAAGAATCTGAAATGACTTGAGGATGTTTGATGGCCCTTTTACCGACACTCCCTGGTATCAATGCACCTATTGATCGTACTGAGCAAAAGTTAGACAAGTTGGCAGCTAAATCTGCTGCCAAAAAAATACTTCTTGCAGAGCGTTCTGGGATGTCGGGTGGGGCCACAGTTCCTGATCCATGGAAAAATCATGATCGGGCTGTATTCTTGTTGGAGCAGGAAAAGCTCGCAGCAGATGCTCGTAATGAACAAGCATTTGTAAGCGACGATGACCTGTACACGTTTTGGGGCAGTCGAACACAGGAAGGGGCTTCCATAGCGACAGGTAGTGCCCGTCTTGTTGGCGATGTAGCAAGTGCCCCGGCCACTGCATTTGCTGACGCACAACTGAGTGGTGTCAGTGATGAAATGCGGGCCTTGTATGATGTTGAACAGGGCTACAAGTCTCAAGTTGAGGGGCTGAAATCGGCTGAAACAGCCCTACAATTCGATGTAATGTCGGGGAAACTGGGGCCAATTGAGGCTGCTGCACGTCGTTTGGAATTACGTAACCAGCAGAAAGCTCTGGTAGCCCCCGATGCAGAAAAGCTGAAGGCACTAGATGTACGGCCTGAGCAACGTAATGTTGCCCAGAACCCTACTGGTGCTTTGGCCTTCGCCCCGTCTGACTATCAAGATGCTGGTCTGATTGAACAAGAACTCTCTCCTCGTGAACGTATCGAGGCGGCAAAAAACGCTTTGAAGTTCGCTGGCACTGTCGATAAATCCATCGAAGGTATCACTGAAGGGGTGATAAACCCGCTCAAACGTGATGTCCTCAACGCCGATATGAATGCTTCGGTGGAAGCCAATAAGGCTTCATTCACCGCAGCAAGTGCTGCATGGGATAAGGGTGATACTGGTTCTGCCCTACTCGAAACGGGTAAAGGCATTGCCGGTCTGGTTAAAGATTTTGGTGCCAATGCACTGGATAACCCAGACGCTGCACTGGAATACATTGCAGAGAACGTACCCCAACTGGCCTTGGGTGCTGCAGGCAAAACCGGTCAGTTGATGATGGCTCAAACCAACCTTGCCTATGGTGTAGACATCTACCGTAAAGGGTTGGAAGACTATCAAGCCAAGAATGAAGGCAAGCTGCCTACTCAAGCTGAAGCCACTGAAATGCTTGGCTGGAGTTTGTCAGCCGCAGCTGCTGAACAGGTTGGCGACATGCTGACATTGAGTCCCTTAAAAGGGCCACTCAGTAAGGTAATGGAGGATGCGTTCACCCAAGTGAAAGCAGGGAAACTGGTAACAGCTGCCAAAGAACTTGGGCGTGTACCTGCTGCAGTAACTTCCGGTGTTATTTCTGAAGCCCCAACTGAGGGGTATCAGACTGCAGTGGAAGAAAACCTCTCCAAGCTGAACACTGATTTCGATTTCAACACCATTGCCAAGGCAGCAGGTATTGGTGGGATCGTGGGTGGTGGATTGAAAGGTGGTATCGAAACGCTGGTACAGACCGGGGATATTGTTTCTGGTGGTGCATTAACTGCCCTAGGTAATCAGGCCGATTCCCTTAAAGACAAGGCTAAAGGTGTTGTGGATGCTGACGCAGCCAAGGTAGAGGCTTTTGAAGAAGCCAAGACCACAGGTGACGTAGATAAGCTGATTGACTTCAACGCTGACACCTTCAATCCAACGGCTGCTATCACAGCCATGCACCACTACACCAAGACCACTGAAGACGACGTTGATCCAGAAGATTACGTGCAGTACGGGGAAGGTCTGGTTGGTGTAATGGAACAGCAACTGACTGCCAAAGAAGAAGCAGTCAAAGCCCTCCCTGAAGATGCCACTGAGACTGATCGAGAGGCGCTGGTTCAGGACTTTGAAGCAACCCGGGAACAGGTTGCCAGCATGAAGCTAGCTGTAAAAAGCTGGCGTGATGAACTCAGTGGCCTGACCACTGTAGAAGACATCGACGCAGCTGTGGCCGAGGCAGATACCGACATCACCGAAGCCGATGAAACCGTTGTAGCAAAAGCCACTGAGTCCACCAGCAAAGTGATGACTCTAGCCATGAATCGCTCCAGCAAAGTTACGCCTGAGCAGCTGGAATCCTTGGCTTCCAACACTTCCAATGTGTTGAGTACTGAACAACGCTCTTTCCTGACCCGAGCTGCTGATGCTCGCCGTGCTATCAATGCCTTGAAAAATGTTGAGGGTGTAAGCAAGGAGGTATTCTCCGGGGGTAACGGCAACTTTGGTCTGAACGACTACCAAAAGGACTTCGATACTGCGTACAAGGCAGGAAACACCGAACAGGCTACTCGTGCTCTGAGTGAATTGACCCGGTTCACTGAAGGTCATCGTGCCAAGTTCAACCTGTTCTCTCGTGCCTTTGATGCCAGCGAAAAAGCTGGTGGTACCAAGACCTATTCGTTCCTACCAGTGGGCAACAACACCGTTAAATGGGTTGTTGCACCGAAAGGTATGAGCTGGGATGACGTGCGTAAAAAGGGTGGGGTAAACATCTCTGCACGGAACTCTGGCAACCTGCTCAACGCAGTAGAAATGGAAGTCAAAGCACTAGAAGCCTCGGCAGCTGAAATGTCTGCTGCTATGAAGATTGCTCGCCCTGTACGTGCTCAAGCCTCCTCTGCCACGAAGAAAGTACCAAAGCCTCTCCCGACACCCCCAGCGTCCATCAAGACCAAAACCACAACTAAAGCCCTACCGGAACAAGGGGCAATGGAAGAATCCCCGACTAACTCAAAAGTAGCTGCTCCCCGTTCTATTGCTCAAATTGAGGATGACGCTGAGTCTCTTCAATCGCGTATTGATACCCGGGTGCAAAAGCTCTCTGATGAGTTTGGTGCTTTGGACATAAAAGAAAAGCTGACTGATATAGAGATGGCTCGTTATTCAGAATTGGATGGGGTGCTTTTTTCTATCAGTAACTTGCACGAAAACCTGGATACCCCTTACTCCAAAGAGGAAATTAAACAAATTAAGGAAAACCTCACTCCTGAAGAGTTTGAGGATTTTCGGGTCTTGCGCCAAGAATATAGACAAGCTACTGCTGCTCAGGCGCAGCCGGTAAGTGCTCCGAAGTCTGAGCCGCAGGCGAAGGCTGAGGTAAGCACGGCACCGGTCAGCCAAGCTGCCGACTTTGAGGCTGAGGTATCCAAGGCTGAATCAGATTTCGCAGCTGCTGAAGCTGCCCGTGTTGCTGAGGTAGACGCAGCTGAAGCTGCTCGCCGTAATCAGTCTTGGGTTGAAGGCCGTGTGCAGAAAACTGAAGCCCGTAAGTCTGATTATCTGGGTCAAACCGCAGGTGTGTTGACTGCGTTCAAAGAAGCTGTGGTAGATCGCATTACTGCTTCTCTTTTCCGTGAAAAGAATCTGCTATCTGCCTACTTCAAACAGGTGGCTCAATCCCTGCATTCCACTACCCCACGTCCGTTGGTGGCAGTGTCGAATTTCATGGCCCATGTAAAAGTGGGAGACATCCTCATGGATGAGTTCCTGAGCCATGGTATGACCGAAGCTCAAGCCCCATTGGTGGCCCTGTTCATTCAAGCCCATGACAAGTTCGTGGAAACCATCAACAAGGTGGTTCCCCCTTCGCTGAACAAGAAAGGGCTGCCTAACAAGGACTGGTATTTCCGTGAACCCGTGGAGTTCTTCCGTAATGAAGACGGCAAGTTCGACGCAAACTTCCTGACTGCTATGGCTGCGGGTGCCTTTGCTTTGCTAGCAGAGGAAGTGAATACCCCGATGTACCGCACCAATGAAGAAATCGCCATGATGTTGGGTCTCCCTAAAGAGACTGACGTTGGACGTGATGTGCGTGACCGACTGCGCCCTATGCTGGCCCGTCGTTTTGCTATCGAGAACAAACTCGGTCAGTTCATTACTGATTCGTTGGGCATCAAGATCAAAGACGAAAACACCCCTGTTGGTGAGTTGGATCGTCTACGTGCCCATCTGGGTGCCCATGCCTTGAACATGCTAGTAGAGCTGAATCTCCTTCAACTGAATGAAGTAGACATTGGTACCTATGCAGGCAAGCCAGCTGTTTCTGTCAATGAAGAAGACGCCTCTGAAGATGAAGGGGCTGCTGGCGATGACACCATCAACAAGTTCCGTACTGACATCTTCGTGTCAGTACCTCGTGATGGTAAGAAGCTGATCGAACCCCTGGAACGCATCAAGAGTGTGTCCAAAGGTACCGGTGGTGTACTGGCTACCCTGTTCGGCATGGAAAGTGCCCAACAGATGCCCCTGCTTGAACCACCAAAAGTGACTCAAGAAGACACCAATGGTGGTCTCCAGAAAGTCTCCAAGTCTGTGAAGCGAGCGATGTCCAAGTTTGCCAGTCGGCAGATGTCGTTCCGTCCTGCAATGGCCATGCTGATCGGAGCAGAACAAGGTTTCCTTGAGGACATCGCTGGTATCGAGAATGTCGAGAAACTGGTAATGCACGCAGAGCTGCGTGAGTCTGCTCAGGCTGCGAACGACAACCTGCGTCGTGAACTGGAACAGCTGCAAGACCTGTGGATGCACCTGAGTGCTCTGGGCACCCCATTCCGCAACTTCTTCTCCCTGCCTGACCAGTGGAAGAATAGCCGCATCGGCTACACCGGTTCATGGGCCAACATGCAGACCAGCAAGATCGCACGTTTCCTCGTATCCCCTGTGGGTTGGGAGTCTGAGGTGGTCATTGATGGCTCTGTCCCGAGCAAGAATCAAACCAGCTTGGATAATTTCAAGCTGCGTGTGATGGAGGCTTTGGGTGCCAAAACCGACAGTCAGTCGGATGATGTATCGCTGGCCAACTGGGACAAGATGACCAACGACTTGGATACAGCAAAACACATTGTTGATGCTGTAGCAGCCCTACGCCCGGTAGTAGCTATGCCTGTTGAACAGCAGAAGCTGTCGAAAGAAGCACAGGCAACCATTGCCAATGCAGTCTTGAAGTCCAAGACAAAGCTGCATGGCTTCGAGGCATTGGTTGCTCTGGCTCAGTATGAGAACGCTAAAGCAGCAGGGGAATCCAGCTTCAAAGCCATTGTGACTTCTGAAGTGGATGGTAAGACCAACGGCCCAATGCTGAGTATGTGGCTGCTGGGTGTGATGGACAGTACCTTCGCCGCCATGGGGGGTTTCTTCACACACGTAAGTCAGGTGCGTAGCTTCGGTCAATGGAAGCCGGGTAACTACGACCTGTATGAACGCACTGCTTCGAGTCTGATTGGGCGTCTGTTGAGTCGCGGCTTTGAACAGAAGTCGCTGGACGCCCTGTTCAATCTTCTTGGTTCGCCGTTGAACGAAAACAACAGCATCTCTAAGGCTGGGCGTGATCTGGTCAAAAATCCATTGACCACCCTCATCTACGGTTCTGGTCTGGAAACCACCGTGGAAAAGATGACCGATGTGTTCATCGAGAACGTCTACAAGACCATGGGTCAGATCGCTGAAGGTAAAGCCTACGGTGCTCAGGAGCTTACTGGCGTCGCTGCGTGGGCACAGTTCCAAGAAGACCTGAAGGAGATGGCAGGGATGTCTCAATATCTGTTCCCGGGTGAACTGGAACAGGCTATGGAAACACCCATGGAAGCCGCAGCACTGAGCAACCTCCGTGAAGAGTTCAAGGAGTCGATAGGCAAAGCTGTTAAA
>JACCDZ010354690.1_pt1 | contig 20360 bp, 22 predicted proteins | sample 7449551 | NCBI WGS metagenome assembly JACCDZ01 (sample SAMN15323452, study PRJNA562643) | freshwater metagenome | isolation source: river surface water | place: USA:Blue River Watershed | collected 2017-08-18
GTCTTTGGCCAGAATCCGCGCGATTATCACAATGATTACATCGCACCCGAACCTCGGGCGCACCTGGCAAAACATCAGGCTTTGCGATGGCGATCCATATTCCTGTCAATAATCACGTGGGGGGGGGGATTCCCAAAACCCAGAGAAATGGGATGCGTCAAATACAAAAAGCCCCCGTTATCGCTAACGAGGGCTTTGCAAATTTTTTGGTGGTGCGGAGGCGACTCGTTTCAAACCAACCCTCAAAGCTCCTGAGTAATGCTGAGTACCAGTGAGCAGAGATTCAGGTGATTGTCCATTTTTCAGACGCACCCACCAAACCCCTACTTGTTCAGAAAACCCGAATCTCCATCAATGCAATGCTGCCAGTGCCACTTCAGGCGCCTTGTCCAGCACCCTCAGCAGTGCCTTCGCCGCACCAGTCGGGCTGCGCTTTCCTTGTTCCCAGTTGCGGATTGTGTCCAGAGAAACATCAATTCGCTCAGCAAACTCAACTTGACTGAACCCAAGGCGTCGTCGCACCCGTCGGGCAAACTTGGCTGCATCCAACATCGCGTTGGCATCATCCTCTGCTTGATGCCTTGCAATGTCGGTTTCTGTCGTTGCATCAACACGTTTGATGTCGATCCGACCTATCGGCTTTGCATTAGGACTTTGAACATCAATTTTCATGCGAACGGTTTTCATAACGCTTTACCTCACGTGGATTGGCCTTGCGGGCTGAAATAATCCGAATCTCATCATGGCGTGGCGTGTAGACCAATACGTACAGACGCCCCTCAATGCATCCAATCAATTCGTAGCGGTCTTCACCATAGCTGTACAGGTTGTCCTGCCGAATGATCCGATCCGGATCAGCAAAAGCAAACGCTGCAAAGGCGAAATCAAAACCTCGCGTCCGAAAGCACGCACCGCTCTTGTCTTCATCCCACTGAAAATTCATGGGTCAAGTGTAGTTCAATGAACGACTTTTTGCAAGCGACGCATCATTGACTTCAGCTGACAAACAGCCTCCCCCTCATAATCAGGCACTTTTTGCCCATGCTCGTTTGGCTCCTCGTGCTGGTCACGGTTTTGGTCGTGACACCAGCGCTCTTCGCCTTGGCCCATCTGGCCAGACGACACCACCGGAAAAGACGCCAAGGGTTCGCGCGACGCCCCGTTGTGGCTCCAACTGCCGTTGACGCCCCAGCGCCACTGACCCGCAAGAAGCCCGACTGGGTTGTGCACGAAGTGCTGCGCCTCAAAGCCCTGATGGGCAAACATGTCGGTTGTCGCAAAGTGGCTGACACCTTCAACCGCCTGCATGCGCCAACACGAGTCGGCAAGTCCTTTGTCAGCAACACCATCCGCAACCACCAGTACGCGCTGCTCAACATTTCCCGCGAACTGCGCGACAAGCGCCCCGCGCCGGTGGACATCAACAGCGTCTGGGGCGTGGACCTGACGTTTGTGCGGGACCACCACGGGACACCACGCCCCGTGTTGGGCGTCGTCGATCACGGGTCGCGCGACTGCACGCGGTTGGCGGCGGTGGTCAACAAGCGCAGCTGGACGCTGATTGGCCACTTGTGCCTGGCTATCGGCCAGTATGGCAAACCCCGAGCCATCCGCACTGACAACGAACTGGTCTTCAAAAGCGCTGTGTTCAAGACGTTCCTGAAGTTGGTCGGCATTCGTCACCAACGCATCCCAGTTTGTGCTCCGTGGTGCAATGGTCGCATAGAAAGCTTCTTTGGTCGTATCAAGCCGTTCATCCGGCAGATCGACATTCACAGCCCAGCCGGACTGCAAAACGCACTTGATGAAGTCCGGTACTTCTTCAACCACGTTCGCACCCATCAAAACCTTGGTGGTCTAACTCCGGCGGAAGCCTGGCAAGGACTCACCCCAATCGCCCTTGCACAAACGCCACCCCAATCAACCCAACTCGTGCAAGCACTGGACGGTTTACTGGTTAGCTATCACATCCGAAGGTGACGACCCACAACCCGACTCAAAACACACTGTCCTGCTATCGGGAGGATTTCTCATGTCCGCTCAACTTTCATCACCACCAAAACTCATGACAAATGGATTTGATATAGCCAAAAGAAATATAAAGCACCAGATATCAAGTCTGATTCTTTGAATTTTCACGCCAAATCTGGCATGGAAAAGTGCTTCGGACACTTGGACATGTCAACGCATGCCAAGAGCGACTTCGGCTGAGCGCAGACTCCTTGGCACAGGCAGGCCATGACTTGGAGGCTTGGCGAAATCAGGTGGTGTTACCGCTTCGCAAGATCCGCGAAACCATGAAGGCTGGGGTCAAGGGAATCGCGTTTGAACACAGCGATTGGGTGCGCGAGCAGATCAAAGCCACCGAGGTGAACGCCGAGCAAGTCGCTTTGGCCTACTTGAACACGCAGATCTCCTGCCTTCCCCATGACTTGCCAGCACCCAACAGGATGAACGCTGCCATCCAGGAAACTGTGCATCGCGTATTGAACCACTTTGCCCACAGGCACCACGAGTTGTCCGCAGCGTTGCGGAATCCAGAGGTAAGCGTTGCCGCAGAAACAATTGCCACCGAAGCCTACAACTTACAACAACATGGGCCTGACCCAGAAGCTGTACGCCCTCCTCGTCAAGATGCGCCCCATTGCCCGCCTGAGGAAAGAAAGACAAATCCACAGTGTTGACGCGAACATTCAGCCCTTGATTCATTGCAGGGTAATCAGCAGTAGACAATCCCAGTCGCTTTTGGTTAACCTGACCGCATTTGCCCTCTTCCGCTCGTTGCTTCATCCATGTCCAGCGCCATCAAAATTTTTCAAGGTCGATTTGGGCGTGTGGCCTTGCTCAACATGAGCACTTCCCTGATTGGACACGCGCACCACCACTGTCACATCTTGATCAAGGCAGGAGGGGCTGACAGCGCTTTTCGTGTGCGGGGACAAGTTAATCCGCTGACCCAAACCCAGGCCGTGCTGGTCAATGCATGGGAGCACCATGCCTATGAGCACCAAAGCCCCGATCAGACCCTGATCCTGGCGCTCTATATCGAACCTTCCTGGTTGGCCGAAATCCAGCGCTCCCTGGCAGCCAGCAGGCATCCCCATTTTTTCACCCAATCGAGTGCGAAGCTGAGCGCCCACACCCTCAAAAACATTGAAGGTTTCTTGCTCGAATTTTGGTGGAACGATGAGTTCTCTGGCGCCCTGCTGGAACAGCTTTTGTTTGATCTGATCATTGACATCATCCGAAGCAATTCGCAGTGGCATGATCTTCCACAACTGATGCGCTTGCGCCCACACGCCGCTAAGGATGCACGCATCCGTCAGGCGATGGCGCTCATGCAGCAAGACCAGGGCCAATCGTTTGTGGCGGACACCTTGGCGCAAAAGGTGGGGCTCTCCAGGGCGCACTTCTACACTTTGTTTCTGCGCGACACGAATGTGACCCCCCTGGTTTATGCCAACGTCCTGCGCTTCGAAGCGGCAGTCCAACGGCTCACGCAAAGCAGTGAAGCTGTGGCCGAAATTTCTGACAACCTGGGATTTTCTGCGCCTGGCCATTTTTCGCGCTTCTTCCGTGAACATTTGGGCATCACCCCCACCGAATACCGGCGCAAAGTCAATTTGATGGACCTGGCCTGACCATCACGCCTCAGGGCCACATGCTTGGCCTACGCAGCGCCTGTGTCACGCTGCACTGAGACTTGCGCTGACTGCCACTCCGTGGTGGATGGACGCCAAAGCGCCACCCCCTGAGCGCTCCACACTGCCCCGTCTGCGCCGGCCTCCAACCAAGGCTGTTCTGCACGCTCGCCGGACTGCGATCGTGAACAACAGCATCACCCGGCCATGCACTGCGATCTACAAACATCACCGGATGTTCTCCGTCAATGGCGGCTGCGCCGGGTGGATGCGGTGTTGGATTTTTGAAAATCATCAAAAATCGCCCGACATTGGGGTCAGCCACCAGACGATTTGGTCATTCACCAGATCTTGCGGTTTGGTGACAAAGACAGGGGGCCAGACACTCCTGTGTAGTTTCATCCCTGCACAAAAGGTCTGGCATGACGGCGTCATCCTCCGCCATAGAAAGTCAAAGCGCATCGGCACAGCCCCGAGTATTCGTGGGCCAAGCCTTGCCGCGGCACGAAGACGCTGCACTGCTGCGTGGACGTGGGGCCTATGCCGACGATGTGGGCGTCAAGCCCGGCACGCTGCACGCTGCGGTGCTCCGCTCACCCCATGCGCATGCGAAAGTCATGAGCGTGGAGGTGGGTGCCGCACTGGCCCTGCCCGGTGTTCGGGCGGTGCTCACCGGTGAGGACGTGCAGCGCTGGAGTGCGCCATTTGTCGTGGCCGTCAAGCAGCCACTCGCCTACACTCCTCTGGCGATTGAGCGTGTGCGCTACGTGGGCGAGCCCGTGGCGGTGGTGGTGGCCTGTGACCGCTATGTGGCCGAAGATGCACTCGAACTGATTGAGGTGCAGTACGCACCCGAGCCCGCCGTGGCTAGCATCGAGGCCAGCCTCGCCGCCGATGCACCGCTCTTGCACGAAGCGGTGGGCAGCAATGTGGTGTCGGAGAGGCATTTCTCGTACGGCGAGCCGCCTGCGCCTGACGCGCCTGTGCGGCGCATTAGCACCACCGTGCATTACCCGCGCAACAGCTGCTCGCCCATGGAGTGCGCTGTGGTGCTAGCCGAGTATTTGGGGGATCAAGAGGGCTACGAAGTGCTCTCGAACTTCATGGGCCCATTTTCGTTGCACTCGGTCATGGCGATGGCCCTCAAGGTGCCCAGCAACAAGTTGCGCCACAAGGTGCCACGTGACTCGGGGGGCAGCTTTGGCGTCAAGCAGTCGGTCTTTGCCTATGTGGTGCTGATGTGCCTGGCCGCGCGCAAGGCAGGCGCGCCCGTCAAGTGGGTGGAAGATCGCCTGGAACATTTGAGCGCCGCCACCTCAGCCACTGCGCGTTTGACCACGCTTTCGGCCGACGTGCTGCCCGACGGCAAAATCCTCGCCCTGCATTGGGACCAAGCCGACGATGTGGGCGCGTATTTACGTGCCCCGGAGCCGGCCACCTTCTATCGCATGCACGGCGCCTTGAGCGGCGCGTACGACATCGCCCACCTCACCGCGCGCAACCGCGTGGTGCTGACCAACAAAACCCCCACCGGCCTGGTGCGCGGCTTTGGCGGACCACAGGTCTATTACGCATTGGAGCGTTTGATCGACGAGATCGCGCTGACGCTGGGGATGAGCCCCTACGCGCTGCGCGAGCGCAACTGGGTCAAGGCCGAGCAGTTCCCCTACCGTGCCGCTGCCGGTGCGCTGCTCGATTCAGGCAACTACCACGCACTCGCGCAGGCGGTGATGGACAAAGCGCGCACGCTGGGCTTGTATGAAAAGCAAGCCGCCGCACGCGCGCAAGGCCGCTTGTACGGTATCGGCATGGCGGCGATTGTCGAGCCCTCGATTTCGAACATGGGCTACATCACCACCGTGCTGGCGCCCGAGCAACGCGCGAAGGCAGGCCCGAAAAACGGCGCGATCGCCACCGCCACCGTGGGCGTAGATTTGCTGGGCGGCGTGAATGTGGTGATCGCCTCTGCGCCAGCAGGTCAAGGCCACATGACGGTCTGCGCCCAAGTGGTCGCCGATGTGCTGGGCGTGCACCCGCAAGACGTGGTGGTGAATGTAGAACTGGACACCAGCAAAGACGCCTGGTCGGTCGCTTCTGGCAATTACTCCAGCCGGTTCGCGGGCGCGGTGGCGGGCACGGTGCATTTGGCCGCCTGCCAGCTGCGCGACAAACTGGCCGCCATTGTGGCCGCGCAATGGCGATGCGATGCCAAAGACATTGTGTTTGCGGCGGGCCAGGTGCGCCATGCCCGCAATGAAAAACTCACCCAAGCCTTCAGCCGCATGGCCGCGCTCACACATTGGGCACCAGCACTGCTGCCGGCCGGGATGGAAGCGGGCCTGCGCGTCACCGCCTACTGGAGCCCCGAGGTGCTGACCGCTCCCGATGCGCAGGACCGCGTGAACACCTCGGCGGCGTATGGCTTTGTGTTTGACCTGTGTGCACTGGAAGTGGACACAGCCACCGGCGCAGTACACATCGAGCACTACATCACCGGCCACGATGCTGGAAAGATCTTGAACCCCGCCCTGGCCGACGGACAAATTCGCGGCGCATTTGCGCAAGGCATAGGGGCGAGTTTGTACGAAGAGTTTTGCTACGGCGATGACGGCAGTTTCTTGTCAGGCACGCTGGCGGACTACCCCATGCCCACAACGTGCGAGGTGATAGACCCCATCATCATCCACCAGGAGACGCCGTCGCCCTTCACCCCCTTGGGGGCCAAGGGCTTGGGTGAAGGCAACAACATGAGCACGCCCGCCTGCGTGGCCAATGCCTTTGCCGATGCACTGCAAACGCTGGCGGCACACCAGAGCCAAGCGGTGGATGTGCGCTTGCCGCTCACGCCCGAGCGCGTACTGAACATGGTGGGTGTGGACGATCCGCCCTCGGGCCGTGCCGGTGCAAGCTCCACCACACCATCCGAAGCGCAGACAGCGCAAAACAGCGCCGCCGCATCTGTACCCTTGTCGCAGACCGCAGGCAAAGCAGGTGGCATGAGCTTGCAAGCCACGGGCGACATCGACATTGCCGCCACACCGCAACAAGTGTTTGACACCTTGCTCAGCCCCGAGGCTTTGGCGCGTGTGATCCCGGGCTGCCACGCCTTGCAAGCCGACGGCGAGCACCGCTACCGCGCCGAGGTAACTGTGGGCGTGGGCTTCATCAAGGCGCGCTACACCGTGCAGCTGCAACTGTCCGAGCTGCAGCCCCCGCACAGCCTTTGCTTGGCGGGCAGCGGGCAATCGGCAGTGGGCACGGGCGCCGGGCAAGGCATGGTGCGTTTGACCGCGACCGAAACAGGCACACGCCTGCACTACAACTACCAGGCGCAAGTGGGCGGCAAAGTCGCCATGGTGGGAAGCCGCATGCTCGAGGGCGCCTCGCGCCTGATCATCGGTCAGCTGTTTGAATCGCTGGCCAAACAGGTGCAGCAGGCGGGTGCCCAAGGCCACGCACCAGCGCCTACCCCAGCACGCCATGGGCTTGCGTGGTGGCAAGTCCTCTGGCGAAAAATCCAGGGCTTTTTCACAGGAGACCGAGCATGAAGCCCCGCGCTTTTGACTATGTGCGCGCGGAATCAGCCGCACAGGCCTGTGACTTTTTGCAGCGCTACGGCGAAGACGCCCGGATTTTGGCTGGCGGGCAATCGCTGATGACGGTGCTCAACATGCGGCTGGCACAACCGAGCGTCTTGATCGATATTTCGCGCAGCCAGGCGCTGGCCACGCTGACGTCCTGTGCCAGCGCCCAGGGTGCGGCGTTGCAGATCGGAGCGGCGGTGACGCAGGGCACCTTGGAATGGCGCCCGGGCCTGGCCGACGAGTTGCCGCTCTTGCACCAAGCGATCCGCCACATCTCTCACTTCCAAATTCGTAACCGCGGCACCGTCTGCGGCTCCATCGCCCACGCCGACCCCAGCGCCGAATTGCCACTGTGTCTTTTAGCCCTGCAAGGCGAGGTGCTGCTGTGCAGCACCCGAGGCGAGCGGATCGTGGGTTCCGAAGATTTCTTCATCGGCATGCTCAGCACAGCCCGTCAGAGTGACGAACTGCTGGCCGCAGTGCGCTTTCCGCTGGCACTGCCTGGACAAGGCTTTGGCTTCGAGGAGTTTTCGCACCGCCATGGCGACTTTGCCCTGTGCGCGGTGGCAGCGGTGGCCTCCGATCAAGGCGTACGCATCGCCGTGGGTGGCGTGGCCGACCGCCCTGTCGCTCAAAACTGGCCTGTGCTGCAAGGCCGCGACTGGGACGATGCCTTGAACGAGTTGGCCTGGGCCGCTCAGGCACGGGACGATTTGCATTTGAGCGCTGCACAGCGCAGGCATTTGGTGCGCCAGCTGGGGCGCAAGGCCTTGGACCAGGCGCTGGCGCAACGCGCGATGAAAGGGGAAGAGGCATGAGTGGTTCCAGCGCAGACACCGAAATTTTTCGCGCCGGCCAGGTGCACCGCATCACTCTGCACGTCAACGGTCTGCCGCGCAGCACCACGACTGACACCCGCACGCTGCTGGTGGATGTGCTGCGCCATGAGCTGGGCCTGACAGGCACGCACGTGGGCTGCGAGCACGGCGTCTGTGGCGCCTGCACAGTGCGGGTAGAGGGAGTGGCCCAGCGCAGCTGTCTGATGCTGGCGGTGCAAGCCGATGGCCTGGCGCTGCAAACCGTCGAAGGTTTGGAGCAAGAGGGGGGTGTTTTGTCCGCTTTGCAAGAAGCCTTCAAGCGCCACCACGCCTTGCAGTGCGGGTTCTGTACGCCGGGCATTTTGATGTCCTGCGCCGATTGGTTGGAGCGCTTGCAATCAAAGGGGCACCGGCCCAGCGAGAAAGAGGTTCGAGAGATGTTGTCAGGACATTTGTGCCGCTGCACGGGCTACACGCCCATCGTTCAAGCGGTGATGGAGGTGGCCCATGCTTGATTTGGGTAAGACATTTTTGCAAAGTGCAGAGCGCTCTCCGCACGCGCTGGCGGTCATCGATGGAGATGTGCGTTGGACCTATGGCCAATGGGCATTGCGCATTGGCGCGTTGCAGCGCACGCTGTTCGAGCTGGGCCTGCGGCATGGCGACCATGTGGTGTCGGTGCTGCAAAACCGCCACGAGGCCGCCACCTTGCACTGGGCCTGCCAGTTTGCCGGCCTGGTGATGACCCCTCTGAACTGGCGCGCCAAACCCGATGAAGTTCAGTACGCCCTGCAAGACAGCGCCGCCAAGCTGCTGGTTTACGAGGATGTTTCCAGCGCCGCCGTGCAGCAAGCCCTGACAGGGCTGGAGCCGTTGCTGGCCATGCGGGTGGTGCAAGAAGCTCAGGACAGCGTGGTCGAGAGCCCCACCGTGATGGATTTCGCTGATGCCCTGCGCAACCTGGCCGAACCCGTGCCGCGAGCACAGGCTGAGGACTGGTCGCTGATGCTCTACACCTCGGGCACGACCGGCCTGCCCAAGGGCGTGCCACGCCGCCACCGCGTCGAGCGCATGGCAGCGCTGGCCCATGTGGCGCAAAACCAGTATCGGCGCGGCGAATGCACGCTGGGCGTGATGCCGATCTACCACACCATGGGTGTGCGTTCGCTGCTGGCGCTGGCGCTGGTCGATGGCTGCTTCATCTGCATGCCCAAGTTTGACGCCGCGCAAGCCCTGAATTGGATTGAGACGGGTGGTGTGAGCCACCTCTACTTGGTGCCCACGCTCTACCATGACCTGCTGGCCCATCCCCGATTTTCACAAACCGATGTGACGAGCGTGCGCCGCCTGGGTTTTGCTGGCGCACCCATGCACGACGCGTTGTTGTTGCGGCTGCAAGAAGCATTCAAACCTGAGCTGTTCGTCAACCACTATGGCAGCTCGGAGATTTACACCTTCTCCATCAACGCCGACGCGGTGGGCAAACCTGGCAGCGCAGGCCGCGCGGGCGTCAACACTCGGCTGCGTGTGGTCAAGCTCGAAGCCGAAAGCCCCAGCGATGTGGCCATGCCCATGGAGGAGGGCCAGATCATCGCCGATCTCGATTCGGAAGAAGCCTTTGAGGGCTACCACAACCGGCCCGACGCCAACGCCAAAAGCCTGCGCGGTGGATGGTACTTCACGGGCGATACCGGCTACATGGACGCCGAGGGCGACTTGTTTGTGACAGGGCGAGTGGACGACATGATCATCAGCGGTGGTGAAAACATCTCGCCCGTGGACATCGAATCGGTGCTTTCGCTGCACCCCGCTGTCGATGAGGTGGCAGTGGCCGGTGTCCAAGACGAGCGCTGGGGCCAGCGTGTGGTGGCTTTTGTCAAGCGCAAGTGCGCGGTGGACAACAACCAACTCGATGCGCACTGCCGCGAGTCTGATCTGGTGAATTTCAAACGACCGCGCGAATACGTGTTTGTGGAAGAAATTCCCAAATCCCCCGTGGGCAAGGTGCTGCGCCGCAAGTTGGTGGCGGGGGACTACAGCGCCGAATCGGACGTGAATCGCTATCGATACCCTAGACACTTCTGAGCCTACAATTTGGGCCCATAGGAGGTGTCATGAGCAGCAGTCCGAAGTACACAGAAGAATTCAAGATCGAAGCGGTGCGGCAGGTGACCGAGCGCGGGTTTGCGGTCAAGGAGGTTTCCGCGCGGCTTGGGGTATCAAGCTGGAGTCTGTATCAGTGGATCAAACGCTATGGCATCCCTGCCGAGAAGCGGCTGGCGCAGGAAGATCAGGCGGCCAAGCTCAAGCGACTGGAAGCGGAACTCAAGCGCGTGACCGAGGAGCGCGACATCCTAAAAAAGGCCGCCGCGTACTTTGCCAAGCAGTCCGGGTGAGGTACGCATTCATCCGGGACCACGAACAGCAGCATGCAGTGCGCACCCTGTGCCGCGTGCTGAAGGTCCATCCGAGTGGCTATTACGCGTGGCGGCAGCAGCCAGAATCACCGCGCGGCACGGAGAACCGGCGATTAGCGGGCCAGATCAAGCAATCGTGGCTGCAGAGCGGCGCCGTTTACGGCTACCGCAAGGTACATGCCGATTTGCGTGATCTGGGTGAGTCTTGTGGTGAGCAGCGCGTCTATCGGTTGATGAAGGCAGCCGGCCTGCGTTCGCAGTCGGGTTACCGTCGGCGGCCCCATGTCGGAGGTATGCCGGCTGTGATCGCCCCAAACCGGCTGGATCGGCAGTTCGACGTCGCTGGCCCGAACGAGGCATGGGTGACCGATATCACCTATCTGCGTACGCACGAAGGCTGGCTGTACTTGGCGGTGGTGCTGGACCTGTTCTCGCGACAGGTCGTGGGCTGGTCAATGCAAAGTCGGATCGATCGCGAGTTGGTGCTGTCAGCCTTGCTGATGGCCATTTGGCGGCGCAAGCCAAAGCAACCCGTGATGGTACATTCCGATCAAGGCAGCCAGTTTTCCAGCGAGGATTGGCAATCGTTTTTGAAGGCGCATGGCCTCGTGGGCAGCATGAGCCGACGGGGTAATTGCCACGACAATGCGGTCGCCGAGAGCTTCTTCCAGTTATTGAAGCGCGAACGGATCAAGCGAAAGACTTACCCGACACGCGAAGCGGCACGCCTGGATGTGTTTGATTACATCGAAATGTTTTACAACCCGGTACGCCGCCATGGCTATAACGGGAAGAAGTCGCCGGTGCAATTTGAACAGCAGTTTTTCGAGAGGCAGCGAAGCGTCTAGAAAATCGATAGCGATTCAACGCGGCTTCGCCAGATGGCCAGTCCGAGACCACCCCTGCTCAAGTGCCCCCGATACCACCGTTTTGAAGCTCAGACCTGCGCCAATCCAAAACCTCTTTGCATTTTCAACGCCCCCAATGAAAGGAACCCCATGAAACTCAGCGATTTGCAACACCCGGCCAACACCCTGAATCCGACGCTGGACGGTTTCCGTGTCGAGATCGACGCTGCACGCCAGCGCGCAGACATCGTGCTGTCGCGTCCGCCTTACAACGTGATCTCCATGCGTCAGCGTGAGCAGCTGCGCATCACCTTTGAAGCGCTGGACGCCAACGATGCCGTGCGCGTAATCGTGCTGCGCGGCGAGGGCGAGCACTTTTCCAGCGGCGGCAACATCAAAGGCTTTTTGGAAGCCAGCCCCGAGCACGTGTCCAAGCTCGCCTGGAATGTGGCCTCGCCCGCGCGCTGCAGCAAGCCAGTGATCGCCGCCAACCGCGGCTATTGCTTTGGCGTCGGTTTTGAAATCTCGCTGGCCTGCGATTTCCGTCTGGCCACCCCCACCACGCTTTACGCCTTGCCAGAACAAAAACTTGGGCAAATCCCTGGCTCGGGCGGGTCGGCCCGTTTGCAAAAAATGGTGGGCATCACGCGCACCAAAGACATCGTCATGCGCTCGCGCCGCATCTCGGGCCAACAGGCCTACGAGTGGGGCGTGGCCACCACCCTTGTGCCCGATGCAGACCTGGAAAAGGCCACCGACGACTTGGTCAGCGAGTTGATCACCTTTTCACCGTTGGCCCAGCGCACCGCGAAAAAACTGCTCAACGATACCGAAGACGCGGGCCTGACAGCCTCCATCGAGCTCGAAGGCCACTGCTATTCGCGCCTGCGCAGTTCGCAAGATTTCAAGGAGGGGGTCGAAGCCTTCCATGAAAAACGCAGCCCCCAGTTTGTGGGGCTGTGAGAGACCTCCAGAGATTCATCGTGTCATTTTTATAACCCCGAGGAGACAAGCATGAAAGTAAACAAACTCGCGGGCATGTTGGCCATGGCTGGCATGGGCACTGTGGCCCTGGCACAAAGCGGTCCGATCCGCATTGGCGTGGTGACGCCATTGACCGGCACCTATGCCGGCATTGGCGAGCAGGTCAAGTGGGGCTTGAATCTGGCTGCCAAAGAAATCAATGCCGGTGGCGGCGTGATGGGGCGCCAGATCGAGCTGATCTACGAAGACGAAGAGGCCAACCCTTCGGTGGCTGTGCAAAAGGCCGAGAAGTTGTTTCTGACCAGCAAAGTGGACTTTTTGACCGGCACCGTCAACAGCGGCTCCACCCTGGCCGTGGGCCAGGTGGCTGAACGCAACAACAAACTGATTGCGACCACGGTGTCCTTTGCCGACTCGATCACGGGTGACAAGTGCAGCCCTAACGTGTTCCGTGTGAATGCGCGCGCGGGCATGCAGTCGGCTGCGCTGGCCGCCTGGGTCGCCTCCACCAAACCCGATGCGCAGGTGTTTTACCTCGGACCCGACTACGAGATGGGCCGCAGCACCGTGGCGGCCTTCAAAGCCGCGGCCGAGGGCAAGGGCGCCAAGTCGGTCGGTGAGTTGTTTGCTCCGCTGGACAACAAAGACTACTCCCCCTTCTTTGGACAAATCCGCTCGTCCAAACCCAGTGTGATCTACACCTCGGTGGCGGGCAACGACACCGTGCGCCTGTTCACGCAGATGGCAGAGTTTGGTGTCAATCGCAATGTGCTGATCGTGGGCGCTTCTGGCACCGTGACTGGGCAAAACCTTGCCGCCATTGGCAAAGCCGCCGAAGGATTCGTGACGGGTGTGGGCTACTCCACCCTGATCGACTCGCCCGAAAACAAGAAATTTGTGGCCGCCTTCAAGGCCGAAAACAAAGTTGACCCCGACCTCTACGGGACGGACAGCTACAGCGTGCTGTTCTTCTACAAAGCGGCCGTGAAAAAAGCCAAGAGCACCGACACCGACAAGGTGCGTACCGCCATGCGGGACCTGAAGTGGAACACCCCACAAGGCGTCAAAACCATGCGCGGCGGTGACCACCAGGCCATGCAAGACATGTACGCGGTCAAGATCACCAACGGCAAGTTCGATATCGTCGGTCGCGTGGCTGCGGCAGACGCCATCGGGCCCGACGCCTGCACCAAGTTTTGACCTGACAAAGGCCTCACTGACATGACCTCCATCCTTGAATGGCTGCAGTTTGTCTTGGCACCCCAGTCCATCAATGGCTTGTCCGTTGGTGTGGCGGTGGTGCTGATGGCACTGGGCCTGACCATTATTTTTGGCCTGCTCGATGTCATCAACATGGCACACGGTGAATGCTATGCCCTCGGCGCCTACATGGTGGTGGTCATTTTGGGCATGGGGCTGTCGTTTTGGTGGGCCTTGGTGCTCACGCCCCTCATCATGGGGCTGTTCGGCTATGTGATGGAACGCGGGCTGATCCAGCGCGTGTTCCACAGCAAGGACCGGCACACCCTCACGCTTTTGCTCACGTATGGAATGGCCACGGTGCTCGAGGACGCGATCAAGATCGTCTTCGGCGCCAATCCCCAGCGCGTCGAGGCCCCCGTCAGCGGTGGCACCGAATTGCTGGGTCTTTTCTTCCCCAACTACCGCCTGTTTGTGATGCTCGTGGGCGGCGCCATCATCGTCGCGGTTTGGCTCTTGGTGTTTCGCACATCGCTGGGGGCTGTCGTTCGCGCAGCGGCGTACGACAAAGACATGAGTGCCTCGCTGGGCATTCCGGTGTCGCGCGTGTACGCGCTGACCTTTGCCTTTGGCGTGGCCTTGGCCGGCATTGCAGGCGTGTTGCTGGCACCGATTTACTCGGTGTTCCCCACCATGGGGCGTGACTTTGTGCTGATTGCCTTCAGCGTCGTCATCATCGGGGGCATGGGCTCGATCAAAGGGGCGGTTCTGGCCGGACTCTTGCTGACGCAGGTGCAATCGCTCTCGAGTTTGTTCATCTCTCCTGTCTGGAACGACACGCTGCTATTTGGCATCATGGTGCTCGTGTTGATGTGGCGTCCACAGGGCCTGTTTGGAAAGCTCGGCCATGCTTGACCGTCTCACACCCTCTCCCTCCTCCAAGCCCAATGCAGTGCGCTTTTTGGCCTGGGTTTTTTTCAGCGCAGCCTTGCTCTTTGCCATTGTCGGCACGCTCATGGGCGACAGCTTTTATGTCCGGCTGGCCACCGAGGCTTTGATCTTTGGCGGCCTGGCTTTGTCGGTGGATTTGCTGCTCGGCCATGTGGGCTTGCTGCCGCTGGGGCAGGCGCTGTTCTTTGGCCTGGGGGCTTATGTGTCGGCCCTGGTGCTCAAACACTGGGCGGCATCGTTTTTGCTGGCGATTGCGGTGAGCGTGGCCTTGTGCGCACTCGCCGGTCTGATCGGCGGCTTGATCGCCATCCGCTCCAAAGGTGTGTACTTTGCACTCATCAGCTTTGGCCTGGCCCAAGTGGTCTCCAAGGTCATCTACAACACGCGTGAACTCGGCGCATCGGACGGCATGACGGGCGTGCCCATCGTGACCGTGTTGCCCGGTTTGCAAACCGACAACCCCCTGGGGTTTTTCATTGTCACCTGGGTGGTGATCGGCGGGATGTACCTGGGGCTGCGCTATGTGATGCAAACCCCCATGGGCCGCCTGTTTGCAGCCATTCGGGTCAACGAACACCGGGTGGGATTTTTGGGCTTTGATGCCTGGCACTTCAAGCTGGTGGCTTTCGTGGCGGCCGCTGTGGTGGCTGGCCTGAGTGGAGCGCTCTACCCCATGCTGCGCGGCTTTGTCTCGCCTGAACTGATGTTCTTTCAAGTCTCTGGCAGCGCCGTGGTCAACGTGATCGTGGGTGGCTCCGGCACACTGATTGGGGCGCTGTACGGCTCAGGTTTGCTCACCGTCCTCAAGTCGGTGCTGGGTTCTTTCACGGCGCACCACCACATCGTCATTGGTTTTCTGTTTGTGGTGGTGGTGATCGCCTTCCCCCGGGGCATCGTCGGCTATTTGGTGCCACTCTTGGAAAAACGCGGATCCAACAACCCTCGCGGAGGCCAAGCATGAGCCAACCCTCTGAACAAGACGCCATCTTGAGCGTGCACGGCCTGGGCGTACGCTTTGGCGAACTCAAAGCTGTGCACGACCTCAGCTTTGATGCGCAGCGCGGTCACATCACCGCCATCATTGGCCCCAATGGCGCCGGCAAGAGCACAGCGTTCAACCTGATCAGCGGTGCCATCACGCCCAGGAGTGGGCAAGTACAGTTTGAAGGACACACGGTTACCGGCTTTGCGCCCAACAAGATGCTCGCAGCGGGCTTGTCGCGCTCATTCCAAATCACCAATTTGTTCTTTGATTTGAGCGTGCACGAAAACCTGCGCCTGGCCGCTCACTACCTGGAGCAGGGCAAAGGCTGGTGGAGCCCCGTGCACAACAGCCAGGTGGCACTGGCCCGAGCCGACGAATTGCTCACCCAATTCGGTCTGACGCACAAGGCCCACGAACTGGCCGGTCACCTCTCGCACGGCGAGCAGCGCCGTTTGGAAATTGCCGTGGCTTTGGCCTCCAAGCCGCGCATGCTGCTGCTCGACGAACCCACGCAAGGCATGAGTCATGCCGACACACAAGAAACTGCCGAGCTGATCGGGCGACTGGCCAGCGATTTTGGCCTTAGCGTGTTGCTGGTGGAGCATGATGTCGAAATGGTCATGCGCGTTTCCGACCACGTCGTGGTGATGGCCCAAGGCATGAAGATCGCCGACGGCACGCCCGAGGCTGTGCGTGCCAACCCTGCCGTCCAAACCGCCTACTTTGGCGATAAGCATTGAAGAGGGAGCAAGACAGCATGTTGGAACTCAAAAACCTGCACACCCACTATGGCCTGAGCCACATCCTGCAAGGGGTCAACCTGGCCGTCAACAAGGGGGAGGTGGTCGGGCTCTTTGGCCGCAACGGCGTGGGCAAAACCACCGTCATGAAAACCGTGGCCGGCTGGGTCAAACCTACCGAGGGCGAAATCCTGTTCGAAGGCCAATCGCTTGCAGGCTGCACGCCCGACCAAATCAGCCGCATGGGTATTGGCCTCGTCCCCGAGGACCGCCGCATCTTCCCCGGCCTCACCGTCGAAGAAAACCTGCGCCTGGGCTTTTTGCAAGCCCCAGGCACAGGCAGCGCTGAAAAGCGCAGCAAGCTGGACGGCATCTACCAACGCTTCCCGCGCTTGGCCGAGCGGCGCAAACAAATGGGCACCACCCTTTCGGGTGGCGAGCAGCAAATGCTGGCCATCGCCAGGGTGCTCACCGGCAAGCCCCGTCTGTTGCTCATCGACGAGCCCACCGAAGGGCTGGCCCCGATCATCGTACAAGAACTCGTCACCTTGATGCAGAGCCTGGCCCGGGAAGGCCAAGCAATTTTGCTGGTCGAGCAAAACATCCACCTGGCCTTGAAGCTCAGCCAGCGCTTTTACCTGATGGAGCGTGGCCAGATCGAGTTGGCCGGCGCCAGCAGCGATGAGGCAGCCAAGAGCAAGTTGCTCCATGAAGTGAGTGTGTGATTGCCTTCGCCCAAGTCACGTAGCAGGGCTCAGCACGCTCAAGCGATGAACCACAGATGATCCGCCGCTCGCGCTATGGAAAACCTTGACCTCACCGTCCTGCGCCACCTGCTGAGTTGGCGACAGCAAGGCCAAAGAGCCTTGTTGGCCACCGTGGTGCGCACCTGGGGCTCATCGCCTCGCCCGGTCGGCTCGATCATGGCCTTGCACGAAAGCGGAGCTGTGGTGGGTTCTGTCTCTGGTGGCTGCATCGAAGACGATTTGATTTACCGCTACCGCCAGGGCAGCACAGCGGATGCCACCTGCCACCACGCGATTGCCGATGGCCCACCCGAGCGTGTGCGCTACGGCGTCAGCGCCGATGAAGCCCACCGCTTTGGCCTGCCCTGCGGTGGGACCCTGGAGTTGTTGCTGGAGTTCAACCCCGACGCGGCGCAGCTGACCGAGCTCTTGTCCGCTTTGGAAAGTGGACAGCTCATCGTGCGCAGCACCGACATCGCCACCGGCCGTGTGCAGCTTCGCGCCATCACCAGCCCACAGGCTGTGCACGATGATGGCCAGTGCTTGCACAACACCTTCGGTCCCGAATACCGGCTGCTGCTGATCGGTGCAGGCCAGTTGGCCGAGTTCTTGGCGACCATGGCCTGCTTTTGCGGTTTCTCTGTCTGGGTCTGCGACCCGGCAAGAGCACCGCGGCAGCTGGTCGGTGTCTGCCGCGCGTTTGCTCGAGGGCATGCCCGATGATGTGGTGCGTGATTTCGGTGTGGATCGCCGCACCGCCGTCATCGCCCTCACGCACGACCCCAAGCTCGATGATCTGGCCTTGCTCGAAGCCTTGGCCTCGGAAGCGTTTTACGTCGGTGCGATCGGCTCGCGGCGCAACAACCAGGTGCGCCGCGCCCGCATGATCGAGCACTTTGCTCAAACCGAGGGCAGTCTGGCTCGGCTGCGCGGCCCGATTGGCCGGTACATCGGCAGCAAAACACCATCGGAGATTGCCGTCAGTGTCATGGCCGAACTGCTCGCGGTGAAAAATGGAGTCACTCTGCCCAGCAACATGCCGGTAGGTCCCGCAAAAGAGGGCATGAGCATCACAGCCAACGCATCTGCAGGCCAGGTTTGCGGAGTGCCGGGCGGCTGAGTGCTCATCTATGGCTGCATCGAGATCGCGAGAGAGAAAAACGTAGCATGGGGGCCAAACTCCTCAATACCTTGACCCCGGCCCCTTCTGACCACCAGCGCAAGAGTTGTTACCTGGTCATTCACTTGTCCAGTAAAAACAGCAGATATGTCAGGTGTTACTGCCATAGCCAACGTTTATCGATTTGGCCAAGCACTGACTGACCCCGCCCGATCTCAGTGGCCAAACCAGACAACAACAGCAAAAGTTTGTGTCAGCGCACCTGAAGTTCTCGATACCGGCGGCTGTTACCAGTAGAGATTTTCCTCGTTTTCAAAAGTCCAATGCCCTGATCCAGCTGCCATACATGCGGTGAAACGCACGCTGGCAGCGCCCAGAGCAAAACACCCAGTCGATGGGGTAACGGGCGGGCGAACCTAGGCGACAGCATCTTGAGGGTCTGTCGGCGATGCATAGCAAAAGGTCGCCTTCAAACGAATGTTGCCCTGCAGGCCACCAACAGGCAGGGGGAGCGTTGCACGCAGGAACTTGCCCGGCTTCAATTCACCCTGATAGACCACTCGTGCCACGCCGGTTGGGCAAGCGATGACCTCCATCAGGTCTTCCGGAACCTTGCCCCAACCCACTTCGAGCTTGTCGTGGGTGGATGAATCAGCGGCGTGAACAAGCAATGCCTTGATGGCCAGCGGCGTCAAATCCGCGCCGAGGATTGCCCGAACACCGACAGCATTGCGTAACAGGTATGGCGATGCGAAGCTGGTGCCCAACTGCGGGATCAGCGTCGGCTTCGCGCCTGCGCCCAGTACGTGAAGGTATTTGGAGCTGGCGGCGTCTCCACCGAATGCCATGAGGTCAGGCTTCACCACGCCGGGACTGCGCCCGGGCCCAATAGCGCTGTAGGCGGCGCGCGACCACGTCGCATCGACGTTGTTGGCAGCGCCCACGGACAACGCGTTGACGCAGTCCGAGGGCACCTGCACGCGGGCATTGCCCACCGAGCGATCCATTTCGCCGTTATTGCCAACGGCGACGGTCATCAATGTATCGCCATCGGAGAGCAGGTCGTCGATAACCGATGTCCACGCATGCACGTCGGTGTCCTCAATCGGTAGATCCGGTCCCAGACTGAGATTGAGGAATTGGTATTGGCGCGAGAGCAGAACTTCTTCGACCAATCCCAGCGTACGGTACAGCTCCAGCGGATCTTCCGACTCAGCCTCGCGATCCAGCACGCGCAGGTGGTCAACGTAGGAGTATGGGCGTGCCGCAGTGCTGTTCGGGGAGATGGGACCGAACAGGAATGCTGAGGTCACGCCGAGGCCGTGCTCCAAGCCGCTCGGATCATCCGCCGCGTTTTCATCCAGTGCTCGATAGGTTCGCAGCCACGGAGCAATGCTGTGCTGCTCGGGCAGGCCGCCGTCGAGGATGGCCACCTTGGGTTCGGACGACAGGGGTTGCTCTGTCGGCAGGCTGCACGCCACCTTCACCCCCGCAGAGCGTTGCACCGGACGCATGCCACGCAGTTGCGGCATGGGACGAATCACGCGCACAAGGGTGAACTCAGGCCATCAAGGGTTGAGCCCTCAGCTGAGAGCGCTTCGAACTTTGATCCCGAGGCCAGGACATGCATGTTGTGTGCACCGACCTCTACTGAAAAGCGATTTCGAAAGCCTGGACTCCGCCGAGCCATGGTCTGGGCATCACCAAAGACGATTCTTGCTTGGTCGCGCGTAGTCGCCAGTGAATACACTTCGGCGCCGCCTTCTCGGTCAGCGGCGAGCATGTAGAGCGCCACCGCTGAGGACAGGGTGGACTTGGCATTGCCCCGTGGAACCTCGATGTACGAGCGTCGAAAGCGTCGTTTGCCATCATCTTTCACCCACCCGAAAACCGTGGTCAGAATGAAGACCTGCTAGGGCTCGAGCTGAATCGGCTCGCCGGCAAGCGGGCCCTTCACGTGAGGCAAGCGCTCAATGAAGGCGCATAAGTTATCCGCTGGATAGAAGGACCGGCCATCGCGGTCAGTCAATTTCGGGTTGAATCGAAATGGGGTGGCCTTACCCCTTAATCTTGCCAGATCATTAAGCTGCCTCTGACAGGCCAATTTCACCCAACGGCAGGCTGGGATGTCTCCCGCAACCACCTGTTCGGCATATTGCTTGGCAGCGGCGGCATAGGAAATTTTTGCCACTATGGAATTTCTCAGACTATTCCTGTTTGACGTTATTAACGCAACTCAGTAATATTGGGTATGCCGATCCAATCCTTCCGATGTGCCGACACGGCCGCTCTCTACCGTGGCGAGCGCGTTGCTCGTTGGGTCAAC
>JACCDZ010650800.1_pt1 | contig 20358 bp, 16 predicted proteins | sample 7449551 | NCBI WGS metagenome assembly JACCDZ01 (sample SAMN15323452, study PRJNA562643) | freshwater metagenome | isolation source: river surface water | place: USA:Blue River Watershed | collected 2017-08-18
ACAACTGGTACCTGTGGGCCGTCAAGCACGGCGTCGCGCCGGCCTACCCGGATGTCTTCCCGGCGGTGACCGATCCCGCGCTGTCCTCTGGAGTGAAGCCATGATCCGCATCCAAGACTGCCTCACGCGGGGCGCGCGCGTCCTCGCCGTCGCCTCGCTGGCCCTGCTGGCCGGCTGCGAGCGCCCGCCCATGGAGTCCGTGCAGCACGGCTTCCGCGGCACGGGCATGGTGCATGTGGTCAACCCGCGCACGATCGACGACCGCATCGAGGCCAACCTCGTGCCCGAGTCCCCGCCGCCCGCGCCCGCCGAGGGCCCCAAGGCGAGCCAGGTGTTCCAGAACGTGCAGGTGCTGGGCGACCTGAGCGTCGCGCAGTTCACGCGCCTCATGACCTCCATGACCGCCTGGGTCGCGCCCAACGAGGGCTGCGGCTACTGCCACAACCTGGCCAACCTGGCCGACGACAGCAAGTACACCAAGGTCGTGGCGCGGCGCATGGTGCAGATGACGCAGCACGTCAACGAGAACTGGAAGCAGCACGTCGCCGAGACCGGCGTCACCTGCTGGACCTGCCACCGCGGCCAGCCCGTGCCGGCCAATGTCTGGTTCAAGGCCGACGCCACGCCCAAGGGGGCGGACTTCATCGGCGACCGCGCCGGGCAGAACCAGCCGTCCGGCGTGGTGGGCCTGTCCTCCCTGCCCAACGACCCGTTCACGCCCTTCCTGCTCGGCGACCAGCCGATCCGCGTGGGCGCGGGCACCGCGCTGCCCTCGGGCAACCGCGCCTCGATCAAGCAGGCCGAGTGGACCTACGGGCTGATGACGCACATGTCCGCCGGCCTGGGCGTCAACTGCACCTACTGCCACAACACGCAGAACTTCGCCAAGTGGGAAGGCGCGCCGCCCCAGCGCGTCACGGCCTGGCACGGCATCCGGATGGCGCGTGACCTGAACGTCGCCTTCATGGAGCCGCTCACGCCCGTGTTCCCCGCCCACCGCAAGGGCGAGATGGGCGACGTGGCCAAGGCCAACTGCGCCACCTGCCACCAGGGCGCGTACAAGCCGCTCAATGGCCAGTCCATGGTGAAGTCCTTCCCGGAACTCACCAGCACGACCTACGGCAAGGCGCCTGCGGCGGTGGCCACCACGGCCGCCGCTCCGGCAGCGCCGGCGGCCAAGTAGCCCCGGCGCGGGCGCTGACCGAGTACCGAGCGCCCGTGGCACAGGCCGGCACCGCATCCGCCACCACCCCCGTCGCGGGCGTGGTGGCCGTGATGCTCGTGGACCACCAGCCCCGCCACCGCGCCTGGGCCTGGCTGCAGCTGGCCCGCGGCGCCAGCGCATTCGCCGGCTCACCCGGCCTGCGCTTCGCCAAGGTGATGGGCAGCGGAGAGGGCGGCGGCTTCGGCCTGCGCCCCAGCGCCACCCACCAGGGCGTGGTGGCCCTGTTCGACACCCCGGCGCAGGCGCAGGCCTTCCTCGCGGGGCCTCGCGCGCAGGCATACCGGGAACGGGCGCTGCACTGGTGGACCGGCCTGCTCGCGGTCACCGGCGCCCGCGGCGCCTGGGACGGCTGCGCGTGGGCGCCCACGCCGGACGACGTGGCGCAGCAGGACCTCGTGCAGCGGGCGCAAGACCCATCGCCCCCGTTCCCCATCGCCACGCTCACCCGCGCCTCCATCCGAACGGCCAAGCTCACGCACTTCTGGCGCCGCGCCCCCGCGGCCCAGCGGGCCCTGCTGCAGGCCGATGGCTGCGGCCTGGCCATTGGCCTGGGCGAGGCGCCGCTGCTGCGGCAATGCACCTTCAGCCTCTGGCGCGACGAGCCCTCGCTGCTGGCCTATGCCCGCAGCGGCGCGCACGGCCAGGCGGCGCAGGCGGCGTGGCAGCAGGGCTATTTTTCCGAATCCATGTTCGTGCGCATGCGCGTCCTGGCTAGCGACGGCCACTGGCCGCCTCTGCCCGTGCCGGCACGTGCAGAGGCGGCGGAGCCCGCGCATGGCTGACCGGCGCGTCGTCGTCGTCGGCGCCGGCATGGCAGGCCTCGTCTCGGCGCTGCTGCTCGCACAGCGCGGGCTGCAGGTCACCGTGGTCGATGCCGCGGCCGGTCCCGGCGGCAAGGTCCGCCAGCTCGTGGTCGATGGCGCGCCCATCGACAGCGGTCCCACCGTCTTCACCATGAAGTGGATCTTCGACGGCATCCTCCAGGCCGTCGGCGCGCGCCTCGACGAGGAGCTGCGCGTCTCGCCCTTGCCCGTGCTGGCCCGCCACTTCTGGGAGGGCGGCGCGCAGCTGGACTTGTTCGCCGATCCCCAGGCATCGCTTGAGGCCGTCGGCCGCTTCGCGGGCGCCGAGGAGGCCCGGCGCTTCCAGCGCTTCTGCGCGCAGGCCCGCGAGGTCTATGACACGCTGGAGGGGCCCTTCATCCGCTCCGCCTCGCCCACCGTCGCCCGCATGGCGGGCGACCTGGGCCTGCGCGGGCTGTCCGTGCTCACGCGCCTGGGCCCCATGCGCAGCCTGTGGGACAGCCTGGCCACCCATTTCCGCGACGAGCGCCTGCGCCAGCTGTTCGGCCGCTACGCCACCTACTGCGGCTCCTCGCCCTGGGAAGCGCCCGCCACCCTGATGCTGATCGCGCAGGTGGAGATGGACGGCGTGTGGGCCGTCGACGGCGGCATGCATGCCCTGGCGCTCACCTTCGAGCGCCTGGCCCGGCAGCGCGGCGTCAACTTCCGCTACGGCACGGCCTGCGAGCGCATCGAGCTGTCGAACGGCGCCGTCAGCGGCGTGCGCCTGGCCGGTGGCAAGGTCCTGGCCTGCGAACGCGTCGTCTTCAACGGCGATGTCGCCGCGCTGTCCGCCGGCCTGCTGGGGGAGCCCGCCCGCCGGGCGGCGCCATCGGTCGGCCCGCGCTCGCTGTCCGCCGTCACCTGGTCGGTCCATGCCGAAAGCAGCGGCCTGCCGCTGGACCGACACAACGTCTTCTTCCAGCGCGACTACCGCAGCGAGTTCACCGACATCTTCGAGTCGGCCCGCTTGCCGCGCCGGCCCACCGTCTACGTCTGCGCGCAGGACCGCGGCCTGGACGGCCCGCAGCCCGGCGCGCGCCGCCTGCTGTGCCTCGTCAACGCGCCCGCCGTCGGTGGCCGCGATGCGCTCACCCCGGAGGCCCTGGCCGAATGCGAACACACCAGCTTTTCCCTGCTGCAGCGATGTGGCCTGGCCCTGTCGCCCCAGCCGCACCAGGTGGTGCGCACCACGCCGGACGACTTCCACCGCCTGTTCCCCGGGACCCAGGGGGCCCTGTACGGCCAGGCCACCCATGGCTGGATGTCGGCGTTCGCCAGGTCGCCGTCCAGGAGCCCGGTGCCGGGCTTGTTCCTGGCGGGGGGCAGCGTGCACCCGGGGCCGGGCGTGCCGATGGCGGCGATGTCGGGGCAGCTGGCGGCCGCGGCCGTGATGGACAGCCTCGCTTCGACCAGCCGGTGGCGGCCGGTGCCTACCTCTGGTGGTATGTCGACGCACTGAGCGACGACGGCCGCTTCGGCCTGACGCTGATCGCCTTCGTCGGCAGCGTGTTCTCGCCCTACTACGCCTGGGCCCGCCGTGGTGGCGCGGCCGATCCCGAGCAGCACTGCGCACTCAACGTCGCCCTCTACGGCCCGCAGCGCCGGTGGGCGATGACCGAGCGGGGCGGGCGCCACTGCGCGCGCGACCGCACGCATTTGCGCATCGGCCCCAGCGCCCTGCACTGGGATGGCGAGCGCCTGGTGATCGACATCGACGAGGTCTGCGTGCCCCTCCCGCAGCGCATACGCGGGCGCATCGTGCTGCATCCCGGCCGCCTGTTCGACTTCAGCACCCGCATCGACCCGCACGGCCGCCACCGCTGGGGCCCGATCGCGCCGTCGGCGCGGGTGGAGGTGGACCTGCAGTCACCCGGGCAACGCTGGAGCGGCCCGGCCTACCTGGACTCCAACGAGGGCGACGAGCCCATCGACCGGGCCTGCCGTGAGTGGGACTGGTCCCGCAGCCCGCTGGCCGACGGCAGCACCGCAGTGCTGTACGACGTGCAGAACCACGACGGCACCGACCACCTGCTGGCCCTGCGCTTCGGCCGCGACGGGCAGGTCACGCCGTTCGAGGCGCCGCCGCGCCAGGCGATGCCGCGCACGCTGTGGCGCATCGACCGCCGCATGCGAAGCCACGGGCCGGTGCAGGTGGTGCACCAGCTGGAGGACACGCCCTTCTACCAGCGCGCCGCGATACGCAGCGAGCTGCTGGGGGAGACGGTGACCAGCTTCCATGAGACGCTGAACGTGCCCCGGCTGGTCTCGCCCGTGGTGCAGGCCATGCTGCCCTGGCGCATGCCGCGCCGGGGGTGAGCGCGCGGTGATGGGCGCGCGCAGGATGCCGGTGCCGGTGCTGCAGCGGCCGGCGGGTCCTCAGCGCGCGGCTGCCGCCTGCGCCCGGCGCGCGTGCTCGCGCCGTTCCAGCAGTTCCATCACCCAGGCCACGCGCTGCGGCATGGCGCGGTTGGGAAAACCGGCGCCTGGGGCGCGCGAGGTCTGCCCCGCGCAGCCTTCCACCAGGGCGGCAATGGCCGGCAGCGGCTGCGGCGGCTGCGGTTGCTGCCGGATCCAGCCAGCCTGCGCCCAGGCCCCGGCGAGCAGCACCAGCTTGCGCGGCGTGCCCACCACCGTGCGGTGGTTGATGGAATCGAGGCCGTCGCGCCGCAGCTGGTGGCCGATCTCGCCATAGATCTGCGCCGCCGCGAGGATGGCGGCGCGGCAATCCGCCGGCAGTTCGGCCACGCCCCAGGTCGCGCGTTCGTACAGGCGGTCGGCCTCGTCCAGCAGCCGGGCGACCACCGACTGCAGCGCCGGCGTGCAGGCGGGCGCGCGCAGCCAGGCCTGCGGGTCCACCCCCGCCTCGCGCATCCACGCCCGGGGCAGGTACAGCCGCCCGTTGCGCGCGTCCTCGCCCACGTCGCGGGCGATGTTCGTCAGCTGCATGGCCACGCCGAGCTCGCAGGCGCGCGCCAGGGTGTGCGCGCCCTGCGGCCCCATGATCCAGCACATCATCGCGCCCACGGTGCCGGCCACGCGCGCGCCGTAGGCATGGACGTCCTCGATCGTCTCGTAGGACCGGCCCTCGGCATCCCAGGCAAAGCCCTCCAGCAGCGCGTCCAGCAGGTGGCGCGGCAGCGCGGTCTGCTGCACCAGCAGCGACAGCGCGTGGTCTTCCACGCAGTCCATCGGCAGGCCGGCATAGAGGCGGTCCAGCCGCTCGCGCAGCAGCGCCAGGTTGTCCGCGCCGCCTTCGGGCTGGTCGACCAGGTCGTCCGCCACGCGGCAGAAGGCATACAGCGCGATCGCGCCCGCCCGCACGCGCGGCGGCAGCAGCCGGCTGGCGGCGAAGAAGGTGCGCGAGCCGCCCTGCATCATCGCGGCGCAGGCCTGCAGGTCGGCGTGGGCGAGGTCCGTCGCGGGCGGCATCGAGGTCGTGGACAGGGACGCCGCGGCGGGTGCGGCCTTCGCCGCCGGGGGGCGGGTGGGATCAGCGCGCATGGGCCTCCACGGGTGGCAGCACCGACTCCAGCGCCTTGGCCGACATGAGCACGCCCGGCACGCCGGCGCCGGGGTGTGTGCTCGCGCCCACCATGTACAGGCCCGCGATGTCCTCGCTGCGGTTGTGGGGGCGGAACCAGGCGCTTTGCGTCAGCAGCGGCTCCAGGCCGAAGCCCGCGCCCTTGTAGGACCACAGCCGGTCCTGGAAGTCCTGCGGCGTGGTGATGCGTGAGGTGACCACCCGCTGCGACAGCCCGGGCAGCACGCTGTCCTCCAGCGCCTGGCAGATCGCCCGCCGGTAGGGCTCCGCCGCCTCCGACCAGTCGGTGCCGCTGCCCAGGTGGGGCACGGGCGACAGGGCGTAGAAGGTGTCGCAGCCCGGCGGCGCGACGGACGGGTCGGTCGCCGTGGGGCGATGCAGGTACAGGCTGAAGTCCTTGGCCAGCACCTTGCGCTGGAAGATGTCCGCCAGCAGCTCGCGGTAGCGCGGTCCCAGCACCAGCATGTGGTGCGGGACGTGAGGGTACTGCCCGCGCGTGCCGAAGTACCAGACGAACAGGCCCATGGAGTAGTGGCCTTTCTCGATGCGGCGGTCCGTCCAGTGCTTGCGGTGGCGGGACTCCACCAGGTGCCGGTAGGTCCAGGCCGAGTCCGCGTTGCTCACCACGATGTCCGCGTCGATGGACTCGCCCGAGGCCAGCACCACCCCGCGCGCCCGGCCGTTCTCCACGCGGATGCGCGTGACCGGCTGGTTGCATTCCACGAACACGTGCCGCTGCGCCAGCAGGTTCACCAGCCCGTCGATGATCGCGCCCGTGCCGCCGATGGCCGAGTGCACGCCCCAGGTCCGCTCCAGCGCGTGGATCAGGGAGTAGGCGCAGGTCACCGTGAACGGGTTGCCCCCGATCAGCAATGGGTGGAAGCTCATGACGATGCGCAGCTTGGGATGCTTGAGGTGCTGCGACACCAGGCTGTAGATGCTGCGCCAGGCCTGCATGCGGGCGAAGGCGGGCAGGGCGGCGATGAGGTGGCCGACCGAGTCGAAGGCCTTGGCGCCCATGCCGCTGAAGCCCAGCTCGCGGCATTGCTCGGAGGCCTGCATCAGCCGCTTGAAGCCCGGCACGTCGTCGGGGCTGAAGCGCGCCACTTCGGCCAGCATCGCCGCCTCGTCGCCGCTGTAGTCGAAGTGCGTGCCGTCGTCGAACCGGATGCGGTAGAACGGGTCCATGCGGCGCAGGTCGATGTCGTCGGCCATTCGGCGCCCGCACAGCGTCCACAGCTCCTCCAGCAGGAAGGGCGCGGTGATGATGGTCGGCCCGGCGTCGAACTTGAACCCGTCCTGCTGGTGCATCGCCGCACGGCCGCCGGGCGCATCGTTCTTCTCCAGCACGCGCACGCGCCAGCCGCGGCAGGACAGCCGGATGGCCGTTGCCAGCCCGCCGAAGCCGCCGCCGATCACCACCGCCAGCGGCGCCTGCGGCCCCGCGATCGGCGGGGCGCCATCGGCCTGGAGGAAATGCCTCGCGTTCATGCGCCGTCCGCCTTCGGGCCCATGGCCCATCCCCACAGCCGCTGCAGCGGCAAGGTGAACACCATCAGCAGGTGCTCGATGATCGCCAGCCCCAGCAGCGCCGCCAGCAGCACCCAGCCGGTGTTCACCGTCACCAGGCCCAGCCGCGCCTCGCCGAGCAGCCACAGCCAGCTGGCCGTGGCCACGCCGATGGACAGGTAGAAGAAGGCCGTCACCCGCCCGCGCCGGAAGTAGCTGCCCAGGTAGGCCAGGTGCCGCGGCAGGTACTGCTCGCCCACCTCGGGCACGCCGAAGAACAGGTTCAGCTTGGCCGACAGGCGCATGAACCACAGCAGCGCGAAGGTGCACAGCGCCACATGGTTGGGGTTGCCGGCCTGCAGCCACCACAGGAAGGCGAAGTTCGCCGCCAGGGCCAGCTCGTGGTGCAGCACGGCCTGCAGCGATTCGCGAAAGCGCGGCCAGCCCTGCGCGCCGGGTGTCAGCGGCACGCGCCGCGGCCCGGTGATCCAGCCGGAGAGGAAGGCCAGCTCGTGCCAGCCCCACATCACGATCACGCTGGTGAAGCCCAGGTAGGCCTGGGCGGCGCCGCTGCCGCCCATGCTGCGGCGGGCGGCCCACAGGCTGCCCAGCGCCAGCAGGCTCATGAGCCCCATGCGAACGGCGAAGGAGCGCGCGGGCCGGCGCACCAGCCACAGGATGGCGCCGGTGCCGAACCACCACGCCACCAGCGCGAACAGCGCGGGCGCGGCGGTGGATTGGGCCAGGCCGTTCACTGGATGCCCGTCCGGTGCCGAGGCGTCACCACACCGGCTGCACGCGGGCCTGCGTGGGCAGCGCGCGGTGCTTGACGGGCAGCAGGTACAGGCGCGCGAAGGTCAGCGCGGCCCCGGCGCCATGCCAGGCCTGGCCCAGCAGGCCGGCCAGCCCGCCGCGCTTGCCCGCCAGCGAGTGGGCCACGGCATGCCGGAACAGCCGTTCCATGCCGGCGCGGAAGACCGGGTGGTCGATGTCCAGGTCCACCGGGAACACCTGCCCGGCGATCTCGCTGGTGATGCGGAACACCTCGTAGTCGTAGGTGGTGGAGTCCAGGCCCATGGCCTCGTGGATCAGGGGGCGCATGTGGTCGCGCACGTACATCGTGGCGTACACCGCCAGCGTGAAGAAGCGGATCCACAGCGTGTTCGCCCCCGACAGAAGCTGCGGCTGCGCGCGCATGATCAGCGCGAACGATTCGCCGTGGCGGAACTCGTCGTTGCACCAGCGCTCGAACCATCGAAAGATGGGGTGGAAGCGCTTGTCCGGGTGTCGCTGCAGCTGCCGGAAGATGGTGATGTAGCGGGCGTAGCCGATCTTCTCGGACAGGTAGGTCGCGTAGAAGATGTACTTGGGCTTGAAGAAGGTGTAGGCCTTGTTGCGCTTGAGGCCGCCCAGGTCGATGCCCAGGCCGAAGTCGCGCAGCGCCTGGTTGATGAAGCCGGCATGGCGCGACTCGTCGCGGGCCATGTACCGCATCAGCGCCTTGATGTCCGGGTTGCTCACGCGCTTCTGGATCTCGTTGTACAGGATGCAGCCCGAGAACTCCGAGGTGCACGACGAGATCAGGAAGTCCAGGAACTCCTGGCGCAGCTCCGGCGACAGCGTGGCCATGCCCTCGCGCACTTCCTCGGCGAAGGCGGCGTCGCGCTGGAAGTGGTCGTGGTTGTTGTCGCCCTCGTACTCGGCCATCATCGCGTCCCACTCGGCGCGCACCGGGGTCAGGTCCAGCCGGTCCATGGCGTCGAAGTCGGTGGTGTAGAAGCGCGGCGTCAGCATGGTGCTGCGCGTGGCCTTGGCCATCGCGTCGTCCGGGCTCTCCACCGTGTCGATCAGGCTGGCAAGTGCGTCGTACTCGACGCTGGCGTCGTGCGGGTTCATGGCGTGGCTTTCTGGAGCGTGCCCGCATCGCGCAGCAGGGCGAAGACCGCCGCGTTGCTCGGGCCGAAGGATTCGAGGTGGATGCGTTCCCGGGTGGCCGGGTCGCGCAGGGTCAGGCGGCCATTGGTGTAGCCGGTCAGCACAAAGGGTTGTTCAGGACCCAGGCCGTTGCGCTGGCGCGCATGCGTGAGCACCCGCAGGGTGCCGCGCAGGAAGCCCTGCTCGCCCGCATAGCGGTGGATCTCGGTGCGGCTGGCGGCGTCGAGCACGGCCACGCTCCCATCGGGCCGGTCCTCGAAATGCAGCTGCCGCTGCCAGGCCTGCGCCGCTTCCACCGCCGGCTCGGGCCCGCCCGCCAGCCGCTGCCAGCCGACCACGGCCAGGGACAGCAGCATCAGCAGCCCCATGGCGCGGATCGGCCAGGGGATGGCGGTGGGCGGGGCGCCGGGGGGGGAGGCGGTGCGGGTGTTCATGCGGCGGCGGTGCTCGTGGGTCGCGGATCGACCGCGGCGGGGGACTGCGCCGCGTGCGCTGCGGCGGGCAGGGAGCGCGAGCCCTGGCTGGCCAGGCCTGCGTTCACCGCCTGCCACGCGGCCAGCAGCTTGCGGCCCACCATGTCCACCTCGGGCACGCAGCGCATCGCCGGTTGCGGGTCGCGCAGTTCCCAGGGGCGGGCATGCGGCCACAGGTGCAGCCAGCCGATGCGCTCGCGGCTCGCCAGGGCCAGCGTCAGGTCGCCGCGTCCGCCCGCGCGGGGCAGCACGTCGGCGCCGCGCAGCTGGCGCAGCGGCACGTTCAGCGTGATCGTCAGCACGATGCCGATGCGCATCACCACGCGGCGGGAAGTCAGTGTGTAGAGCGTGGTGCGCGCCGACAGCCAGGCGGTGAAGGCCAGCACGCCCAGTGCGATCGCGGCCATCGAGCCGCTGACGACCAGCGAGGGCAGCATCGCGCTGGCCGGCTCGCCGCGCAGGTACAGGGCCTGCACGCCCATCATCAGCGCGAAGTAGATCGCCAGCTGGCGCAGGTGGAAGACATGCAGGGCCAGGGCGCGCCAGTCCGGCGCGCCCTGCCAGAGGATGCGCTCACCCGCGGGCAGGGGCTCGGGCAGGCCGGGCGCTGCCTCGAACTCGTGCTCGTGGTGAGGTGTCATACCAGCGGCTCCTGGCGGTCCGGCGTGGCGTACAGCGTGCCGGCGCCGTAGTAGGCGCAGATCTTCTCCTCCTCCAGCATCGTCACCTGGTCGGTGCGGGCCGTGGCGGGCACGTTGCCGAACTGCGAGGCCAGCAGCGCATGCACTTCCACGCCGTCCTTGCGGATGCGGGCGAAGGGCACGGGCAGCAGCACGCGGCCGCCGGCGGGCAGGCGCACCTCCAGGTAGCGGAACATCATCTCGCAGCGGTCGATCCACAGGTCGCCCACGCGGCCGGCTTCCTTGCCGTCGGCGCCGATCACCGGCAGGCCGCGCGGGTCCACGTCACGCGGGGCCACGCCGTGGTCGGCGGCCAGGCGCAGGGGCACGATCTTGGCCTCGCCCTCGTGCATGTCGGGGATGTCCGCGCGCGCGGCCCAGCCGCCGGGGCCCACGCCCGCCAGCAGCGGATCGCCCACCGGCTCCAGCGGCGCGCCGTTCCAGCGGTGCGCGGGCTGGCCGCTGTAGGTGCCGTCGGCCCGGTTCGGGTCGGGGGCGGTGAACTCGCGGCCGTCAGCCAGCTTGTAGGTCTTGGGGTCCGGCGTCGGCCAGCCCTCGATGCGCGGGCCGTTCTCGCGGCCCGGGTCCATCGGGTAGCCCTCGCGGTGGCTTTCGCGCTGCAGGTAGACGATCAGCGCGAAGAAGAAGATCCAGAACGCATACAGCACGAGCTGTGCGACGTCCACGTACTGGGTGATGGCGCCTGTTTCCATGGGGTGCTCCTAGACGAAAGGCGAGGGTGGAATCGAAGGTGGAAGGGAGGCTCGGCTCATCCCGGAAGCTCCGCGAGGCCGAAGGAACGCTGGCTGCGCGGGACGTGCGCAGAGCTGCGCCGCACCAAGGGCCCGAGGGCGATCAGCACGACGAACAGGAGGTAGATCTCCAGGTGGAAGACGAAGCTGTAGCCGGTGACGGGCGAGTTCAGCACCTCGCCCAGCCAGCCCTGGGTGGCCAGGTGGGCGACCGCATCGCGCACCACGCCGCCCACGGCCATGGCCACGCCGGCGGCGGTGGCCTGCACCGCGCCCCAGGCGCCCAGCACCATGCCGGTCAGGTCGCGCTCGGGCATCTCCATGGCCGTCAGCAGCATGCCCACCGAGAAGAGCCCGCCGGCGAAGCCGATCAGCGCGGCGCCCGCGCGGAACAGGTTGGGCGCCTCCAGCGGCGCGGAGAAGATCACGCAGGCGAAGGCGGGCAGGCCCAGCAGCGCGCCCGCGGCCGCGAGGCGGCAGGCATCGGCCCCCCGTGAGAGTAGCCGCGCCGACAGCAGGAAGGCCAGCAGCGCGCCGCCGGCGGTCATCGCGGTCAGGGCGCTGGTCAGGCCCACGTCCAGGCCCAGCACCTCGCCGCCGAAGGGCTCCAGCACGATGTCCTGCATGCTGAAGGCCGCCGTGCCCAGGCCCACGGTCCACAGGAAGCGGCGCATACGGGGGATGGCCATCAGCCGCCGCCAGTTGCGCGCGAAACCTTCCGGCTCGCGCGCGCCACGCCGGGCGCCGCGGGCCTCCTGCTTCCATAGCGAGGCCAGGTTCAGCGTGACCACCAGCACCGCCGCGCCCTGCACCACCTGGATCAGGCGCACGGGCGAGAACTGCGCCAGCAGCACGCCCAGCAGCACGCTGCCGGCGATCAGGCCGACCAGCAGCATGGCGTAGAGCAGTGCCACCACGCGGGGCCGCTTGTCGCCGGGCGCCACGTCGCTGGCCAGGGCGATGCCCGCGGTCTGCGTGACCTGCAGGCCGGCGCCGGTGATGATGAAGGCCAGCGCCGCGCCGCCGCGTGCCAGCCACACGGTGGGGCCTTCAGCCTCGGACAGGAGCAGCAGCGCGAACGGCATGATCGCCAGCCCGCCGAACATCAGCAGCCCGCCGAGCCACAGGTAGGGCAGCCGGCGCAGGCCCAGGGCCGAGGGATGCGTGTCGCTGCGGTAGCCGATGAAGGCGCGCAGCGGCGCGAACACCAGGGGCAGGGCGACGGACAGCGCCACCCACCAGGCCGGCACGCCCAGCTCCACGATCATCACCCGGTTCAGGGTGCCCACCAGCAAGGCCGTGGCAATGCCGATGGCCACCTGGAACAGCGACAGCCGCAGCAGGCGGCCCAGCGGCAGGTCCGGCGACGCCGCGTCGGCGAACGGCACGTACTGCGCTGCGAACTGCAGCGCCCAGGCGGGCGGGCGCAGGCGGATCACCGTTTCCACTCCCAGGCCTGCGAGGTGTAGAAGCCGCTGGCCACGCGTTCGCTGCGGCCCTCGGCCCAGCCGCCGGCGGACAGCGCGGTGCGAAGCCCCTGTCGCAGCACCGGCTCGGCCTGCGGCGCCAGCGAGGGCGAGCGGTCCGAGCGCGGGAAAAGGCGGCCCACGCGGTGCATCACCGCCAGCAGCGGCGTGCGCGGCGCGAAGGTGAACAGCAGGCTGCCGCGCGTGCGCTGCGACAGCGCCAACAGCGCGTGCACGATGTGCGGGGTGTCGTAATGGATCAGGGAGTCCATCGCCACCACATGGTCGAATTCGCCGAGTGCGGGATCCAGCATGTCGCCGGAGCGGAACTCGATGCGGCCGGCGACCTGCCGTGCCGACAGGCGGTGCCGCTCCTGCGCCAGCCCCACCAGCGTGGGCGACAGGTCGATGGCCACCACGTGGGCGCCACGCTCGGCCGCCACTTGCGCCAGTGCGCCCGTGCCGCAGCCCGCATCCAGCAGGCGCAGGCCGTCCATGCGCTCGGGCAGCCAGGACAGCAGCGTTTCGCGCATGCAGTCGCGCCCGGCGCGCACGGTGGCACGGATGCGGCCCACCGGCGCGTCCGAGGTCAGGCGCTCCCAGGCCTGGACGGCGGTGCGGTCGAAGTAGGTCTCGATCTGGCCGCGGCGCTCGAGGTAGTGCGTGTCGTTCATCAGTCGAACCCCAGCAGGTCGAAGATGTCGCGGTCCTTCATCGGCACCGCCGCCAGCGGGTCGGTCCCCAGCCACAGCTTGGCCGCCAGCCGCATGTACTCGTCCTTCACCGCCTGCAGGCCGGGCGAGTCCTCCATCTCGAACAGGGTGGACTTCTTCAGCCGGCTGCGGCGGATCGCGTCCAGGTCCGGGAAGTGCGCCGCCAGCGTTAGGCCGATGCGGTCGTTGTACTTGTCGATCTGGTCGGTGCCGGCGCTGCGGTTGGCGATCACGCCGCCCAGGCGCACGTTGTAGTTCTTGGCCTTGGCGCCGATCGCCTGCACGATGCGGTTCATCGCGAAGATGGAGTCGAAGTCGTTGGCCGTGACGATCAGCGCGCGGTCCGCGTGCTGCAGCGGCGCCGCGAAGCCGCCGCACACCACGTCGCCCAGCACGTCGAAGATCACCACGTCGGTGTCCTCCAGCAGGTGGTGCTCCTTGAGCAGCTTCACCGTCTGGCCCACCACGTAGCCGCCGCAGCCGGTGCCGGCGGGCGGGCCGCCGGCCTCCACGCACATCACGCCGTTGTAGCCGGGAAAGACGAAGTCCTCGGGCCGTAGCTCCTCGGGATGGAAGTCCACCGTCTCGAGCACGTCGATCACGGTGGGCAGCATCTTCTTGGTCAGCGTGAAGGTGGAGTCGTGCTTGGGGTCGCAACCGATCTGCAGCACCCGCTTGCCCATGTGGGAAAACGCTGCCGACAGGTTGGAGGAGGTGGTGCTCTTGCCGATGCCGCCCTTGCCGTAGATGGCGAAGACCTTGGCATTGCCGATCTTCACGCTGGCGTCGAGCTGCACCTGCACGCTGCCCTCGCCATCGGGCCGGTGGCTGCCGCGACGCAGGTCGGTCACGGGAATGGAAGTGGTGAGGGTCATCCGGTGCTCTCTTCGTAAATGCCTTCGAGCCGGTCTTCCAGCTCCTCGCCGGCGCGCCGCAGCGCCTCCAGCACGCTGGCGTCGGGTTGCCAGTACTTGCGTTCGTTGGCCTCCAGCAGGCGCGAGGCCACGCGGGCCACGGCGGTGGGGTTCAGGCGGGCCAGGCGCTCGCGCATCGCGGGGTCCAGCACGAAGGTCTCGCTGACCTGCTGGTAGACCCAGGGCTGCACCTGCCCGGTGGTCGCCGACCAGCCCATGGTGTTGGTCAGGTGCGCCTCGATCTGGCGCACGCCCTCGTAGCCGTGGGCCAGAAGGCCCTCGTACCACTTGGGATTGAGCATGCGGGTGCGGGTCTCCAGCGCCACCTGCTCGGTGAGGGTCCTCACGGTGCCGCCGCCGTTGGCGTCGCGCGTCTGGTCGCCGATGTAGACCGGCGCCGTCGCGGCATCCGGGCCCTTGGCCCGCTGGATCGCGCGGCTCACGCCACCCAGGGTGTCGAAGTAGGTGTCCACCGTGGTCACGCCCAGTTCCACCGACTCCAGGTTCTGGTAGGCCAGCTGCACGCCGGCCAGCACGCTTTGCAGCAGCTGCGCCTGCTGCACCGGCCGGCCGCTGCGGCCGTAGGCGAAGCCCTTGCGGCGGCTGTAGGCCTCGGCCAGCTCGTCGTTGTCTTCCCAGCGGCTGTTGTCGATGAGGCTGTTGACGTTGGCGCCGTAGGCCCCTTCCGCGTTGCCGAACACGCGCAGCGAGGCCGTCTCCAGGTCGCCGCCATGTTCACGCTGGTAGGCCAGGGCATGCTGGCGGATGAAGTTGCGCTCCAGCGGCTCGTCGGCGCTGGCCGCCAGGAAGGCGGCTTCCGCGAGCAGCCGGATCTGCAGCGGCAGCAGGTCGCGGAAGATGCCCGAGAGCGTGATCACCACGTCGATGCGGGGCCGGCCGAGTTCCTCCAGCGTCATCAGCTGCGCGCCGGCCAGGCGGCCATAGGCGTCGAAGCGGGGCCGCGCGCCCATGAGGGCCAGGGCCTGCGCGATCGGGCCGCCCTCGCTCTTGAGGTTGTCGGTGCCCCACAGCACCATGGCGATGGACTCGGGCAGGGCGTGGCCGTCGTCCTGGTGCTTTTGCAGCAGGCGCTCGGCCTGGCGGGAGCCATCCTTCACCGCGAAGGCGCTGGGGATGCGGAAGGGGTCGAACCCGTGCAGGTTGCGCCCTGTGGGCAGCACCGCGGGGGTTCGCAGCAGGTCGCCGCCGGGGGCGGGGCGCAGGAAGCGCCCGTCCAGCGCGCGGAGGATGCCGTCGATCTCGTGCTCGTGGCCCAGGAGGCCCTGGGTCGCGGCCAGTTCCTGCAGCAGCGGCAGCAGGGCGGCCCGGTCGTTCGCCTCGGCCAGGCCGGCGAGCTCCAGCGCCGCCTCGGGCGTCGCGCCGTCCACCAGCGCCGCCACCACCTCGCGCGCCGGCCGCGTGCCGTGGCCGGCCTCGGCGCAGGCGAGCAGCAGGTCGGTCCGCTGCGCCGGCGTGTGGGCCTGGCCCACCACGTGCAGGCCATGCGGGATCAGCGTGTACTCCAGCTCCAGCACCTTGCCGGCCAGGTGCTTGACCGCGCCGTCGGCGCTGTCGCCCCAGGCGGGTTCGGCGGCGGCCAGCTCCAGCAGGGCGGCCTGCGCCTGGATCGCCTGTGCGAGGTCGGCGCGCTCGGCCGCGGCCTCGGGCTCCAGGCCCCGGTAGCGCTCCAGTGCGCCCTTCAGGTCCACCAGCTCCTTGTACAGGCCGGCCTGGGCCACCGGCGGCGTGAGGTAGCTGACCAGGGTCGCGGCGCTGCGCCGCTTGGCCAGCGTGCCCTCGGAGGGGTTGTTGGCCGCGTACAGGTACAGGTTCGGCAGGTCGGCGATCAGGCGGTCGGGCCAGCACTGGGCCGACAGGCCGTTCTGCTTGCCGGGCATGAACTCCAGCGCGCCGTGGGTGCCGAAGTGCAGCACCGCGTCGGCCGCGAAGTCCTCGCGCAGCCAGCGGTAGAAAGCCGAGAAGGCATGCGTGGGCGCGAAGCCCTGCTCGAACAGCAGCCGCATCGGGTCGCCCTCGTAGCCGAAGGCGGGCTGCACGCCCACGAACACGTGGCCGAAGCGCTCGCCCAGCACGTGCAGGCTGGCGCCGTCGCTTTGCTGGCGGCCGGGGGCCGGGCCCCACTGCGCCTCGATCTCGGCCAGGTGCTTCTCGCGCCGCACATGGTCGTCGGTGGGGATGCGGGCATGCACGTTGGCCATGCTGCCGAAGCGTTCGGCGTTGCCCTTGAGGATGCGGTCGCGCAGCGCATCCACGCTGTCCGGCAGGTCGACGGTGTAGCCCTCGCGCTGGAGGGCCGACAGGGTGTTGAACAGGGACTCGAACACCCCCAGGAAGGCGGCGGTGCCGATGTTGCCGGCATTGGGCGGGAAGCTGAAGATCACCACGGCCAGCTTGCGCGCCGCGCGCTCGCTGCGGCGCAGGTCCACCAGCCGGCCGACGCGGCGCGCCAGCATGTCGGCGCGGTCCATGCAGCTTTGCATGTCGTGCGCGTCGCTTTCCTGGATGAACTGGCAATGGTGCGAGCAGCCGGTGCAATGCGTGTTGGCGGCGCTGCCGCGGCCGCCGTAGACCATGGAGCCGGTCGCGCCGTCCAGCTCGGGGATGGCCACCATCATCGTGGCCTCCACCGGCAGCAGGCCGCGGGCCGAGGCGCCCCACTGGTCCAGGGTCTGGAACTCCACGGGCGTGACGGCCAGGTAGGGCACGTCCAGCCGCGCCAGCAGGTCCTCCGCGGCGCGCGAGTCGTTGTAGGCCGGGCCGCCCACCAGGGAGAAGCCTGTCAGCGAGACCAGCGCGTCGATCGCGGGCCGGCCGTCCTTCATGAAGAAGGACTCCACCGCCGGCCGGTTGTCCAGCCCGGTCGCGAAGGCAGGCACCACGCGCAGGCCCCGCGCTTCCAGTGCGGTGATGACGCCGTCGTAGTGCTTGGTATTGCCCGCCAGCAGGTAGGACCGCATCAGCAGCAGGCCCACGGTGCCGCGCTTGCCGGTGGTGGCCACGCGGGGCAGGTCCGACAGCTGCGCGGACAGGCGTGGCTGCATGGCGGGGTGGTACACGCCCACCTCGGGGTATTCCACCGGCGGCTCCACCTTCAGCTTGCCGCGCATCGCGCTGCGCGGGCCGTCGGCGTAGCGGTCCACCAGCAGCTGCACCATCTGCACGATGTTGTCCTCGGAGCCCGCCAGCCAGTACTGGAGGGTGAGGAAGTAGGCCCGCACGTCCTGCGCGGTGCCGGGGATGAAGCGCAGGATCTTGGGCAGGCGGCGCAGCATCTTCATTTGCTGCGCGCCGGCGGTGGCCTTGCCCTCGGCGCTGCGGGCGTTGTCGGCGTTGCCCCCTTCGCGCTTGCCGCGCATGCGCTTGAGCAGGCCCATGAAGCCGGTGGCGGGCGTGTCCATGCTGAACTTGCCCATGCGCGTGAGCTTCATCACCTCGGCGGCGGACATGGCGCAGACCATGGCGTCGCAGGACTCGCGCCGCGCCTTCAGCGCGGGCAGCACGGGCTGGAAGTGTTCCTCCATGAACAGCATGGTGGCGATCACGATGTCGCCACGGGCGATGTCGTCGCAGGCGCGTTGCAGGGCGGCGGGGTCGTCGGACCATTCCGCGGCGGCATGCACCTTGAGCGACAGGCCCGGCATGGCCTTGGCCAGGCGGCGGCCCGCGCGCTGCGCGGCGCTGGCCAGGTGGCTGTCCATCGTCACCAGGACCACCCGCATGCCGGCCGTGCCGGCCCGGGCTTCAGCGGCTGAAGTGGGCTTTGGCATCGTAGAGGGTGTCCAGGGTGATCACGTCGAGCCCGCGCTCGCGCGCGTACAGCTCGGTGTTGCGGCGGGCCTTGCCCCGCACGAAGAAGGGAATCTTCTTGAGCTCGCGCTCGGCCTCCGCCATCCAGGTGGCGACCCAGGCCGCGGCGGCGGGGTCGTGCACAGCGTCGACGGGGTCGTGGGAAGCGGTGGCCGCCGCCGTCGCGGCAGGCAGCGCAGGTTCGGCCCGTGCGTCGACTTCAGCGCCTGCAGCCGCCGCAACGGGTGCCTCGCGCCGCGCGCCGCCCAGGTGCGACGGCGCCGCATCCTCGTGGAACTCGCTGTCCCCGCGGAACATCCCGAGCAGGTGTTCCTCCAGGCCCATCATCAGCGGGTGGACCCAGGTGTCGAACAGCACGTTGGCGCCCTCGAACCCCATCTGCGGCGAGTACCGCGCCGGGAAGTCCTGCACGTGCACGGGCGCCGAGATCACCGCGCAGGGAATGCCCGCGCGCTTGGCGATGTGGCGCTCCATCTGCGTTCCCAGCACCAGGTCGGGCTGGGCCGTGAGGATCTGCTCCTCCACCTCCAGGTAGTCGTCGGTGACCAGCGGCTCCACGCCGTACCCCTTGGCGGCCTCGCGCACCTCGCGCGCGAACTCGCGGCTGTAGGTGCCCAGGCCCACCACGGTGAAGCCCATCTCGCGGGCGGCCACGCGCGCGGCGGCCACGGCATGGGTGGCGTCGCCGAAGATGAAGACCCGCTTGCCGGTGAGGTAGGTCGAGTCCACTGACTGCGCGTACCAGCGCGCGCGCGGCGCGCTGCGATCCAGCAGCGGCTGCGGGTCGAGGCCTGCCAGCTGCGCCACCTCGCGGATGAAGTCCTGCGTCGCGCCCACGCCGATCGGCACGGTGCGGGTGAACGGCTGGCCGAACTGGCGCTGCAGCCAGGACGCGGCGACGCCAGCCACCTCGGGGTACAGCACCACGTTGAAGTCCGCGTCCTGCAGCCGCCCCAGGTCGGCGGGCGAGGCCTGCAGCGGTGCGACCACGTTCACGTCCACGCCCAGCTCGCCGAGCAGGGCGCGGACCTCGCGCAGGTCGTCGCGGTGCCGGAAGCCCAGGGCCGTCGGGCCGAGGATGTTGCAGCGAGGCCGGCCGGCCGCCACCCGCTCGCGCTTGGCGCCGGCGAGCGTGCGCACCAGCTGGTAGAAGGTCTCCGCCGCGCCCCAGTTCTCCTTGCGCTGGTAGGAGGGCAGCTCCAGCGGCACCACGGGGACCGGCAGGCCCAGCGCGCGGGCGAGGCCGCCCGGGTCGTCCTGGATCAGTTCCGCCGTGCACGAGGCGCCGACGATCATGGCCTGCGGCGCGAAGCGCTCGAAGGCCTCGCGCGCCGCCACCTTGAACAGTTCCGCCGTGTCACCGCCCAGGTCGCGGGCCTGGAAGGTGGTGTAGGTCACGGGCGGTCGGCGCGGCAGCCGTTCGATCATCGTGAACAGCAGGTCCGCGTAGGTGTCGCCCTGGGGCGCGTGCAGGACGTAGTGCACGTCCTTCATGGCGGTGGCGATGCGCATCGCGCCAACGTGCGGCGGGCCTTCGTAGGTCCAGAGCGTGAGCTGCATCGCGTCGCTCCCTCAGGCCGCCAGCCGCAACCGGCGGTTCAGCGGGCGGGTGAAGAGTTCGGCCAGGTCACTGGCCTGGTCCAGGCCCTGGATGGGGGTGAACACCAGCTCGATGGCCCACTTGGTGGTCATGCCCTCGGCCTCCAGCGGGTTGGCCAGTCCCAGGCCGCACACCACCAGGTCGGGTTGCGCGGCGCGGCAGCGATCGAGCTGGTTCTCCACGTGCTGTCCTTCGGCCAGCGCGGTGCCCGCGGGCAGCAGGGCCAGTTCCTCGGCCAGGTGCTGGCGGTGCAGGTAGGGCGTGGCCACCTCGAGCAGCTGCATGCCCAGCTCACGCGAGAGGAAGCGCGCCAGCGGGATCTCCAGCTGCGAGTCGGGGAAGAAGAAGATCCGCTTGCCTTCCAGGTGCACGCGCTGGCGGGCCAGAGCGGCATTGGCGCGCTCGCGGGCGGGGCGGGTCACCTCGTCCAGCCTGGCGCGCGGCACGCCGAAAGCGTCGCAGGCGGCGGCCAGCCAGGCCATGGTGCCTTCCACGCCCAGCGGGAAGGGGGCGGGCAGCCGCGTCGCCCCGCGGGACTCCAGCGCGCGGGCGGTGTCGGCCAGGAAAGGTTGCGCCAGCAACATCCGCGTGCCCGGCCCCACCGGCGGCATCGCATTCGCCTGCCGCGGCGGGAAGAAGCGGGCGGGAATGCCCAGCGCCTCGAAGGTCCTGGCGAACTGGTCCTCCACCACGTCCGCCAGCGCGCCCACCACCAGCAGCTGCGGCTCGGCCGCCTCGGGTAGCACCGGTACCAGCGAGGCCAGGCAGGCGTCCTCCCCTTGCGTAAAGGTCGTCTCGATCCCGCTGCCCGAGTAATTGAGCACGCGCACGCCAGGGTTGAATCGTTGGGACAGCCGGGCCGCCGCGCGCGACAGGT
>JACCDZ010917738.1_pt1 | contig 20341 bp, 36 predicted proteins | sample 7449551 | NCBI WGS metagenome assembly JACCDZ01 (sample SAMN15323452, study PRJNA562643) | freshwater metagenome | isolation source: river surface water | place: USA:Blue River Watershed | collected 2017-08-18
GACAAGAAACGCAACCCGCACGGTGCAGTCTGCATTCTCTGTACCAAGAGTCACCTTATTAAGGACTGTCCGCACCGGGGCAAACGCCAAGAGCCCGAGCCCTACAAGCAGACAGCACTCTACGACTACGAAGACTCGGAGGACGGAGTTAACTACGGATACTGAAACCAGGAGGAGTGAGTTGTATGAGACCAGTACTTAACCTATCAATTGGCATCGACGGCGAACGCATTGCCCAGCTCGTCTTCTGCTCTGCTTACCGTCGCTCCGAGCTGGTCAAGGACGAGGAACGCACAGCAGGTCACGGGAGTACAGGACAATGAAAATCTATACAGTGACAGACACCAGAGGCATGCACCTTTTCTGGTTGAAAGGCTACACTTCCTTAGAAGCTATGCGAAACTACTTTCATCTCTATATAGGGCAGGCTATCGACCTATTCTTCCTTGCTTTGGAACACAATGACTCCATATGCGCACATCCTTCGCACTACACTGTGTCAGTCTACGAACTAGACGGAGCCGACGCACCGACTGAAGTCTACATAAGAGTGAACGAGGACTACATTTCTGTGGACGGTAAGGCATATCGCTCCGAAGCAGAGGCAGCCGATGGCGGTAAGTATTTGACCGGCAAGATTAACCTGGTAGACTCCAGCAATACGTAAAGGTGAAACATGAAGCGCAGCGAGATGATTGAACGCTTGGTGTTTTACATTCTGGAGTCTTCTGGACATGACGACGCGACTGACTTTGCTGAAGGAATACTTGACTGGCTTGAGGAGCAAGGAATGCATCCACCTACCTATGCGGTCTCTCTGGACGAAGACTCAAGAACACACACAACAATTTTGATGTGGGAACCGGAGGACGAGGAATGAATACCGAAATCATTGACGAAATCCTTGACGAGTTTGACTTCGAGATAGTCCACCGTACCATGAAAGCACTCGAATGGACTTGGCATGGTTCGGTTGAATCGCCCAGCATCGGTGACCTGCGGCGTATGGCAAGAGGACTACTGCAGGAACTACTCAAGGGCAACAACCAATACGTCGGCACGGGTGGGCTGTATGCCTACAAGGAAGACGGTCTGGTAGGACTGCGCTTCGAGGTCACGCACTACGAGGTAGAGAAGGAGCCGGTATGAAAGCAGTTTACAAATTAAGTTACATGACTATAGACGGTATCGGTTACTTCGAGCCGGAAGACAAGATGACCTACGATGAGGCGATGGAATGGGCAAAGACACGCGGCCTGCGCCTCCTGACTCGCGGTGAGTGGTGTGACCTTTATGACCATAACGAGGAGTTCAGGAAGAGTTGTCAGGATACATATTACTGGACGGCTTCGGTGTACTTTGATACTTCATATACATATAGCGTATGGTACTTCAGTGGCAGTAGTGGACACATTTATAAAAATAGTTGCAATATGTCATATACAGTCCGCGCCGTACTAGCAGAGCCGAATGGTCATCAACAAAATGTCGGTACTTGTTAATATATACCTGCATCTTGTACTAAAACAACGCAACCTCTTATTTTAGGATACCAGCGTATGATAAATTGTAGCATCGACTGCAGCTTGACAGTCAAGCACTACGTCTTCGAGGCTAGCTTCTGGCTCCGAGACTGGCGGCTCGCAGCTAAGGCCTACAACTGCAGCGCTATCCACATGGTACACATAGGCCCGCTGTGCTTCGCCGTCACGAACCTGAAGAGACTCAAGGAACTCTACGGCAGCAAGCCTCAGCCAGCGTCGTTGGACGACCTCGCTGATATGTAGTTCGCTTAGCTCTTCTTAGAGGAGAATAGCCGTGACAAAAAGACAAGACTCAGACGACTGGCTACACCTTGACTACTTTGCAAAGCTAGACAAAAGCAGGAACCCGCACGGCATGGTTTGCATTCTCTGCGACAAGACTCACTGGATTAAGGACTGTCCACACAGAGGCAAAGTAAACAAGCCAGCGCAGCAGAAGCAAACACTCTACTCGTCTTACGAAGACCTAGACAACGAGGAAGGAACCTACGGGTGGTAAATTAAAATAATCGTTGACTCAGAATAACACTTGCATTACAACGGAAAACCAGGGGGTACTAATCAATGACAATAATCTCAGATTTTACCAGCATTACTATCAACGGCATACCTTGCACACTCTTTGTCTGCATCTCTCCGTCTGTCAAACTAAACGATGCTCACAATATCCTTGGGTCTATCTCTATCAGCGGTGTCGACTTGTTACTCGAAGTCGTCACACAGTTCGATGCGATGCTCATCCCGGACGGTTCTATCCAAGACGAGCTCGACAAGCAAGTCGCACTCGCCTCCGCTGAGGCCCTGCTCGACGTAGACAATCTCAAAGCTACGGCAGGCGACAAACTCCGTAGACTCGAGTCGCTCTACATGGACATCTTCGGTCTCCCGGATAGACCAATCGGAGGAGTTTAACCATGGCGAAGAAACAAATAACAGTGAAGGACAATCTGGCCGAGCAGAACAAAGCTAGGAAAGACTTGAACCTTCCGCTGCTCCAGCCGAAAGAACGTAAGTGCCTCTCGTGTGATGCTATCTTTATCTCTGCTACCTACAGGAGGTGTCTTAAATGTCGGACGGAGCACCCATCATAAAGCGCAAGAAGAAGTCTCTAAGGGAAAGCACACAGCTCGGAGACTCGGCGGATGGATTCCCGGACTACTTTGTTCCGGCCTATCTGATTCTGTTCGACCGTAAGACTAAGATGTACCGAGCATATCACGCGGACATGGAAGACCTGGTAGTCATGGACGACGACCCTGTGAATGCTCTCGAGTCTCTCATTGATATCATCTCGATGGAGACTGACCCGAACGAAGACGTGAAGTGGAATTGATTCGAGCGAACGTAGTGAGAGAAGAATCCTAGTCAGACTACGTTCGACTCGAGCGAACGCGAAGAGTCCCAGTCAGACAGCGTTCGGTTCCGACTACAAGGAGGAATCCTTGAGCGACCGCAGGGAGCGAAGAGTCCTAGTCAGACAGCGTTCGAGGCCGAGCGACCGCAGGGAGGCGACGGGCAAGACCAACAAAGGGGGAACAAATGAAAGCAGACAACGTCATATCTCTCGCAGACTACAAGAAAAAGAAAAACGAAGTCAAAGCAGTATTCAAAGACTCGCTGGACAACAAGCAAGTCATGCAGCGGTATAACATCAACCAACCAACCCTGGAAGAAAGGCAGGAACGCATTAAGGAAAGTATCCAACGCATCAACAAACTCATGGCAGAGATTAAACAATGAGCTTACTTCTCATCGCACCAGTCCTGGCAGGGATGCTAGTTCTCGTAGTCATCGCAATCGTACAAGACTTAACAGGAGGATAACAACCTATGCTACTCGCCACTGCCTTAGCTATCTCAGCAATGACCTACACCATCGAGCCAGTCGTGCCGAAGCGTGCACCCAGTCGGAGCCAGCCGACCCGTGTCTGCCAAGACGAGTCTCGTAAACCCAGCAACCCAAAGCAAGACGAGCTGCCAGTCAAGACACAGCCTAACTGTAAACAACAACAACAGCCACAGCAAGCACCAGGAAAGCGAGTACCTAAATGAAGATTGTAGCCCTTGCCATCGGAGCTAGCCTTGGTCTTATAGTCACGCTGGCTGTGCATTTACTCCTGACGTCATCCGGCCAGCCTGCCTGCCAGCCCGTCATGGTTCTCGCGGTAGGCGGTTGCGACGGGGACGGACTCTGTGCTGTCATCGTAGGAAACCAGCAGGGCCAGATTAAAAAGGACAAGCTCCAGTATCCAGTGGCAGGCACGGTGGAGGAACTGTGCGAATAGGAGCTTTAATATTTACCCTGCTCCTCATTCCTGTACTCTTTACTCTGCAGGTCATAGTCATGCACAAGTCGAAGGAGGACAACAATGAAATTCGCGTGGAAATGGAACGAGCAGAACGACGAGAGGGACAAGGAAGAGGACCTTAAAGAGCGGCTAGAACGAGTCATGTTCCACCTCGAGCAAGCACAGAAACAAATGAACGAACTACAAAAGGAGCTAAACAAATGACAACACACGCACTCCTCGGACTCAAAGCAGAAATCGTACGCACCGAAGACGGCGCTGCCCAGTCTATCTCTATCGTCGAGCCACAGAACGACGCAGAGATTAATCTCACTCTTATCTTTGACTTGGAGTCTGGTAACTTGGTCACTGCACAAGCAGGCCGGGTCGAGCTCCCTGCAGATGGCGAGGTCCGACTCAATGAAGGCAGTGCAGATTGATAGCAATACAGTGTATATCCCCGAGACCGGCGGGGTCTTCTTCGGCTACACAGCCGAGCAAGTCCAGGCCGTGGCAGACAGGCTGACGCCCAACTACCAGTCGCACAACCTGTCCTACACATTCTCGGATGCTTACTTTAACTATTGCCTCAGAAAGGAACTACTCACATGTTCAGAGTCGCAGCCTACTTTGACTATGCTCACAACGGGACCCAGTTTACCGACGACCACGGACGAGTCTGGGAGAAGCAAGTGCAGTATAAACACGGATTCCTCGTCGGACTGACCAAGGATACCCCATCTTTTACAGCCGAACAATTAAAAGGTATTGTCATCGAGGGGTTCCGCGTGCTACCATCAGGTCATGAGAAAGACGACGGTGATAAAAGAAGTGTCGCATCCAGATTCCTTCGGCGTGGATGATATAGCGAGGGCGGCCCTGCCCTACGCTGAGGGCTACCGTCTTTCCGATATCCAACCGTATCTCGATAAGGCCAGGAAGATAGGCAGACCCTACATCCTGGTCACTTACTCTGGAATACTAGAGGGCATCCAGAGCCGGTCCGAGGGAAGAGCAATACCGAAACGCATCTTCTCCTTGTACCTACTGAACAACGGATTTCATGACGCATGAAAAGTCTAGGGGGGACTAATCAGTGGCAAGAGTCGCGCACAACAAAGGCAAGAAAGCTAGTCTAGAAACCCGCATCAAGCAGTCAAAAGCCTTGGGCGGTAAACCTTTTGTATCAATTCTAAATGGGGAAGTGCAGCAGAAGTTCTACACGCTAGGTCAGGCAGCAGAGTACTACAGTGTTCGCGGTGAGCGTATCCTAGAAGTGCTACGGGGATTTAGAAAGTCCACTCGAGGTGTGACTTTTTCTTACTTACAGGACTAAACAAAAATGAAAACTAAAAGCAGAGTCGAAGAGCTTTTCGACGCAGGCGTTAAGCTGTCTGTCGAAGAGCATGCAGCCCAGGAAAAGAAGAAGGTAGGCATACTCCGTGCCGGCAACACAGGCATCTCGGCTATCAACGCCAAGGGCGAAGTCGAAGTGGCAGGCAAGTGCCATCGCCAGACCATGCTCCGTCTTCTCGGTATTGCAGCAGAAGACGCAGACTATTCCCGGGAACTGATGTTCGACTCTGGCCGTGGCAACGAGGACCTCTGGTACTCTGTCCTCTCTCGGTCATACAAAGACGGCGTTATACTTCGCGAGGAGGAAGTGCCTATCCAGTGGATGACAGAGAACGGTACGCCAGTGTCCGGCAGACCAGACCTTGTCCTCTGCGACCACGACAAGAAGCCTGTCCTCGGACTGGAGCTTAAGCTCATCTGTTCTTTCTGGACAGCGAGGGCAATCCTCTTGGGTGAACCTAAGACCATGCACCTCATGCAAGCAGCGCATTACTCTTGGAAACTAGGAGTGCCCTTCGAGCTGTGGTACACAAGTCGCGTCGACTGGCCTGTCATGGGCTGGGCAGCGAAGCATCTACCAAAGCCGGGCGAGCCTGGGTCGGAGCATATCGAGGTCGACGACAAAGGTGAGCCAAGGAAAATCGCTCCATTCAAGTTAGGATTTGTATTGACTACCGACGAAGAAGGGTTTATTCACTACTCCGTGGTAGGGAGAGATTCTGAACAAGCAACTAAATCTATCGTTTCCATACAACGTATCAAGGATTACTACGAGTTTGTGGCAGGCATGGTCGAGGCAAAGACACTCGGTCCACGCCCACAGAACTTGGGTCCTACGGGCGAGAAAGTGAGCTGGTCGTTCTGCTCCTACTGCCCACTTAAATCTACTTGTGACACCCACGAGTCTGACTTTGACACGTGGTTACAAGCAGCCAAGGGAGTGGTTCCCAAAGCTGAGTAACGGTTCCTTTTAGGAGGTCTCTTATGGTTCTCGCAGCAACGCCTCGTCCTTCCTCTACTGGTTCTTCTGCAGCGTCTGGTTCTAAGAAGCCAGGTGCTGGTCTTAAGCCAGACTATTCTGTGAAGCACAAAGTCAAAGACGCAGAAGGCTACACTTCTCTGACCGGCTTGTTCTTCAAACCTTTCCGCAATGGCAGCAAGGCCTGGTCGGGCAAGGACAAGAACTCTGGTGTGACCTACACGATGACACATGACCGCGAGAATCAACTCGTACTCAAGTGTCGCTCGGGCGAAGAGAAGCTGGCTCTTATCTGCATCCTCAAGGAGGTCACGAAGAATGGCAACACATTCCACGTCGGAGAAGCAGAAGACGGAAGCAGCTACTTCGTCTTCCGCCAAGACCGGAAATGAGACAAGGGGCGTAAGCCCCGCAGTCTCCTCGCGACCGGACTTCGCAGGCTTCTGGTACTGGGAGTCCGAGATGGAAAGGCTGGGCCAATGGCCTGGCCTCTCCGAAGCCTTCGCTAAACGAGTCTTAGAATCAAGGGGGAACACAAGCCATGCCCGCACTACTGACGCCAATCACAAGCACACCCCGTCCGTACTCCGTCGTTAATCTCACCGACCATCCGCTCCACACATGGCTGCCCTCCGTTCTCGAAAGCAACGAGCCTGTCGTACTCGACCTGGAGACGACAGGACTCCATCCCCGCTCCGCCCGGGTAGTCGGCTTCGCGCTGGCTACCTCGGCAGGGGCCACCTACTTCCACATCGGAGAGTCGGGCCAAGCATACTCAATGTTCGTCGAGCTCTGCCAAGCCTTCGACGAAAAGCAAACACCACTCATAGCACACAACGTAGCATTTGATTCCTGCTTCCTCCCGGCCTCGTGCAACTGGGTCTTCTGTACCTATGCTGCATACAAACACCTGGCATCGGAAGGCTATGCAGGGCAGAAGTGGGACCTCAAGTCTGCCCAGGTCGAGATGCTCGGCTGGTCTGACAAGGGTGACGTCGAGCTGGTCGAATGGCTCGAGGCGAATAAGCTCACCAAAAGCGAGATGTGGAAAGCACCGAAGGATATCCTCGGCAAGTACTGCGCACTCGATGCAGAGTCTACGTGGCAACTCTACAACCACGTCTTGCTTCCCGCAGTCAAGCGCTTCCGTGCATACGAAGACTACCATGCAAGGTTCCTTGACCTTGTCTGGCATGTCCGCGAGATGCGCATGGAAGGTATCCACGTCGACCACGAATCGTTGCAGGCATACCGCGACGAGCTGACAGAGAGAATCAAGACAAAGAGACAGGCCTTCTTCTCGCATCCTAACGTCGGACCGAACGTCGACGCTTTTAACCAGAGAGTCTTCCAAGAAGAGGTCCTCGCTAAGGAACCAGCGAAGTACAAGAAGGGTGACGAGCTCGGTTCCGAACCCCCGAAGTTCAAGAAGGACGGAGGCCTCTCGCAGAACTGGGTCAAGTGGGATGCACGCAGACAGGAACTCGAGAACCGAGTCCCCGAAGTCTCACAGACCTGGCTCAACTGGGAAAAGAAAATGGAAACGTACAAACACGCACTCACACAACTAGAACCGGAGGTGGACCTTGGACTCTTCAACCCGCAATCGAGCAAGCACAAACAATGGCTCTTCTATGAAGTCCTCCAGTACGAAGTCAAAGTCTACACAAGTAATGAGAATAATCCGCAACCTGCCGTTGATGAAGAAGCTCTGCAAGGATTCGGAGAAGAAGGCCAGCTCCTCATCGCGCTCAACGAAGACCTCAAGCTAGCGTCCATGGTGCAGTCCTGCCTGGACAAGCTCGACGGTAGTAACTATCTCCGCGTCGGACTGAAATGCCCAGGTACCTACACAGGCAGACTCGGTGGCTCGGACGGACTCAACGTACAGAACGTACCAAAGGACGAGGGCTACCTGAAATGCTGGACTCCTCCGCCTGGACACAAGCTGCTGATACTGGACTTCGCATCACTGGAACCGCATGTACTGGCTGCTGCATCGCAAGACCCAACACTCATGCGTATCTATGGGCCGGAGTCTTCGGGCTGGGATTGCATCTACCTGTCAGTCGGTTCGCAGCTAGGCGGAGAAGTCGAGCGACGCATCCGCGCTGCAGGCTACGACCCTTTCGACAACACGAAAGAGTCAGTGGCAAGAGCAAAGAAGGAAGCAAAGGACGCAAGGCAGATTGCCAAGGTCCTTCACCTCAGTGCCTCCTACGGAGCCGGAGCAGGAAAGATATCCCAGGCGCTGCAGCTACAGGGCGTTGACGTCGACTACGACAAAGCAAAGGAGATGCACACAAAGTACTGGCAGCTCTTCGCCAAGGTCAAACAGTACGAGCAGTTCTTGCAGACACAGTGGGAGCGCAACGAAGGTTGGATTCTCAACCCTATCGGAAGACCTCTCGCCGTCGCACAGGACTACTTGCGTGACGTCGTCAACAGGTCAATACAATCGGGCGGCCATGACTGCTTTGTCTTGTACCTAAGTCTACTCTCGACTATGCTACGAGATGCAGGTGTCGAGTACAAGCCTTACGTCTGGGACTTGCACGACGCTGTCATGCTTACGGTACCGGAAGGGCAAGTCGAACAGGCTGTGCATATCATGGACCACAAAGCAATGGACGAACTCAACCGTATGTTAAATGGTAAGGTCAGATTGAAAGGAGAAACGAATGTCGTCGACAACTGGGCCGCAGATAAATTCGGGTAATCTTATCGGGGTAGGCGTACGCTTTGAAGTACTTAACCTGTTTGCATCCTTTGTCGTGCATCCTCTTAACTGGTATGCACCGCGCATTGGCTACAACAAGTACTCCTGGGCATTCACTGTCGGACCGTTTACCTTGACTCAGGTCGACTACGGCAAGTACAATAAGATGTTGCAGGAGCAGGAGAAGTCCGCAGCCAAGGAGCTCGTTAAGATTCTCGAGCAACTCGAGTCTGTGAACGACTCGGCCAAGGACAAACTCAAAGACCTAACCTCTATAGAAAAGAAGAAGAAATGAACAAGGAAATCTTGGATGAAGTCTTAGACGAGTTTGACTTCGAGAAAGTACAACGCGCCATGACTGCTCTTGACTGGAGATGGGGAGTTCAGCCAGAGCCTCCGTCTATCGGAGAACTCCGTCGCAAGGCAAGGGAGCTGCTCAACCAAGTCGTGGAAGGCAGACACACAAGTGTAAGCACTGGCGGCTTTACTGCCTACATGCAGAACGGCGTACTTGGTTTACGGTTCGAGGTATCTTCCTGGGAAGTAGAATTAGAAAAAGGCATAGGGCAATGACTCTTATAAAGCACACAAGGATAAAGCAGAGCAAGGGTGCCATGGATGCTATCCTGCACGGGCGTGTCGTGGCGGTAGACCCAGCTTCCGGCGCTGCTTCCAATCCTGGTTACTGCATTATGGAAGGAGGTGTCATTCAAGAGTACGGCATCTTGAAAGTACCGCGTGTCAAAACCATCAACCTTAGATTGAAGGCCATCCATGAAACCATCCGCGATGAACTTCCGGAAGCAGACATACTTATCATTGAAGATATACCACTCTTCTTTCTCAAAAAGTTTCCTCATTCGTGTAAGCCTTTGCTCTTTTCATGTGGCGTTATCATGGCAGCAAAGCCTTGGCCTTTTGTACTACCCATCCAGCCTCTCGTTTGGTACTCGCTCGTAGATAAAATTATACCGGGTAAAAGAGCGGCTTATGATAAGAAGGACGAACACGACGCACTAATGCTCGCCGTGACTGCGTACTATCTAGCTGCTACTAAAGGGAAAAAAGAAATAGCTCTACCCAAGGGTCTTGACATTGGCCGACTGACCAAGTAATCCTATAAATCCTATAACACCTTACCATCTAGGAGAACTTCAGGATGAGTCTTCTTGCAGATATCGCTATCCTTCGTACCTACTCTTCCCTCAAAGCAAACGGAAAGAAAGAGACATGGCAGGAAGTCGTGGACCGCTATCGTCAGTGTCTTATGGATAACACCCCTGTATCCATGCACGACGACGTAGCAGTAGCCTGCTCCTACGTTGAGCAGAAGATTGTTCTTCCTTCGATGCGCTTCCTGCAGTTTGCAGGCGAGGGCATCAAACGCGAGAACGTCCGTGGCTACAACTGCTCGTTCACCCCGGTCGACGGCATCCGCGCCTTCTCGGAAATCTTCTACATCCTGATGTGCGGCACCGGTGTCGGCTACTCCGTGCAACGCCACCACATCAACCAGCTACCTCGTGTCCCTGCTGGCGTGGCAGAAGAACTCTGCAGAGTCCAGGACAGCAAGGAAGGCTGGGCTGACTCTATTGCAAGACTTATCCAGAATCCTGATATCCGCTTTGACTACTCGCAGGTTCGTCCTGCAGGCTCATTGCTTTCTACAGGCGGCACTGCCTCAGGACCAGAGTCGCTTGTCCGTGCACACGGCAACGTGCGACGCATCTTGCAGGCGGCCACAGGACGTAAACTCACAAGCATCGAAGTGCACGACATCGTCTGTCATATCGCAGACGTAGTAGTCGTAGGTGGAGTCCGCCGTGCTGCACTCATCTGCCTCTTCGACCGCGACGACCAGGCCATGCTGACCTGCAAGTCCGGGCAGTGGTGGGAGGAGAATCCACAGCGTGCTCGTGCAAACAACTCTGCAGTACTGCCACACGGGCAGGTCCACTACGATGAGTTCTCTGATATCCTTGACAGGACCTACAACTCGTTCTCTGGTGAGCCTGGCATCTTCTGGACAAGCGACCCTGAGAATAACATGGGTACCAACCCTTGCTGCGAGATTGCCTTGAACCCAAGACAGTTCTGCAACCTAACTACTATCAACTTTGCCGCCATCGACTCGGCTGGAGAGTTCCTTAAGGCCGTGTCTGCAGCAACCAGGCTTGGCACAATCCAAGCGAGCTTCACTAACTTCGGCTATCTATCCGAAGGCTGGGCGAAGCAGACGCGGGAAGAAGCCCTTCTCGGTGTCAGCCTAACTGGGTTGGCCGCTAATGCAAGCTTGATGCAACACTTCTTGTCTAAGAACATCTTCTATCACGGTGCTATGCTTGCAAAGGATATCAACCACTATGTAGCTGTTGACTTGGGAATCAACCCGGCAGCGCGAGTCACGACAGTCAAGCCCGAGGGAACTACTTCGACTTGCCTCGACACGACAAGCGGTATCCATGCAGCCCATGCTCCCTACTATCTCCGGAGGATTCGCATTGACAAAGGACAAGAACTCGGGCAGTATCTCCGAGCCAATCTCCCCTCGACGTTTGTGGAGGATGATAAGTTTAATCCACAGAATCTTGTTGTCTCGGTTCCTTTTGCGATGCCTGGCGCAGTCACTCGTGCAGATGAGACGGCGTCCGCGTTCCTTCAGAATGTATTCGCTATCAGAGAACAGTGGATTGAGCCAGGACACAGAGAGGGATGGAACTTCCACAACGTCTCTTGCACCGTATCGTACAAAGAATCGGAAAGAGAGCTTGTGAAGAACATTATGTGGGTCAACCGGGAGTCCTACAACGGAATCTCTCTGCTGCCCTACGACGGTGGGACCTACGTACAGGCTCCGTTCGAAGAGATAACTAAAGAGCAATACGAAAAACTGGCCGCAGAAATTCCACAGGTAGACCTCTACGATGTAACCTATGGAAAAGAAACGAAAGACGAGCGAGCGCAAGTCCTTGCCTGTGTAGGAGACTCTTGCACTTTGGTGTGATACCATCCTCCTAGACAATAGGAGGTCCACGCCATGGAAGTCTTCGTCGCCGCAGGTCAGTATGCTAGAATTGTAACAGACCAGGGGGATTACTATGAGTTCTATGGCGAAGAAGATGGACGACCAGTCCTCATCGAAGGCTGCATCGAAACGCTCCGGGAAGTCGCAAAGAGATATCTTGGACTATTTCCCGGGGACTCCTCGCCCTGGCCAGGCCTCATTGCTCCGTCAACTACAGGAGTCTTGGGACAAGGCGGACGTCTTTGTTCTCGACGCACCCGTCGCCTTCGGCAAGACACTCGTAGGGATGACGATTGCGCGATGGGCTGGAAAGGCTCACATCGCTCTTCCAAATAATATGCTTGTCCAACAAATGAAGGAATCCTTTCCTCAGGTGTCATGCCTCGAGAGGAAGGACTCCTATCGCTGTCAATCCTATCGTGAGGAGGTAGACCTTTCTTATGCCAACTGCGGAAGCCACAAGAGCCGCACTGACGAATACTGCACGGGCTGTCCCTATCTGGCTGCTACAAGGGCGGCTTATGCGAGACCTGTCTCGGTATCCAACTACCACGTCTACATGGCGTACAAAATCTACAAGCCGACTGTCATCATCGACGAGGCGCATCTCATGGTTCCGCTTGTCCAGGAACTGGAAGGCCGGAAGGTATGGACGCAGGATATCGGCTTGCCGCAAAGTATCGACACTTATGCGAAGCTGCGCGACTGGCTCAAGAAGAACCCGAAGGTAGTCGAGACTCGCCCAGCGCTACAGTCCGTGCTGCGCGACCTCGAGTCTGGAACCGAGCACTTCCTTGTACAGCGCAGCGAAGAGCGGTGGCGCAACGAGACCCGGGATTGTCTGTCCTTGCTGCCCATCGACACGTCGCACTCACAGAAGGCTGCCATGCTTTGGCCTATCCAGAAGGTAAAGAAGCTCGTCCTTATGAGCGCGACTATCTCGGAGATGGACGTCAGGCAGCTAGCACTACAAGGCAAGCGAGTGAAGTTTATCTATGGTCAGAGTCCTATTCCAAAAGAGCGTAGGCCTATCCTGTCAGGAGAGCACCTCAACTGTTCGGCTAACTACCCGTACACGTCCCAGGGACTGCAGCCTATGGTGAACAAGCTGAAGGAGATGTTACAAACCATACACTTTCTGAAGACCACGAAGGGTTTGATACACACTCCCTACAGTATGGCAACCGTTCTGGGTCCTATGCTGAAGGCTGCACTGCCCGGACACGATATCCTTGTGCACGACTCGAGGAACAAACAGGAAGTCTTTCAGAAATTCAGGAACTCAAACAAGTCCTGCATCCTGATAGGCTCTGGAATGTGGGAAGGCCTGGACTTGCTGGGCTACGAATACGGCTGGCAGGTAGTTGCAAAACTCCCCTTCCCATCCTTGGGTGACCCTGCATGGAAATACCTTGCAGAGAACGAGCCGGAGAGGTACGCCTGGGCTACAGCCAAGACTCTTTTGCAGGGATTTGGTCGTATCTGCAGAGGTCCGACAGACTTTGGTTTGACGATTGTGCTTGACAAGACTTTCGAGAACTTTTATTTTCGCCAAGCATCCCTGTTTCCACCGTATATCCGCGAGGCAATCGAGTATGGCAAAGGTCTACACGTGGAAGGAGCAGTTAGAAAAAGGGATGAAGGCTGAAGAGCTGTTCCTTGATATCTGCCACCTCCGCCTCACAAAATCCGAGACACGTGATTACGATTTCCTAACCCGAGACGGGCGTAGAGTCGAACTCAAGACCGACTTCTACGGGGAACTTCGTAGCCCGAACTTCTTCATGGAGCGCTGGTCCGTAGTAGAGCAGGAAAAGCCTGGCGGACCTTGGCAAAGCAAGGGCAAGAAGGTCGACCTATTCATCTACCTCTATGCAGACACCGGGACCTACTACGTCTTCGACAATCTTAAAGCGCTGTGCAAAGAAATAGAGAAGATGGACCTGCCTCTCATGCTCGTCAAGAACAAGGGCTACAACGGCGGTGGATTCAAAGTACCAAGAGAAGCTATCAGACATCTTTGTAGGAGGTACGGGGGATGAGTACTGAAGATTGTATTGCAGAAATAAAAGAGTACATCGAGGGGGCGTATGCAGAAGAGAAAGAAACAGAGTTCATCGCAGCAGTTATCGCGATGCTCGGGACTGACCCGGATGCTATTGCTTCTGTATTTTACCTGGCTTATCTGGAGTCAGTCGAGGGAGCCAACGGAACTGGAGCACTGAGGATTATCAAATGAAATTAGCTATATTTACCTTGATTCTGTCTACACTTGCAGCGGCTTGCATAGCTTGCGGGACCGAGGATATCTTCCAACCAACACCGACGTACAATTCTCCAGTAAGCAAAACGCCATCCGGAGAAGTGGATATCGACGAGGAGTTAGAGTTGTTTGTCTCCCTGTTTATGCAGGACTGTAAGCAAAGACGGACTGATTGCGAGTACAGGCTAAACAAGTTAAAGGAAATCAAGGTTGTAGATATGCCAGACCTGGATAAGACCGATAACGAAGTCGTCATAGGCCTGTGTTACGATACCCTGTTCTCCAAAAGGGTGCACATCAACCGGGCGATAATCGACTACGCTGACCGGTACCTTCAGGCTCTGATGTATCATGAGCTCGGGCACTGCATGTATGGCTTGGACCATCTCGAAGAATCTGATAAACTGATGTCACCATCAATGCCTTCCTTTACCGTCTTAATGCGGGACTGGGGTGCGCTGGTCGAAGAGATGTTTACCGCCATCAAGGAGCAGCACGGGCCATGAAACTCATTGATAGACTTTGCAAGAACTGCGGACACACAGACGAATACCTCAAAGACCGGAACGAAGAGGGACCCTGGCAGTGCAGTGAATGCCAAGTCGACTCAATGGTGGCGGCTATCCTAAGTGCGCCTAAGATTCGGGACTCGAACTCGGCGTCTTACCTTGACGGGACGCGCCGGGCTGGAGCCTTCTACGACCTAAAAGAAGCGAACAAGTTGAAGCAGAGCATGACAAGCATGCGGCCTGAAGAACGCAAGGCAGTGCGGGCGGAGATAAAGAAGTTAGGAGGGGAGAGTGATTAAGGACGACCTGTTCGACCCGTTCAAGTTTGACCACGGCCTGGAATACGCCGTGCAATATAAGAGAGAGCCAGGCGATAAGTGGAGCACGGCGATGGAGTGGGTCACACAGGCTACTGCCCTTGCGAACTCTAAGAAACTTGCTGGCGAAGGAATCATGTTAGCCGTGCGCTGTGTCAGACTGAGTCGGTACCCACCATGGTCTGTCCAATCGGTGCACTACTACTGGGAGAGAAAGTGATGTTGAAGGAATACTGGAAAGAGATAGCCATCCTTGGCTTGTGTGGAGTCATCCTGGCTTCACATTTTGGTCCACTCAGGCCGGAGCCAGAGACGGTTACGCGGGTACAGGTAGAATACCGCGACAAAGTTCAGGTGGTCTACAAAGATAAGATTGTCTACAGGGAGAAAGTCATTACGAAGCCTGACGGGACTCGTATTGAGGAGAAAGAAACCTCACAGACTGAGACACGTAAGGACGAAAAGACAACCGAGAAACGCGATGAGAAAGTCATTGTCGAGAAGCAACCTAAACCTCGTTTTACTATTGGATTAACATACGACCTGGTCAATGCTCAGTACAATGGACAGGCTGGAGTGCGCATCGCAGACCTGCCATTCCATGTTATACTTTCTGTCCACGGCCCCCGACTAGGCGTTGGGCTTGGTCTTAGTATCGAGATTCCTTGAGAGCCACTTCTTTACAAGCTCTACCTCGACAGCCCTGCGTCTAACAAGACCAGGGCGTACTTTTCCGCCTGCCTTATTAAAGCCTGCCATCTCAGTCATAGCATCTTCCCAACGACCTTCCTGAAAAGCCCTATAAGATTTAGACCGCTCAAAAGCTGCCTTGCCGATATTGTAGACCAGGGACACGAGTCCTGCGCACGGAGGCAGTCCTCGCTTCTGCAACCACTGCAGTTCTTCCTGCACGCGAAACGAAAGCCAGAAGAGCTCTTGGTCTCTGGTTGTCGTGGTGTGTTCTCTCACGTCTGGACCTGTCCGTCCGTAGCCAATTGTCCAAGGAGTACCAGGCAGGGTTTCCCAGTCTGGCCTACGCTTAGCCTTGGCCTTCCACTTCTCTATACCTCGTGGTGAAAAGGGGTCTGGGTAGGCCTTCTCGGAGAAGCCTTCCTCTTTCTTTATGATTTCAATTGACTCTTGCACGTCCTGGCTGGTAATCTCGTAGTGTCTTTTACTGGAGGTACTCATATATGTCAGCCCTTGTAGATGTTAGAGAACAGACTGCTCGCCACTCCTACCTTGGTCTGGACTTGGCTCCAGGCATTACAGGTAAGAACGTAGCACGCAATCTAGGATACAGGCTTTCTGGCGTCAATGCTACCTATTTGACCGGACAAAAGGCAGGCGAGCCTATCGAAGGTACTCTCGTAAAAGCCAATCAGATTATCCAGTTGAACTTTGGTACGGTCAGTCCTGCAAGATACGAAGCTTTGGTGACTTACAACCCAGTACTGACCAACTATGCTAACGTAGTCACCGCCCCGATTATCTCACACGGAGACGGTGCACAGCCTCTTATCGTAACCTTGATTGCCTTCAAGCAGTTTGACCTGGCAGAGGTGCCCTGGTTTGTTACACTACATTTAGTAGATTAACCAGCCTTTGCCTGACTGGGAGTCTCAGAACTGCCCAGTCGTAGGCGTCGGTGGAATGACTGACCCAGCCGGTTGTTCTACCGCCGGCGCTTCCTCCTCGCCCTTCAGCTTCTTAAATACACTCTTCAACAAGTCCATACCCATCGAAGCAACGCCGGGCTTAGGCAAGTTAAGCTCTCGCTCGACAGCCTTGGTCCGCTCTGCCCGCGTAGTATTCGACTCTAACTTCTGTGCTAGCTTTTCCATTCTTGCCATTGTCGTTTGCTCCCTTAGAATGTTTCCATAATATCATTTATTACACTATAAACTTTTGCACCAGGAATAAATAGTCTAGCCGCGTCTATCGTCGCCTTGGCTGCAGCCTCCGGGTCTGCAGTCACTGCAGCTTTCGCAGCCGAGGCAGGCACGGAAACAATCGGTGGAGCGACGTCACCGGCGAAGATACTTGCCAGCGAGTTCACAGGAGCCCACTGCTGCATACCTTTCTTGCCTGTGACAAGGAATGCAGTCTCTGGGTCTTCTCTCCAGCCGGTCATTTGGTCAAGCATGATAAGCCCTGCCAGAGGAGCCATACGACGATAGAGGAAGTCTGCTGCTCCTGCCGTGACACCGTTCTTCGCAAACGTATTCACTGCGTCGCCGAGCTGCTCTGTCGGCCACTTTGTAAAGGACGAGAGAATAGGACCCAAGGACCGACCAATCTCCGAAGCCGAAGCCTGGTTGTAGTTATAGACGGTCTTGCTGATGATATAGTCCGTCAGAAGTTTCTCCCTAGCAGCCTCGTCCTTAGCCCCGTCTATCAACTTACGGTATGACCTAGGAAGAGCATCCAAGAATTTACCCGCCTCTGCGTCTCCCTTAGCGATAGCCTTATTAACCTGCTTGGCCATATCGACTGCCATGACACGGTAGATGGTCTCTGTCGCTTCGAACATAGCCATACCGACCTTGGCATAGGCGTTGATAAGGGCGTCGGACTTCTCGCCTATCCAGGACTTCTTCATAGAGTTGGCAATAGAGCGCTCGATATTCTCATTCCACTGGCTAGAGGCCAACCCTTCATTTTCAAGCCATCTACGCATCGAACGGGTCCTTATAGTACTACCTACCTCGACACCCAGTTTCTTTGCAACAGCGGGGCTCTTTATGATTATTTCTCTTCCGTAGGTCAGGTCGTTCAAAACACCGATGAGGGCTTTGCTTGCAGTCTTACTCCCGAAAGCATAGCCGAGCTCGGGGATGGTCTGGGTCGCAAGAGCCGAGATGTTTGCAATAGCCTGCCTTGGAGAGAAGCCAAGCGCATTGGAGTACATGGTATTATAAAGCAGTGGCATAGCATCAGTGAACTTCTGTACACCCCAGTATGCCAACTTCTGTGCACCTGTAGCGTTCATAGCCTTGTCTGCAATGTTGGCAGCTATATTTGCCTTGACCTGCGAGAGCTCTCTTCCGAGGCCGCCGTCACGGGGCATACCACTGAGGTCTGCCACAAGATTGTTGAGGTACTTATTAGCCCGCTTGTCGCCGATAGTTCTCATAAGCTGGGCTGCCGTACGAAGCTCCGCGATGGAGTCCCGCATGGTCCCTGCCTTGAATGTAGACTCAAGCCAGCGCTGCGCGAGGCGGCCTACGTCCTGGTCTCTAATCAGTGACGGCAGCTCATCGCCTGTACGTTCCAGGGCTCTGGCCGAGATGACACGGTTGATAGCTCCAGTCTTGGAGTCGTTCAGTACACCAAGAAGTTTAGCCTGGTAGTTCTTCAGCTTAGGGTCTCCCGAGAGGATATCCAGAGAGCGAAGTAGGTCAGACTCAAAGCCACCCATTTTCTTAAACTCTTTGATTTGCTCTGTCGTGAGGTCCTGGTTGAGCAGGTCTACGCCGTGCTTCTTTCTGAATTGCTCTGCTGCGTCCTTCAGAGTTGTATAGATTTCTTCCTGTGGCTTAATAGCGTAGGGAACGTAGTTCGCACGCTTCTGGATTTGCACGCCGAGTTTGCCTGCGTCGTCTGCCGAGTCCGAGAAGAACTTACGCCAGCTCTGCAGGATTGCATCCTTGGCTTCATCACCGAACTTCCCGCCCTTGTCGAGCTTCTGGTAGAGGTCTTCGGTCGAGAGGTCTGCTGCCCTTGTGTTCTGGATAAGAGTAGAGACTTCCTCTGCTCGGGGGCGGAGATAGGCATGGAACTCGTTGAACTTCCGGGACATAGCATCCAGGGTTGGAACAATCTTGGTTCCGTGTCTGCGGTCGATAGCCTCGGCTGCGTAGCGCGAGCCTACGACAACGTCGCCCACGCGCTTCAGGGAAGAGGCTACTTCTGGTAGCTTCTGGTAGTTTCCGCGTCTGACTTCGGTACGGACAACTTGCGAGACACGCATACGGTTGAGCGCGGCTGCAGCGTCTTCTGGTTTGCTTAGCACGGTACGGATTGTCTTCAGGACGTCGCCCTGACGGTAGGGAATCTTAGTCCCGAAAGTCTCGAGAGCAACCTGTCTGACAGAGTTCTCGGTGAACCACCTTGCGACTTCCTGGTTGATACGTTCCGGAGTAGCCTGGCCGACACGTTCAAGGTTCTCTTTGACGATTTCTACCATGACAGGCCGGGTCTGCTGGACATGCTCTGCTATCTGCTGGACGTTCTGTGGTCCTAACTTCTCTGCTAGCTTGGTGGCGTCTTTCAGGTCCTCGCCAGTCACGGAAGTATTTCTAATTACAGAAGTGTTAAGGATAGTATCTACTCCCCCGAATTGCTCCTGTGCTTTTGAGGTAGCCTTCTCCAGGAACTGCGGGTCCGCGTCCTGCAGAGCCTTGCTTGTCTTAGACGCTGCAGTGCGGAGGAGTCCCACTGTCTCGCCGGCCAGCTTCGCTCCGCCGAGTAGTGCTCCGCCTAGTGCCAAACTGGTAGCCGCTCCTGCGACTTCTTTGCCTGACTCTGCCTGTGCGGCTCCTGCCACAGCCAACTCTCCGGCGACTGCTCCGGTTTTAGCCGCTGCTGTTCCTGCGGCGCCAAGCTTCGCGGCTTTAGCGGCGGTTTCTGCTGCTTTAACTCCCGCCGAAGCGACTTTGAATCCTCCGGCAAACTCTGCAGCCCGGACAAGCCCTGAGCGTTTTGCGTCAGCCAGTGTACGCAGGTCCTCGAGAGCCATCTTCATCGTAGGATTTGACTGAAACTCTACCGCCAACTTCTGCGGTAGACCGAGCCCAATCATGTTGGACAGAGTGCCGCCAACGTATTTACCAAACTCTTTTGCATCTTCAATCAAACCTTTGCTCTTCGCCTCGGGTGTACCAAGGAAGGAAGACCAACCCTCGAGAGACGACACAGGAACATCATGGATTCTCGCCAGTGCTGTCAGTTCGGAAGGCAGGATTCGAATTTCCTCTGCCTTGCCGGAAATCATTGTAGCCTGTGCCTGCTTGACTACTTCTTCGTCGAGCTGCTTACGCTCTTCCGGAGTCACGGCTGTCTGTATTTGCTTTTGTAGTTCTTGGACGTCTTTCCTTGTACGGAACGGCTCGAAGATGTCTTTCTCTTTCTTCGGCGCTGCAGGCGCCGGAGCCTTCATTGCAACCGGTGCAGGCGCAGGCTCGGCGAACTGTGCGCTATACTTCTGGTACTTCGCAATTCGGTCTTCCATCCCAAGGACTTGCTCGGGACTCTTAGCCGAAGGTCTGTTGATTGCCCGAGAATGTTGGAAGACATCGTTCCAATCTGTCACCTTTGGTCTGACTTGGTCCTTCCAGTAC
>JACCDZ011480146.1_pt1 | contig 20336 bp, 17 predicted proteins | sample 7449551 | NCBI WGS metagenome assembly JACCDZ01 (sample SAMN15323452, study PRJNA562643) | freshwater metagenome | isolation source: river surface water | place: USA:Blue River Watershed | collected 2017-08-18
CACATCTCCAAGTTTAGGGGTATCGCAAACATCAGGCCGCAGGCCGTTTTTCTTTCTGATAGAGGAACTCAAGCACGCTTGAGCGCAGGTGGTGGTAGGCCGGGTTTTCGGCCAGCGCGAGGCGCTCGCGCGGGCGTGGCAGGTCAACAGTGAGAATGTCGCCAATGGTGGCTGCCGGGCCATTGCTGAGCATCACGATGCGATCCGAGAGCAGCACGGCTTCATCCACATCGTGAGTGACCATGACCACCGTGGACTGCGTTTTGGCCACGATACCAAGCAGCTCGTCCTGCAGATGGGCACGGGTCAGCGCGTCGAGGGCGCCGAAGGGTTCGTCCATGAGCAACACCCGAGGTTCCATGGCCAGCGCCCGAGCAATACCCACGCGCTGCTTCATGCCGCCGGAGATTTCCTGCGGACGCTTGTCTGCGGCATGCGTGAGGCCGACCAGTGCTAGCGCGGCATCGGTACGTGCCTTCAACTGCGCCTTGTTTTCAGTCTCGGCAAACACGCGCTCTACCGCGAGATAAACATTGCCGTAGCAAGTCAGCCAGGGCAGCAGCGAGTGGTTCTGAAAGACCACGCCGCGATCCGGGCCGGGGCCGGCGATTTCGCGACCGGCGCAGATCAGATGCCCGGTGGTGGGCAGCGTGAGGCCGGCGATGAGGTTGAGCAGCGTCGACTTGCCGCAACCGGAGTGGCCAATGAGGGTGATGAACTCACCCTGCTCGATGGTCAGGTCGATATTGCGCAAGGCGGTGAAGTTGCCCTTGGCAGTCTCGAAGGTCATGCCAACATCGGTGATTTCAACAAACTTTTTAGACAGGCTCATGAGAGGTCTCCGGCTCAGTATTCAAAGCGACGGGCGAGCAGCACCAGCATCTGTTCCAAGAACAGACCGATGAGGCCGACCACGAAAATGGCGATGAGGATGTGTGCGACGTTGAGATTGTTCCATTCGTCCCAGACCCAAAAGCCGAGGCCGGTACCGCCGGTGAGCATCTCGGCAGCCACAATCACCAGCCAAGCCACGCCAATGGCCAGACGCACACCCGTGAGCAGGTAGGGCAGCACGGCCGGAAACAGAATGGTGGTGAGAATTTTCCACTCGCTGAGGTTGAGCACGCGCGCCACGTTGAGGTAGTCCTGCGGCACCTGGCGCACACCGGCGGCGGTATTGAGAATCATCGGCCAGATACTGGAGATGAAGATCACCCAGATCGATGCCGGCTCGGCTTTCTGGAACACGAGCAGGCCGATTGGCAGCCAGGCCAGCGGCGACACCGGCCGCAGCAGGCCCATGATGGGGGCCAGCATGCCGGAGATGAACGCGGAGCGGCCCACGATAAAGCCGACCGGAATACCAACAGCTGCTGCCATGCCGAAGCCAAGGCCGACACGCCCCAGCGAATGTAGGATGTTCCAGCCTATGCCCATGTCGTTAGGGCCATTCACATAGAACGGGTCGGCAAAAAGCTCGACCGCCGATGCCCAGGTCACACCCGGCCCCGGCAGATCTGTACGGAAGCCCGCCAACATCTGCCAGGCCAGCAGGAACATAAGAATGCCCAGCAGCGGTGGCAAAACCTGCATGACATGGCCCTGCAATTTACGGCGACGCAGACGAACCTGCTCTGGTGTCGGCTTGGCACGAGCCTGACGGGCACGCCGGACGGCAGCGGGTACACGCTCGGCCTTGGCAGGGATGGCAGCATTAGCAGCCGAGGCAGTGGCCACAATAGTGCCGGTATTGGCAACCTGGGTCATATTCAGCATGAGTCTCTCCTGCACCGGGGCAAAACGGCCCCGGCGTCTTCAGTCAACAGTGAAAAGCGGTAATCAGGCCTTGATGGCGAAGCTCGCGGCGTAGGCCTTGGGGTCCTTGCCATCCCAAACCTTGCCGTCGATGAGCTTACTGGTGCGCATCAGCGATTTCGGCACTTGCACACGCGCCATCGAGGCCGCTTGCTTGTAGAGGTCGATCTGATTGATCTGCTTAGCCACGCCCAGATAGTCCGGATCAGTGGTCAGCAGCCCCCAGCGCTTGTGCTGCGTCAGGAACCACATACCGTCAGACAAGTAAGGGAAGTTGGTCTGGCCATCACGGTGGAAGGCCATGAAGTGCTTGTCCTGCCACTTGCGGCCAATGCCGTCGTCGTACTGGCCGAGGAAGCGACCGGCAATAACTTCTTCCGGCGCATTCACATAGGACTTATCGGAAATCAGCTTGGCCACCAGCGGACGATTCTTCGGGTTGTCGATCCAGCGCGAGGCATCCAGCACGGCGGCAATCAACGCGCGCGCGGTGTTCGGATTAGCCTTCACCCAAGCCGCCGTGGTGCCCAGCACTTTTTCTGGATGGTCTGTCCAGACATCCTGCGAAGTAGCCACGGTGAAGCCGATATTGTCGGCGATGGCGCGCGCGTTCCAGGGCTCACCCACGCAGTAGCCGTCCATGTTGCCGACGCGCATGTTGGCAACCATCTGGGGTGGCGGCACCACGATGTTCTTCACATCCTTGATCGGGTTCACGCCCTGCGCCGCCAGCCAGTAGTTCAGCCACATGGCGTGTGTACCGGTCGGGAAAGTGTTGGCGAAGGTATATTCGCGCGGGTTGGCCTTGATGTGCTTGGCCAGCGATGGGCCATCTTTCACACCCTGATCCAGCAACTGGCGCGACAGCGTGATGCCCTGACCGTTGTTGTTCAGGCTCATCAGCACCGCCATGTCACTCTTGATGCCGCCAATGCCGAGGTGCACGCCGTAGATCAGGCCGTAGAGCACATGCGAGGCATCCAGCTCACCGTTCACCAGCTTGTCGCGCACGCCGGCCCAGCTCGCCTCCTTGCTCGGGATGATCTCGATGCCGTACTTTTTGTCGAAGCCCATAGCCGCCGCCACCACAATGGAGGCGCAGTCGGTGAGCGGAATGAAGCCAACCTTGACCTGGGTTTTCTCTGGCTTGTCGCTGCCGGCTGCCCAAGCACCGCTAGACACACACATACCCACGCCACCTGCCAATGTTGCAGCGCCCAGAAAAGCACCCTGCTTGATGAAGTCCCGGCGATTGCTGACCAGGGTCTCGGCTACCTTGTTGCTGTCTTCACTCATGTCCGTACTCCGCCGTTGGGCTAAACCAAAAGTGCAATCAAAAAAAAACGCCCGCACCGCTTTCGCGATACGGACGCCGTTGTCCGGAATGTCGCCTCAAACGAGGCCACATCAGTCAAATTGTCACGGCACCGGGAGGGTTCCGATGCCGCGTGTACAGGCTTGAACTGCACACTTGGGTTAAAGCAGAAAGCGTGCCAGCTTTCCAAAAAGTGCCTGAAAAATTACACGGAGCCAGTTTCGTTGATCTTCGAGAGCAAGGCTCGAGCGACCTGGCCGAGGCTCTCGCCGCGCCCCATCGCCTTCTCGCGCAAGGCCTCGAAAGCCGCCTGCGGACTGCATTTGCGATGTTCGCTAAGCCAGTCTTTGGCACGCTCGATATCGCGCCGGTCGCTAAGCGCCTGACGCAAGCTGTCGACCTCGTCGCGCAGCGTACGCTCGCGTGATACCAGCACATCAAGCACGGGCAGCAGTGCGGCAAGATGCACCACATCAGCGCCAAAACCGGTGTAAACCGCAAAGCCGGCACGGCTGACGCGCTGCGATAAGCCCTGATCCAGGCCCTGCCCCAGCAGTAATAGCGGGGTATCCAAACCAAAAGGCGCGTAGCAAAGCTGCTCCACGCTGTCCCGCAGCGGGTCGGTGTAGTCCACCAGCACCACATTGGGGCGCATGGCGGTCACCAACGCCTCCAGATGCATCAAGCGCGATGCCGGCAGCGTTTCCACGGCGTGGCCGGCATCCAGCAGCAAGCGCCCGAGCGAGTCGGAGCGCGTTCCTGGTTCACCGAGCAAGAGCACACGCAACATGAGAAAAACCCACAGCTAATTTGCGCAAGCCAAGCAATCGCTGTGCCATAGCGATTTCACCTGCATTAGAATGAGCAGCATTAACGCCCACCCAGTCTCCGGATAATCCAGATGAACCGCCTGCTTGCTTCCTCCCTGATTGCCTCGCTGATGTTCAGCGCTCATGCCTTCGCCTTTGTTGTGCCTAACCCGCCTGTTCTTGAGAACAAGGCCTATGTGGTCATGGATGCCGACTCCGGTCGCGTCCTCGCCGCCAGCAACCCGGATCAGCAGCTGGAGCCCGCTTCGCTGACCAAGATGATGACCAGCTACATCGTCGAGCATTCGCTGCAAACCAACCGTCTGAAAGAAACCGATCCCGTGCTGGTCAGCGAGCACGCTTGGTGCCGCGGCACCAGTGCTGAATCCTGCATGTACCTGCCACTGAACGGTTCGGCATCGGTCATCGACATGCTGCGCGGCGTCATCATTCAGTCCGGCAACGATGCCTCGAAAGCGCTGGCCGAACACATTGGCGGCTCCGAGCCGGCCTTCGCCGAAATCATGAATGCCGAAGCCAAGCGTCTGGGCATGAAAAACACCAACTTCATGAACGCCACCGGCTTGCCGGACCCGGCGCACATCACCACCGCTCGTGACATGGCCATTCTGGCGCAGGCCATCATTCGTGATAATCCGAAGTACTACCCGATTTATTCGGAAAAGGAATTCACCTACAACAACATCAAGCAGGGCAACCGCAATGCGCTGCTCTACACCGACCCCAGTGTAGATGGCCTGAAAACCGGTCATACCGAAGCCGCTGGCTACTGCCTCGTGGCGTCCAGCAAGCGCGGCAATATGCGCCTGATCACAGCCGTCATGGGCACCAACAGCATGCAGGAGCGTGCCGATCAGACTCGCGCCCTGTTCAGCTGGGGCTTCAGCAGCTACGAGACCATCAAGCCGCTGACAGCCGGCAAGGTACTTGGCGATGCACAGGTGTGGTTCGGCACCGAGAATCATGTCAAGGCTGGCCTTGATCGCGACCTCTCGATCACGCTGCCACGCGGTCAGAAAGACAAGGTTCAGGCCGTCACCCGCTTGATGCCGGATCTGGAAGCGCCCATTGCCAAGGGCCAGAAAGTTGGTGAAGTAGTCGTCACACTAGATGGCAAGACCATTTCTACACAGCCCGTGGTTGCGATGGAAGTCGTTGAAGAAACCAATTTCGTGGTGCGCCTCTGGCACCATCTGAAGCGTTTCCTGAGCAACTTGTTCTGATTCGCTGAAGCCGAGGAGTACGGTTATGGAGCGCAAGCCGACGGATATCCTGCATGAGGAGCTCTGGCAGTTCCCCATGGAGTACCCGCTCAAGGTCATGGGTGAAACTCGCTTCCCGATGGCGCAAATCGTCGCCGAAATCATTTGTCGCCATGTGCCTGACTTTGATCCGGCCAGCCTCGATATGGTGCCGTCGTCCAAGGGCACCTATGTGTCGGTGCGCGCATGCTTCCGTGTCGAGTGCAAAGAGCAGATCAACGGCCTTTATGCCGATCTCGCGGCTGAACCGATGATCAAGAAGGTGCTCTGATGCTGCCGGCGTTGCAGGTGAGCTGGCTCGGCCGGCGCGATTACGAACCGACCTGGCAGGCCATGCAGGCGCTCACACAATCGCGCGATGCCGGCACGCCCGACCAGCTCTGGCTGCTCGACCATCCCCCGGTTTACACCCAGGGCCAGGCCGGCAAACCCGAACATTTGCTGCTCACCGGCAGCATTCCCGTGGTGCAGTCGGATCGCGGCGGCCAGGTCACTTATCACGGCCCTGGCCAGCTCGTTGGCTACCTACTCATTGATCTCGATCGCCTTGGCCTGGGTGCACGCGCCTTCGTTGAAGCCGTGGAAGATGCGCTGGCCGCCGCCGTACGCAGCTTCGGCATCAATGCCGTGGCGAATCGCGATGCGCACGGTGTTTATGTTGATGGTCGCAAGATTGCATCCATTGGCATGCGCATCCGTCGCGGCTGCAGCTACCACGGCTTTGCGCTGAATGTGGACATGGACCTGGCCCCGTTTCGCGGCATCAACCCTTGTGGCTATGCCGGCCTCGACATGTGCCAGCTGCGCGACTTCGTGCCCAATCGCGCCAGCCTCATGAGCGAAGCCCGCGCCGCCGTCATCGGTGGCCTGCAGCAATACCTGCCGCAACTCGACCTTGGTCTAAGCTCTCGCGCCTAGACGCTGCCTGCGCCTTGCACCATAGTCGCAGGCACAATAATCACAGGCCGCCGCCCTGGAGTCAGGCATGCCACACTGGCTGCTACCGGTCATTTCGCTGCTCTACATTAGCTCGCTCTTTGCTGTTGCCTACTGGGGCGACAGATACAGCCCCAGCCTGTCTGCTGCGCAGAAAAACCTGCTCTATAGCCTGACACTGGCGGTCTATTGCACCTCATGGACGTTTTACGGCGCCGTCGGTGCCACCGTCACCGGAGGCTGGTCTTACCTTCCGATCTATCTCGGTCCCTTCCTATTTATTATCTTCGGGCGCTCGCTGCTGGAACGCATGGTGCTGATCAGCAAGACACGCTCCATCACCAGCATCGCCGACTTCATTGCCGCGCGCTACGGTAAGGCCCAACTGCTCGCCGCCACCGTCACAGTGATTGCCATCATTGGTGCCCTGCCCTACATCGCACTGCAGCTGAAAGCTGTTGCCATGAGCGTGGATGTGCTCAATGCCGCCGGCCTAGGCACCGCATTCCCCACTGACGATACCGCGCTCTGGAGCAGCCTGTTGCTGGCATTGCTGGCTATGCTCTTCGGTACTCGCCAGATTGATGCCACGGAGCATCATCAGGGCCTCATGTTGGCCGTTGCACTGGAGTCACTGGTCAAACTTGTCGCTCTCCTGGCAGTCGCCTGGTTTGCCTGGAGCAGCCTGCAAACATTACCGGCAGGCTGGCAAAACAATGCTCGTCTCGATCAACTCTTGCGCCCCAGCATCGTACCCACCGGCTTCATGGCACAGCTGCTGCTCGCCTTTCTTGCCATGATGTGTCTGCCGCGTCAGTTTCATGTGGCCGTGGTGGAGTGTCACGATGTGCGCCAGGTCCGGCAAGCGCCGATCTGGTTCGGTCTGTATCTGGTGCTGATCACCTTGGCGGTACTGCCGATTGCCAGTATGACGCTGCTCGATCCACGACTGGCCGGTATTCACCCGGATACTGCCGTGCTGGCTCTGCCACTGAAGCTAGGTGCCGAGCCGCTGGCCATGCTTGCCTTCATTGGCGGCTTCTCGGCCGCCGCCGGCATGGTCATCGTTGCATCAGTCGCACTATCCACCATGATCTGCAACGATCTTGTGGTGCCGCTGTTGCTGCGCTTCGGCCGCTTCGGCCAGCAACCCATGCCCAGCCTGCTGCTCTGGATCCGGCGCTGCGCCATCATGTCACTGGCTTTGCTGGGGTATGGTTATTACCGGCTGCTGGCTGAATTCTCTCAGCTGGCCTCGGTGGGTTTGCTGGCATTCTCGGCCGTAGCCCAGTTTGCTCCGGCGCTGATCGGCGGATTGTTCTGGCGTGGCGGCTCGCGCCAAGGCGTTATGGCCGGGCTGGTTTCCGGCTTTGCCATTTGGCTCTACACACTGATGTTGCCAGCACTGCTGCCCGCGCTGGGCTTCGACAGATACTGGCTTGATGCCGGCCTGCTCGGCATCAGTTGGCTGAAACCGCATGCCTTGTTTGGTCTCACCGGCTGGGATGCACTGACCCACGGCGTGTTCTGGTCACTGCTGATCAATACCGCGCTATTCGTGCTCATCTCGTTGCGCTTCCGCCCAGGCATCAGCGAGCAGCTGGAAGCTACGCCATTTCTTGACCCCTACGCCATTGAGGGCGAAAACCTGCATAGCGCCGAGTGGCATCGCCTGCCCTTGAGCGAGCTGCATGCACTGGTGGCACGCATTCTCGGTCACGATGCCACCCAGCAGGCCTTCGAGCAATTCGCCCGCGGTCGCATGCAGCATCTGGATCTGCGTCGTCCGGCCAGTCGCGGCTGGGTACAGTTTTCCGAGCGCCTGCTCGCCGGAGCGATGGGCACGTCTTCGGCCCGCGCCCTGCTGACCACGGTACTGCGCGGCTCCGGCCTGGAAATCGGCCAAGTCGTGGCCCTACTCGATCAGAGCTCGCAACTGCAGCGCTTCAATCGCGGCGTACTCAGCACCATGATGGAGCACATCGAGCAAGGCATCAGCGTGGTCGATGCCGACATGAAAATGGTGGCCTGGAATAGTCGCTATCTGGAACTGTTCGAGTACCCGGAAGGCATGGTCTACGCCGGCTGCCCGGTCGCTGACCTGATTCGCTACAACGCCGAGCGCGGTGAGTGCGGCCCTGGCGATGTCAGCGCGCATGTCGCCAAACGCATCGACTACATGCGCAAGGGCAGCTCTCATGTCTTTGAGCGCAAACGTGCCGATGGCAAGGTACTTGAGCTTCGTGGCCGCCCCATCCCCGGTGGTGGCTTTGTCACCACCTTTGCTGATGTTACCCACTTCAAGCAGACCGAACGCACCCTGGCGAACGCCAAGGAAGCCCTAGAGATTCGCGTTGCCCAGCGCACCGCCGAGCTCGAAACGGCCCTCAAAGCGCAACAACAAGCCAAGCTCCAAGCCGAACAGGCGAACCAGTCGAAAACACACTTCCTTGCGGCCGCCAGCCACGACCTGCTGCAGCCCATGAATGCCGCGCGCCTGTTTTCCTCGGCACTGAGCCAGCACCCCGACCTCAGCGGCGATGCTCATCAACTTGCTCGCCAAGTAGATAGCTCACTGCGTGGAGCCGAGGAACTGCTCTCGGCACTGCTCGACATATCCCGCTTGGATGCCGGCGCACTGACCCCCCACTTGGAAGCAATCGCGCTCAGCGACATGCTGCGCGAGCTCACAGAACAGGTGCGCCCAGTGGCCGAGCAGCGCCATCTGGCCTTGCGACTTCATTTGCCGGAAGCAGCCGTGTGGATTTCCAGTGACAGGCAATGGCTGCGACGCATCCTGCAAAATCTGATCAACAATGCCCTGCGTTATACACGCGAAGGCGGCGTGCTCATTGGCCTGCGTCGCGCAGGCAGTCACTGGCGCATCGAAGTACGCGACACCGGCCCCGGCATTCCGGCCGGCAAACAGGCTCAGATTTTCCAAGAATTCCAGCGTGGCGGAGAAGCCTCGCCTTGGGGCGAGAAAGGCATGGGTCTGGGGCTGGCGATCGTCGATCGCATGGCGCGCCTGCTCCAGCATCCGCTGACCGTCAGCTCGGCTCCCTGTCGCGGTGCCTGCTTTGCGGTGACCGTACCGGCCATTGCGGCGCAGCCTGTCAGTAGCCCCACGGTGGAGTCGGGCACCCTGCACGATGGCAATCTGCAAGGCCTGCGCGTGCTCTGCATCGACAACGAACCCGACATCCTGGCCGGCATGCAAGCGTTGCTCAGCCGCTGGGGCTGCACCGTATTCACCAGTGGCGATGGCGTCAGTGCGCGGCAATTGCTGGCAGAAAAAGACCCGCATGTGGTGTTGGCCGATTATCATCTCTCCGATAACGATGACGGTTTGCTGCTGCTGCGCGAGCTCAGCGTGGGTCGCGCCGGTGCGCTGGTTACCGCCGACCACACCGACGAAGTCGCAAATCAAGTTCGCAGCGCCGGCCTCGGCCTGCTGCGCAAACCCGTCAAACCCGCCGCCTTGCGCGCCTTCCTGAGTGCGCAAACGCGCTAACGCTCCGGAGATTGCTGGGCATGAGTGAGAAAATTGCCGTTATCGGCAGCGGCATGGCCGGTCTGGCTGCGGCTCGGTTGGCGCATCTGGACGGCGATCACGTCACGGTGTTCGAGGCCCAACAACAGCGCGGCATGGACGCCCACAGCCTGATGATTCACGGCGGCCTAGTTGATGTGCCCTTACGCGTCATGAACCCGCTGGCATGGCATAGCGTACTGACTTTGGCCGAGCAGGTCGGTGTCAGCACTTTCCCCGTCAATACCTACACCTCGTGCAGCTGGGATGATCGCAGCACCTGGTTTCGCAGCAGCCGCCTGCCCTTACTGAATTGGCCCTGGGTCGGCTCTTGGCGACATCTGAACCTACAAACGCTGACGCTGGCGCGCGGCCTGCGGCAGCTGGCCACCGCTACCGAAACACTGCGCAATAACCCGCAGGACCAACGCCTGCTCTGCGAGTTTCTTGCCGACGAAGGCTTCCAGCCTATTTTCTGGCGCGGCCTGATCCTGCCCATACTGACCACCATCTGCACCTGCCGCGAATCACACTTGATGGCCTGGCCGGCGCGCGATCTGATGATGCTGGTCGATACCATCCTGCATAGCGGCAGCACGCTGCGCCGACTAACCGGCGGCACTCCAGCACTGGTCGCCGGGCTGGCACAAGGCTTGAACTTCATCAGTGGCAGCCCAGTCATTTCCGTAACTCGCGATGAAGCAGCAGCGCAGCCACTGTGTGTGCGCAATGCGCGTGGCGACAGCGACACCTTTGACCGCGTCATCGTGGCCACCCAGGCTAATCAGCTCGGTTTCCTCAACCCAGCCGACTACCCGCGCGAACGCGAACTGCTGCAAGACATCCGCTTTGATCACGGCGAACTCTGGGTACACAGCGACACTCGTTTTCTGCCGCGCCAGCGCAGCGAATGGAGCGCGCTTAACTTCCAAATGCCGCGTGACCTGAAAGAAACCATGTTCACGGTACTGGTCAATGCCGTGGAGCCATCACTACGAAATGCTCCACCCGTGTTGCAGACCTGGAACCCGCTCTTCGAGCCCGCGCCGGAACAGGTCATTGCTCGCGTGCCACTGGCGCGTGCGGTGGTTCATGCCGGCACACGCAGCGTGCAGGAACAACTCGCGCGACTACATGCCGAGCCGGATCGTCGCGTGTTTTTCTGTGGCTCTTGGGCCTACCCCGGTGTGCCGTTGCTGGAGTCGGCGGTGCGCTCGGCGCAGGCCGTTGCCACGGCGTTGCACACACCTCGCTCGCGCTGAATTAGGCCCATCGCTCATGACCGCTCATGATGCCTCGTTTGCGATTGCTCACACCCTGCTGGATGCCACCATGGCAGCGCCAGCATGGACTAATCTTGGCTGCTGGCAAAGGCTAGATGGCACTGCGCTGACCCGCTATGCCGAGGCTGCCGAGCAGCTGGCCTTGCGCGTGGGCGAAGCCGCCATCAGCGCGCCCGGGCAATGCATCGTGGATCTGGGCTGCGGCCATGGCGCCAGTCTGCTGCTGTGGCAGCCACAATTTGCCGCTGCACGCGTTATCGGCATAGAGCTGCAATCGGCGTGTGTCCAGAACTGGCCGCACAATGACGATACAGGCATAACCCTGCATCAGGGACGCTTCGATCAACTGCCGCTGCCGAAGGCCGTCACCGCATTGTTGCCAGCCTCCGGTTGCGATGCCGTGATCTGCGTTGATGCGGCCTATCACGCCGACTCGCTGGATGCCTTCACGGCAGTGGCTCGCCAGCTTTTACGCCCACAGGGCCGACTCGCCTTTACCACCGTACTGCGATCAGAACGCACCCGCCTAGGGCCGCGGTTCAAGCAGCGTATCCTGACCCATCTCAGCGGCATCCCGCCCGCCAGCGTGGCCAATGCTGACGAGCTGATGCAAGCACTGACACGGCAGGGCTTTGACAGTATTCACCTTGAGTATCTGGATCATGAGGTATTGCAGGGATTTGCAGACTTTGTCGCGCGCCAGAAAGTGGCTCTGTCACGCACGACGCGGTACTCGCCGGCTTGGCTTAAAATTGCGGCCACAGGGGCCATGTGCAGGCATTGGTATCGCACGCAGGATATGCGCTATGTGCTGATTAGCGCCACGCGCACAGACTGATTTAGTCCTCTTCCACCACTTCAACAATGCGCATGCTCGGGTCGAGCTGCAAGCGCGCGGCTGCCACCACCGCCTGGGTACGATTAGATGCGCCCAGCTTTTTCAGAATGGCGGTCATGTGTGCCTTGATGGTGGCTTCCGAAACATTCAGCTCGTAAGCGATCTGTTTGTTGAGCAGGCCGTCGGCCAGCATCATGAGCACGCGGAACTGCTGTGGCGTGAGATCGCGGATGCGCTGGGCAATATCGACTTCATCCGGCGCCAGATGCGTAGGCTTGGAGCCCGCCGCCGAGGCTGGCAGCCAAACATCGCCATCAAGCACGGCGGAGATGGCCTGCGCCATGTCGTCCAGCGAGGATGACTTGGGGATGTAGCCGCTGGCCCCGTGCGCAATCGCACGGCGCATCACACCCGGCTCTTCGTTGCCAGACACCACAATCACCGGCAGCGATGGGTAACGAGCCCGCACATGCACCAACCCGGAGAAACCCGAGCTGCCAGGCATGTGCAGGTCAAGCAGAAGCAGATCCGGTTCATCGGTCTGCTCCAGCTTGGTTTGCAGGCTGGCCGTGGAGTCCGCCTCAATCAGCGCTGCGTCCGGAAACAAGCCCGCCACCGTGCGCTTCAGCGCATCACGGAACAGCGGATGATCATCGGCAATGACGAACTTCATGAACTGCTCCTGCACAAACGTATTGATCAGCCCGCTTTGCGGCCGGCAATCAGGTTTTCCACCACCGACGGATCGGCAAGGGTCGAAATATCACCGAGACCGTCGAACTCGTTAGCGGCAATCTTGCGCAAAATGCGGCGCATGATCTTGCCCGAACGCGTCTTCGGCAGACCCGGTGCCCACTGAATCATGTCAGGGGCGGCAATCGGCCCGATCTCTGTGCGCACATGGGCCACAAGCGCCTTGCGCAACTCTTCGCTGGGCTCGGCACCGGACTGCAAAGTGACATAGGCAAAGATGCCCTGACCCTTGATGTCGTGCGGGAAACCAACCACGGCAGCCTCGGCAATGGCCGCGTGCGAGACCAGTGCACTCTCGACCTCCGCCGTACCCATGCGATGCCCGGAGACATTGAGCACATCGTCAACACGACCAGTGATCCAGTAGTAGCCGTCGGCATCGCGCTTGGCACCATCGCCAGTGGTGTACACCCCGGCAAAGGTCTTGAAATAGGTCTCGATAAAACGCTGGTGGTCGCCATAGACCGAGCGCATCTGGCCCGGCCAAGAATCGAGAATGACCAGGTTGCCTTCGCAAACGCCTTCCAGTACCTGGCCTTCGTTGTCGAGAATGGCCGGACGCACACCGAAGTACGGCAGCGTTGCCGAGCCTGGCTTCAGCGCTGTGGCGCCGGGCAGTGGCGAGATCAGCACGCCACCGGTTTCGGTTTGCCACCAGGTGTCCACGATCGGGCAGCGGCCATCGCCAACCACGCGGTGATACCACTCCCAAGCCTCGGGGTTGATGGGCTCGCCGACCGAGCCGAGCAGGCGCAGGCTCTTGCGTGAGGTCGAGAGCATTGGCGCATCGCCTTCACGCATGATGGCGCGGATAGCCGTGGGCGCGGTGTAGAGGATGGTCACACCGTGCTTGTCGATGACCTGCCCAAAGCGGCTCCAATCCGGGTATTGCGGCACGCCTTCGAACATCACAGTTGTCGCGCCATTAGCGAGCGGGCCGTAGAGCAAATAGCTGTGACCGGTAACCCAGCCGACATCGGCCGTACACCAATACACATCGTCTTCGCGCAAATCAAAAATGTTGGCATGCGTGCTAGCGGCATAAACCAGATAACCCGCGGTGGTATGCAGCACGCCTTTAGGCTTGCCGGTAGAACCCGAGGTGTACAGGATGAACAACGGGTCTTCCGCGTTCATGGCTTCAGCCGGGCAGTCGGCACTCATGCCGGCCATCAGGTCGTGATACCAATGATCGCGACCGGCCTCCCAGTTCACCGAACCGCCGGTGCGGCGCACCACGATCACAGTATTCACCCCGGCACCCGCCGGCGTGCGAATGGCGTTGTCCACGTTGGCCTTCAAGGGCACTGCTCGACCGCCGCGCAGACCTTCGTCCGCCGTGATCACGATTGTGGATTGGCAATCTTCAATGCGGCCTGCCAGCGAGTCCGGCGAGAAGCCACCGAACACCACCGAGTGCACGGCACCAATGCGGGTGCAGGCCAGCATGGCCACAGCCGCTTCTGGAATCATCGGCATGTAGATGGTGACGCGATCACCCTTCTTCACGCCCTTGGCCTTCAGCACACCGGCAAAACGGCAGACTTCGTCGTGCAATTCGCGATAGCTGATATGACGGCTCTCGGCCGGGTTATCGCCTTCCCAGATAATCGCGGTCTTGTCGGCACGCGTCTTGAGGTGACGATCCAAGCAGTTGGCCGAGACATTCAGGGCACCATCGGCGTACCAGCGGATACGGAAGTCTTCCACGTGATAGGACACATCCTTGATCTGCGTGAACGGCTGCATCCAGTCCAGAATCGTGGCCTCTTCTGCCCAGAAAGCCTCTGGGTCAGTCACAGACAGCTGGTAACGACGCTCATAGTCGGCAGCAGAATTGCGTGCGCCTTTGTAGTGTGACGGGACGGCATATGTCTTGACTTCGCTCATGAGGGGCTCCTGCGGCAATCAGTCATTGGATGTCACGAGTATGTTACGACTTGGCGGACTTACGCATTAGCCTTTGGTCGCAGCCACCCACCAAACATCCCCTCGCACAAGGTCTTAGAGACTAAGGGCTAATGGCGGCCGGCACCACTCCATCGCTATACCGTCATCACCCCATTAGCGCTGGAGAATAAAAACCATGAACCGCATTGCCCAACTCATTCGCCTCACTCCCTTAGCCCTGGCCCTGCTGCCACTGAACAGCTGGGCTGATGCCAGCAGCGATATCGCCGAACTCAAAGCTCGCCTTGCACAACTCGAACAACAAGTGAAAGAGGCTGCTGCCAAGCCAGCTCCAGTCGCGGCCCCCGCTGCCGCCAGCACAGGCCTGCAAGTTGGCGACACCAAATTCGGCTTCAAAGGCTACGTTAAGCTTGATGCCATTTCATCGCAATTCTCCGAGGGCGAAGTAGGTCGCACCGTCGGCCGTGACTTCTATGTGCCCAACCAGATTCCGGTCTTTGGCGCCGCAGGTACAGGAGCCACCGCTGGCACCAACGGAAAATCACGCAACTTCTTTGATCTGCATGCCAAACAGACTCGCTTCATTGTGACCACCGAAACGCCAACCGGCGGTGCCAATGCGCTGAAAGGCCATATTGAAATGGACTTCCTCAGCTCAACCCAAGGCGATGAGCGTATCAGCAACGGTTACAGCCCAGAACTGCGCCAAGCCTTCATTACTTATGGCAAATGGATGGCTGGCCAAGCGTGGACAACCTTCCAAGATCTCGGCGCACTGCCGGAAACCGCAGACTTTGTCGGTTCCTCCGATGGCGCCGTGTTCGGCCGCCAGCCGCAAGTACGCTACACCACAGGGCCGTGGCAGTTCGCCATGGAAAACAGCCAGACGGTGGTTGGCGGCTCAAGTGCAAATGCGGCCACAACGGCCGCTCCTATCGAAACCAATGACAATGTCATTCCGGACCTGGTCGCTCGCTACACGCACAAAGGTGACTTTGGTTATGTCTCAACGGCCGCTCTTGTTCGCCAGTTGAAAGCCAAAAATCCGAGTGGTGCGGTCAATGTAGGCGACAGCCAGACCGGCTACGGCCTCACGGTTTCCGGCAAAATCAAGGTTGGCAGCAAGGATGACATCCGCTTCATGGTCACCCATGGTGCCGGCATCGGCCGCTACATGGCACTGAATACCAGCAATGACGCCACGCTCAACACCGCCACCGGCGAGCTTGATCTGATCGATATCACTGCCGGCTATGTCACCTACCATCACAAGTGGACAGACAAGCTGCGCAGCAACTTCCAGCTCTCTGCCTTTTCTGCCAGCAATCCCAGCACGATTACGGTAGATGCCACGAAAAAAGTCAGCTCTGGCTTGGTCAATTTGATGTACGCCGTAAACCCGAAGCTGGATGTGGGCGTAGAAGGTCTACATGCCACACGCAAGGTTGAAGGCGGCGCCGAAGGTGACATGGATCGCCTGCACTTCATGGCTCGCTACAACTTTTAAGGCAGGACACCAGTTTCGCGCCTGAACAGTGCTCGCAATACCACTTTGCCCCGGATTTCCGGGGCATTTTTTTGTCAGAAATACCCTCCGAAAGGCTTATCTACGCACATTTACAAATTCATAACGCATGAGGAATCGCAGTCTTTCACCGACAGGCCTATCTTGATAGGCAATCTCCCAGAAAGGACATCGCGAACATGTCTACATGGCGCAAACAAGCCCTGAATCATCTCGGCTCACTCGATGCCCTCAGCGATGGTATGTCTGCCAGCCCGCTGCCACAGTTTGGTCCGCGTGGAAACGTCGCACGCGTGACTCCGCTACGCCTTGCCAGCTCAACTGCCGAAGCCAAGCCAAACCTTGAGCAACCGCCCTACTGGACTCGCGGCTCGGCGTTGCTGGGGGCCTGCTGGGCGCTGTGGGGACTGTTCGGATTTGCCATGATTGCCCAAGGTGGTGGCGGTGGCTGGATGGCATTCAGCCTATTCGGCCTGCTGGGCATGCTGCGCCAGAGCAGCAATTTGGTGATCATTTCAAATCGCACGCTACTACTGCGCGACGGCATTGCCGGTGGTCGTACGCGGCTTTATGCCTGTGATGACATCGCGGATATCTGGGTGCATCAATCACTGCTCGGGCGCTGGCTCGACCATGGTCGTATCGGCCTGCGCCTAGCGCAAGGCGAGATCATCTGGAGCCCGGTGGTGACGCGCCCTTATGAAGCCAAGAACGCTATCGTCATGGCGGTGACCGGCCGCCGCCCGATCGGCATTCCACCGCATTTGCAAACACCGCTGACTGGTATCTGACCGTATACAGGTATTTGCCACGCTTACTTGCCGTGGCGGATGCGCGCTTGCCGCAACAACTGATTATGTCCATGATCCCTGCACAACAATAAAAGCAGGCTCGCCATGAACAGTGTCTTCATCACGCTACTGCTACCTGTCTCACTCTTCATCATCATGTTCAGTCTGGGCATGGCGCTGACCCTCGCCGACTTCCGTCGCGTCGTACTGTTTCCGCGCGGCATCAGCATCGGCCTGCTCAATCTCTTGCTGATTTCGCCGCTGCTTGCGTTCACGCTGGCCGTGGTCTTTCGCCTGCCGCCGGAGCTGGCCGTGGGCATGGTGTTGCTCGGCGCATCGCCCGGTGGCACCACCGCCAACATGCTGACTCACCTGGCGCGGGGCGACACGGCGCTGTCCATCACCATGACCGCGATCAGCAGTGTTGCCGCCGTGGTCATGACACCACTGATCCTCAGCCTGGCCAGCGCCCATTTCCTAAGCGGCGAGCTGGCAATACAACTCGACATGAGCGGCATCGTGGTGAAAGTTCTGATCATTACGCTGATTCCGCTCAGTCTGGGCATGCTAGTACGTGCGCAGGCCGAAGCTTGGTCGCTGCGCAACGAGCCGCTGGCAAAGAAGATCGCGATGGTATTTTTCGTGCTGGTGGTCGCCGCCGCCTTGTGGAGCGAGCGCATGCACATTGGCGACAACATCGCCGTGGTCGGCTTTGCCGTGGTCAGCCTAAATGTGCTGGCGATGGCGATCAGCTATGTGCTGTCCACTGTGGCCGGGCTCAATGGCCGCCAAGCCACAGCCGTGAGCATCGAACTTGGCGTGCACAACACCACGCTGGCGATGGCCGTTGGTGCCATGGTGTCACCAACCATGGTGATCCCTGCCGCCGTCTATGGCGTGTTCATGTTCTTCACCGCCGGCGCCTTTGCGCGCTGGATGCACCAGCGCAATGCCTGACTCTTAATATCTACCTCAAACCTGAGCGCATGAACCGCTCAGAACAAGCGGTTCATGCCATTGAGCGCGGCCACGCGATAGGCCTCGGCCATGGTCGGGTAGTTGAACGTAGTGTTGGCGAAATAGTCGATCGAGTTGCCCGGCTGATTCATCACCGCCTGCCCGATATGCACAATCTCGGCAGCGTTGTTACCAAAGCAATGGATGCCAAGAATTTCACGCGTGTCGCGGTGAAAGAGAATCTTTAGCATGCCTACCACATCGCCAGAAATTTGCGCGCGCGCCAAGTGACGGAAAAATGACTGGCCGACCTCGTAAGGCACCTTGGCATCGGTCAGTTGCTTCTCGGTCTTGCCCAAGCAGGAAATTTCCGGAATGGTGTAGATGCCGGTCGGCACATCGTCCACATGTGGCACATCCTGACTGCCGGTGATGTGAGCAGCGGCACAGCGGCCCTGATCGTAGGCTGCCGATGCCAATGCGGGCGGACCGATAACATCACCCACAGCAAAGACATTCGGATTAGCCGTGCGGTACTGGTCATCCACCGCTATCTGACCGCGGCTGTTGGCCTGCAGGCCGACCGCTTCCAGCGCTAGCGTCTCGGTGTTGCCGGCGCGGCCATTGCACCAGAGAATGGCATCGGCCTTAATTTTCTTGCCCGATTTTAGGTGCAGCACCACGCTGTCCGCCGTGGTTTCAACGCGCTCGTACTCCTCCTGATTGCGAATTAGCACGCCAAGATCACGCAGATAGTGCGACAGCGCATCGGCAATTTCATCATCAAGGTAAGACAGCAGCTGCGGCTGCGTATTGACCAGATCAACCTTGTAGCCGAGACCAACAAAGATCGATGCATATTCACAGCCAATCACGCCAGCGCCGTAGATGATGAGCTTGCTGACCGGGTAATCCAGCTTCAGGATCTTATCGCTGTCGAACACACGGGGATGGTTAAAATCGATGTCGGCTGGCTGATAAGGCCGGCTGCCTGTGGCAATCACGGCATGCTCGAAACCAATGCGCTCGGTGATGCCCTCCGGCGTGAGCACCGAAATCAAGTTCGGCTCCTCGAAGCGCGCCTGGCCGAAATAGAGGTCCACATCATTGCGCTCGAAGAAGCGGTGATGCGTGCTGACCTGGGTTTCGATGACCTTGTGTGCACGCGCCAACACCTGCGACAGCGGCACGCTGCGGATGTCGGCCATGCGTGACAGCAGCGGGTCGCGGCGAAAGCGCATCAGGTTGTAAACAGTCTGGCGCAGCGCCTTGGACGGAATGGTGCCGACATGGGCACAGTTGCCGCCAACCTCACCGAGCTGGTCGATGACCGCAACACGACGGCCTTCCTTGACCAGCTTCATGGCCGCGCCTTCACCGGCGGGGCCCGCCCCAATCACCACTGCATCGTATCGCGTCGCCATTTGCTGCACTCTCATTTGATCAAGGCATCTTTCCCAAGAAGCCTAGCCTACTGGATTTGCCAGCACATCGACCATTGGCGTTTAGCCTTAAGCAGACAGCTTGCGCTACACTTCGACCGATAAATGAGGTCCGTCATGAGCGAACAGAACAATTCATCCCCGGTGGCCATGCATCCGGCAAGCCGCCCCGCCCCCATCGAAGCCGGTGTGAAGCTGCGCGGCGCCGAGAAAATGGCGCGTATTCCGGTGAAAATCATCCCCACCGAAGAGTACCCGCGCAAGCCGGACTGGATTCGCGTGCGCGTGAAGAACCCCGGTGAGGTCAGCCGCATCAAGGGTCTGCTGCGCGAGCAGAAGCTGCATACCGTGTGCGAGGAAGCGGCCTGCCCCAACCTCGCCGAGTGCTTCGGCGGCGGCACCGCGACCTTCATGATCATGGGCGACATCTGCACCCGTCGCTGCCCGTTCTGCGATGTGGCCCACGGCCGCCCGAACGCGCTTGATGCCGATGAGCCGCGTCACCTCGCCGAGACTGTTGCCAACCTCAAACTCAAGTATGTGGTGGTCACCTCGGTCGACCGCGACGACCTCAAGGACGGCGGCGCCCAGCACTTCGTGGATTGCATCACCGAAGTGCGCAAGCTCAACCCGGCCACGAAAATGGAAATCCTCGTGCCGGACTTCCGTGGCCGCATGGACATCGCCCTGCGCCTGATCAGCGAATGCCCGCCGGATGTGTTCAATCACAACATCGAGACCGTGCCGCGCCTGTACAAGGCCATTCGCCCCGGCTCCGACTACCAGCACTCGCTAACTTTGCTGCAGCGCTTCAAACAGGAGCGGCCAGACATCGCCACCAAGTGCGGCCTCATGGTTGGCATCGGCGAGACGGAAGACGAAGTGATGGCCCTGCTCGATGACCTGAAGGCGCACGATGTCGATCTCGTCACCATCGGTCAGTACCTGCAGCCGTCGAAGACGCATGCGCCGGTGGATCGCTTCGTGCACCCCGACGAATTCGCGCGCTACGCCGCCTACGGCCGCCAGCTCGGCTTCCGCAACATCGCCAGCGGCCCCATGGTGCGCTCGTCGTATCACGCCGACCTGCAATTCGCTGGCGTTGATGTAGTCAATTACGGGCTCAAGGCCTGATGAGCATGGCGG
>JACCDZ011017761.1_pt1 | contig 20278 bp, 21 predicted proteins | sample 7449551 | NCBI WGS metagenome assembly JACCDZ01 (sample SAMN15323452, study PRJNA562643) | freshwater metagenome | isolation source: river surface water | place: USA:Blue River Watershed | collected 2017-08-18
AAGGAATTCGTCGCCATTGTGGCGCGAAATCGGGACATGGAAGAGTCGGCGGTCGATGCGACCGACGCGCTTTGCTTCATGCCCGAAGAGGCGATCAGCCGTGGTCTGGCAGACGAAGCCAGCACCCAGGAAGACGCATTCACGGCCTTCGTGGCCTATGTCAACTCTGAACAGGAGAACGAACCTATGGCCAATGAAAACAAGGCCGGAATTTCTGAGGAAGCCCACACGACAGCGGTCTCTGCTGCTCGGGTAGAAGGTATAAACGAAGGTGCTGCTGCTGAACGCACTCGCATCACGACGATTCTAGGCTGTGAAGCTGCAAAAGATCGTCCTGCTGCCGCGTTGATGATGGTGACGCTTGGCGTTGACGCTGACAAGGCTCAAGCAGAACTCGTCAAACTGCCCGTCGAGACTCAGAATACCAAGGCAGATGATGCTCCGAAAGGCGGCGCAGGTGCCGGTGCCGGTGCTGAAACGTTCAAGACTGCCATGAACGACACGACCAACCCGAACCTTTCAGCTTCCGAAGACACCAATGGTGGTGAGACCGAAAGCGCCAAAATCCTGAAAATGGCCGCAAGTGCCGGTCTCAAGGGTTTCGCGAGCAAGTAACCAGAGCCAGAGGAAACAAAATGGCGAACTTCAACACGTCCTACCAAAACGCCGATGCCCGTGGCACTCCGGCTTTCGAATCGCTCGACACCTATCTCGACAGCAACCTGGTCGCTGGTGCTGAACCGGCAATTCAGCAACCTGTCAGGGTTCTGCTCGGCGACAGTTTGACGCTCGAACCGTTCACGGTTGTGGGTCTGTCGGCTGGCAAACTGGTCCGTGCGACCTACAACGCGACGATTGCTTCGGCAATTCGGCCGATTGGCGTTCTGCTTCATCGGGCAGTTTCCGGTGCTGCGAACGCGACCATCTTCGGCGAAGTGCTGCTACAAGGCAACTTCAACGCCGGTTCCAACGATTCCGGTGCAGACAGCCCGCTCGTGTGGGATGCGACGTTCGACACGCTCGCGAAAAAGACAACCTGGGAAGGTGTAATCAACCTCCAAGGCGGCAACCTGCGCTTCGCTAAGCGCCTCATCTGATCCAGAAACAAGGAACGCATTCATGTCCACTCCCTATCCTCTGTGGGAAATCTCCACCCTTCTCGGCGTATTCCGCGACGTGAAGCCCGAGAACTGGTATTTCGGCCAGTTCTTCACGAACCAGATGCGCTCGACCGACGAATGGATCGACTTCGAAAAACTGCCGATCCGCAGCCGGAAACTTGCCCCCTTCGTCAAACCGATGGGTCGCGGTCACGGCGTTTTCACTGACAAGGTTCAAGGCTATCGCTTCAAGCCTGCAAACATCGTCGTGGAAGATGCAGTCGATCCGCTGCGTCCTCTGACCTTCCAGCCGGGCATCGACGCCTCAATGCTACATCCCACTCGTATCAGCCCCATGGAGCGTCTGACGCTCATCAAGGCCGAAATGGTCCGCGAGTTCCAACTTGCCGTGGAACGCCGCTGGGAATGGATGCGTTCGCGGGCAATCATCGACGGCTCGGTGATCTGTGCCTACAAGGACGGTCAGTCTGTCACTGTGGACTTCCAACGTGCCGCTGGGCACACCGAAGTTCGTGGTGCAGGTTTCCGCTGGGGTGAAGCCGGGATTTCGATCCTGGATCACATCACGCAGATCGTCGATACCTGCAACGACGCTGAATTTGGCGGCATGATCAGCCGGATTACCATGGGTGGCGCTGTTGCTACCGTGCTTCGCAAGAACGCGGAAATTCTGGCCCAGATGGACATCAACATCAAAGGCGGTGTTCACACTGTTGACCGTGGCATTCTGCCCGGTGGTTCGAGCGGTGGTCAGAAGATTTATAAGTTCGGCGAACTTGCAATCGGTGGCGGTTCGGGTCAGAAAATCGAACTGTGGGTCAACAACGAAACCTACACCGATGACGCTGGCGTTCAGACTCGTTACCTCGGTTCGAACCAGATCATCGCGACGGCTGATCCGGCTGCAATCAACGGCTACGAGTGCTTCGGCATGATCGTTGACCGGGATGCCGAGTATCAGGCGCTTCCGATGTTCCCGAAGAACTTCACCAGCGGTGAGCGTGTCAAGGTCGAGAATATGTCGATTGAATCTGCACCTCTGTTCGTGCCGATCAACCCGAACGCGACCTACAAGGCAACGGTCCTCGCCTAAGCCTTGAGTGCTACGAGGCCCGCCCGGATGATCCTGGCGGGCCGTTTCAACATCAGGAAACGATCCCATGCTCTACATTGCTACTGGCCGCATTTCCAAGAGCGGCAAATCATATCTTCCCGGAGATTTCGTTCCTTGCGACGAAGAACCGACCGCTGACGAACTGACCGTTTTGCGTGAAGCCAACGAAGGTGAGATCGCTATTCATCAAGAATCGCAGGAAGCTGAAAAACCGTCGCCTGCCGCCGCCAAAAAAGCCGCTGCTGCCGCCACCAAGAAGGCTGCTGACGATGAGGCCGCTGCTGCCGCCGCCAAGAAGGCTGCTGACGGCGAAAACCCACTGGTCTGAGGCTCATTATGGCCTTTGTGAAAATCATCCATGATATTGTAACTTCGGAAGTTCGTTTTCCGGCTTGCAACTCCGTGGATGAAGATACTCTACCTCCCGCAGTTCTAGCAGATATGCGAGCGCTTGGTGTGATTGTAGATGTTGTCGAACCTGAACCGGTAGAAGTTACATCTGTTCAGGTTCACAAGAAAGGCAAGTGATGAATTGGCGTGACCTGAATCGGAAGGCTATGAAGGACGTTCATCGTCAGTTTCAGATACCTGCTGTATATCTATCACATTCTGGTGGGATACCGATTCCGGTATACGTGCGCCTTCATCGCAAAGCCGATCAAACAAATGGCTATTCCGAGTTTGACTTCGGGATGGCCGCAAACGTTACAACAATGGTTGATTCAATAATTTTTGAGGCATCTTCTGTAGAAGATTTCGTGTTGACATCTGCTCATGTTATCTTTTCTGAAGATGAAGCCTACATTACAGGAGCTTCTTTTCCAGAGAGACGCGGTTATATTCGCGTTGAAGTAAGTGCGATGTCAAAAGTTGATATTGCCAGGCTTTTGGACGAAGTTGATGTATCCACTCCTGAATGGTCAGAAATTTTTCCAATTGGGTTAACAGATCAATGAGCGCCAGTGTCACCCTCGAACTGGATGTGAACGCGACCACTGGGAACCAGTGGAACCCGAAGATCGAAATGGCGCTTCTGCGCTCGATCAACAAGACAGCAGATCGTGCTAGAACACTGGCTTCACAGGACATCCGCGAACAGGTCGCATTTCCGGCATCTTATCTTGCGCCTTCTGCAAAGCGTCTCTTCGTTAGCACGAAAGCGACAAAAACCAATCCATTTGAAGCCGTGATCTCTGGTCGTGATCGACCGACCTCTCTGGCGCGCTTCACCAAACAGAAGTCGTTAGCCGGTGGGCAGCGTCACCGTGGCGGGCAGATTGATGTTAGTGTAAAGCCTGGCGTTCGTCGCTACATCAAGCGGGCATTTCTTATCACTCTGAACAACAGTAACGTTGGTTTGGCTGTTCGAACGGAAGGCGGTCCTCCGAAAAACGCCTACGCTCCTAAAGAGATCGGGAAGAACCTATGGTTGCTATACGGGCCTAGCGTGGACCAGGTACTTTCTGCTGCGAGCAATGGGAGTGGTATTTACGAGGAAATCTCGCCTGAAACACTCGACTTCCTGAACGATGAATTCAACCGACAACTAGAGCTTCTCAATGCCCTCTGATCCATTTCGACTCAAGGTGATGAAAGCCGTCACCGAACACCTCAAGACTATCACCCCGGCGAATGGTTATATGCACGATATGAGTGATTTCACGGATCGTGCCGGTCGTACAGTTACGCGCGTTTCTCGTGGCCGCTTAAATTTCGGTGAGTCCGATGGTCTCCCTCTGCTGGTCGTTCTGGAAGACCCTCGCGCGATTGATGCCAACAACGCTAAAGATGAGAACCCCGTTGCCGCGAACAAGATGCGGCTGTTGATTCAGGGCTTCGTGGAAGATGATAAGAGTCATCCACTTGATCCAGCATATCAACTTTCAGCCGATGCAGTCTCAGCTTTAGTTAAAGCGAAGAGTGATCGATTTAACGTTCTGGGCATGAACGGCAAGGTTTCCGCTTTATCCATTGGGCAACCAATTCATCGACCTGGCGCAGATGAGGTTTCAACCAATGCTTATTTCATTTTTGGTATGACTCTTACACTGATCGAAAACCTTGAGTGTCCAAGGGGGGAATGAAGGACACTCAAAAGGTACAATTTCCCCCTTCCATAACCCGCACTTTCACGTTATAAGTGCTTATCAACTCAGGAGTGGAATAATCCATGGACTTCCAATCTCGCAATCTCACGGTGCCCCGTGGTAAAGTGTTCTTTGCTCGTTACCTTCCGGGCACCCAAATTCCGGGTCCGTTCAAAGAACTCGGCAACGTATCAGAGTTCACGCTGAACCGCGAAAGTGCAAAATTGTCGCACTATGGATCGCAGTTCGGCATGAAAGCCCTCGATGAAGAGATCACCACAGACTCGAAACTGACAGGTTCTCTAACGACTGATGATATGCGCGCGACGAATATTGCGCTGTGGTTCATGAGTAGCGCTACCGTACTCGCTCAAGCTGCGATCGCTGCGACAGCGCAGAATGAAACTGTTGATAAAGGTGACGTGATTCAACTTGGCCGTACCGCGCTGTCTCCTGCTGGTGCGCGGAAAGTCACGGTTACGGGTGTCACTTCGAATCCAACCGGCACCACCTATGTCGCCAACACGGACTATTTGGTTCACGCCGATCTGGGCCTCGTCGAAATTCTCCCGACCGGTTCCATTCCGAACGATGCTGCAATTATCATCAATTATACAGCAGCAGCCACGACTTTCGGTCAAATTGCCGTAGATGACAAAGACGCTGAAGGCGAAATGAAGTTCGTGGCATTCAACCCGGTTGGCGATAACCAAGACCTGACACTACCACGGGTACGAATTTCTGCCAATGGCGATATGTCGATGTTGACTGATCCTGAATCGCCAGCCTGGCAGACTATCAGTCTGACGATGAGTGCGCTGCGCAAGGACAATCTTGCTCTTGCCTATCGCAACGGTCGCCCGGCCGCATAAGGAGAACATCGGATGGATACCCCGGAGACCTTTGAAATCCCGTCCGAGCCGTTCTCGTTCAATGGTAAGACCGTGCAACTGCGCGGTCTTACCTTGGCGCACATCATCTTCATCGTGCGCGAACACCGGCCCACCCTCGAAAAGCTGTTCGACAAGGCTATCACCGGACAGGTGGAAGCCAGCGGCTTTGCTGTCGCAATGGAACTCGCAGAAGACTTCGGCCCTGTCGCGGGTCGTCTCATCGCCTGTGGCATGGGCAAGCCTGAACTGGCTGACCAGATGGCACAACTACCCGCTTCGGCTCAGATCGTCGCCTTGGAAATCGTGGTGCGCCTGACTCTCAAGCAGGAAGGTGGCCTGGAAAAGCTGATGGAGATCGTCACGCAGACGTTGATCCGGGTGAATCAGGAAATGTCCCGGCGAGTCTGAACCAGTGGCTTTACGGTGTCCGTCAGCAAGTCAGTCTTCTACTCGCTTACGGGCACCGCGAGGCCAAATCCTACACGCTTGGGATGGTCGAGTTGGAAGCCAAGATCGTCCTCGAACGGCTGCAACGGCAGTCAGTCGGGGACGCGGCTCTGACTCGGTTGGCGATCTCTTCGATTCCAAATCAAAGCGTCGATCCGAAGTCCACCAAATCCGCCGCCAAAGCATTCGACGAGATTCTTAAAAGGAGCCTGTGATGGCGGCAAATGAACGGGTCGTAAACCTCGCAGTCCGGGCCAAGGATGAATTTTCCAAGGTCTTCAAGAGCCTTGAAGAAACTGGGCGTAAAACCCAGCTTCTCTTCGCCCGTGACACCCGCAAGGCCCTGAACGAGACCCAGGCCGAAATCCAGCGCGTCACCCGCGAAATGACCACCTTGTCGCGGGCAACCGGCGACAACCGCGAACAGTTCTTCCAACTGGCGATTGCCAAAGGGAAACTGATCGAGAAGGCTTCCACCCTCAGCGGCAACCTGAACCGCGTTCTTGATACTGTTCGTTCAACAAAGAATGCTGCGAACGGTGGATATTCGGCATTTATCAAAATGGCCGATGGGATGGATGTCAGCAAAGCTAAAGCTGAACGTCTGCGTCGTGAAATTCAGGCACTTAGCGTCGATGTAGCCAAGTCTTCAGAGAAACAAGCTTCTCTTGTTTCCACGAATCCGTTCGCTGCCGCTGACAGCGGCCGAGACGCTAATGCGTATATTCAGGCTGCCAGGCAGAAAAAAATTGAGATGCGGGCTTTGATGCTCGAACAGCATAAAGCGTCCGGTGCTGTTCAATCAAGCATTCAAAACTGGTTTCGTTACGCAGATACGCTTCGCATTAGTGACATTACAACCGAGAATGTCACGGCTGCCGTGTCAGCAACTGTGCCCGCTCTCAATAAGAAGGAGTCTGCCACCAAGCGCGCTACTCAGGCTGAGCGTGAACATACCGCCGCAATGGAACGGACGGCTCGCACCAGTCACAAAATGTCCGGTAGCGGTAGTACGCTGCCTGGCGCACGTCAGCGCAATCAGGGTGTAAAAGGTGACGCTCAAGAAGTTGAGGTTTGGGGTCTTAAACCGTGGCAACTGACCAATTTTGGTTATCAAATCAATGATGTGGTGTCTGGCTTGGCAATGGGTCAAGCACCAGTTCAGATTCTTGCTCAACAGGCTGGTCAATTCGCTCAGATTTGGCCCGGTGTCATGGTCAGCCTGGCTAGATCGATTCCTATTATTGCAGGAACAACTGCAGCTTTGGCACCGTTAATTGCGGCGATCAGGAGCGCCGCTGACGAGCGAACCACATTAAAAGAGTTCACTGCCGACCTCGCCTTATCAGCAGACGGTGCGCGTTACAGTGCTGAAGAAATGACCAAAGCCGCCATGGCGATGAGAAACATGGGTGTGGAAATGTCCACGGCTCGTGATCTTGTTAGCATGTTCATGAAAGAAGGTTTCGACACGACCCAAATGGTCACTATGACCACCTTGGCAAAACAACTTGCCGAGGTTACAGGGACCGAACTACCAGATGCGGCTTCGAAGATAGCGAAGGCATTCAGTGGCAACGCAAACTCAATTCGTGAACTCGATCGAGAACTGAACTTTCTCACAGCAGATCAACTGGCTCAAATTCGAGCAATGGATCAGGCCGGTAACCGTGCAGGGGCTTTGTCGCTTGCACAGGGTTTGTTGAAAGACAAACTCGCAGACACAATTCAACCTGCGACGACCTGGCAGCAAGCCCTAAAAGATTTGAAGGACGCCTGGTCACAACTTACCGAAGCTGTAAAGAACTCTGGAATCATCGAACTTGGTGCTACAGCACTGCAACTTTTGGCCTACTCAGCCAAAGGTTCGGCAGCCATTGTCCAAACAACTGCTAATGTGCTCACTGGTACAGACCCTAACACGGTTAATCTCGGTGATCTTGATAAGCGCTACCGTGCGCTCAAGAAGCAGCGACAAGAGATGAAGCTCTACCTCGATCAGGAACGTGCATATGATGTTGCAATGTTCGGTGAAAATGCGAAAGACTCCTCGCTTACTGAATATTTGCGTAAACAACTTGCTGAAATTGAAGCCGAATACGACAAAGTTGTGTCTTTGATTAAGGAAGGTAATGCCGAGCGTGAAGAGTCTGCAACTCTTACTAAAGCTGAGATTGCTGCAATTGACGGTAAGGTTGCTGCCACAGAAGAAGAGAAAAAGAATTCCGCAGACATTGATGATTTGATCCGTTCTCAACTTGAAACCATGGAAAATCAAGTTGATACTGTTCTGCAGACCTCTCGTGAACAGTTCATCCAGAATGCCCTCCTGGATGCTCGTAACACTGCAATGTCGAAGGCTAACGAACTCGGTACGCAGTTGCTTGGTCTGACCGAGCAACAATCTGCTGCGATCCGAGAACAAGCAGGACTGCTATACGACGCTCAGCAGGCTTCTGGTTTCGCCAGTTCAATGGGTGAGTTCTCTGACGGACTGGAAGCATCCGCAGCGATGATCGCCAAGTTTGAAGACTTCCGTGCAACTCCTTACTGGGATGTTAATGCACTCAGGGTCGGGTTTGGTTCTGACACTATCACAACCGCCACGGGTGAAGTGAAGCGAGTCGTCGAGGGGATGGTTGTTACGGTCGAAGACTCAGTTCGAGACTTGAATCGTCGTATCCGTGAAGAATTCGCACCAAAAGTTCAGTCTCAGATTGGCGCTGATCGCTTCGCTTCATTCGTACCGATTCAACAAGCCGCACTGCTCTCTATCGCATACAATTACGGTGAACTTCCGAATCGGATCGTAGAAGCAGTTCGCACCGGTACGAACACTGAGATCGCTTCTGCAATCCAGGGCCTATCTGGTGACAACAACGGGATTAATTCCGGCCGTCGATACAAAGAAGCATCAGCCTTTTCAACTGACGTTGAAGGTAAGGAAGTAGAACGCCTATTAGAAATTGAGAAAGAACGCGCAGAGACAGTCAAAGAATACAATGAAGAATCGTCAACTCGAATTGCAGACAAACAATTCGAGTTGACGATTGCTAATAAAGAAGCCCGTGCGGCTGAGATTGCGAAGGCTATTCGAGAAGAAGAACTTGCTGCCCAAAAAGCTGGTGTTGAACTTACTAAAGAGCGCAGAGACGAAATTGCTCGCTTGACCGGGCAGCTATGGGACCAGCAGAACGTCGAAGCTGAAGTCAACCGACTAATGGATCAGCGTTCGTTGATCCTTGAGAAATTAGAACTTGCAGAACAAAGCAATGATCAGGTTGGCATCCGAGCCGCCCGCGGTGATTTGCAAGAGATCGATTCCGCTCTGACAACTGCAATCGATAAAGCTATTTCATTTTGGCAGGCAATGGGTGGGCCAGGATCAGACTTAGCTATCCAAAAATTACAACTGACCAAAGATCAGCTTAGGCAAATGTCGGAAGAAATTTCGACCAAGTATCTACCTACCGCTGAAGAAATGAATGACAGACTTGCTGATGTTGGGGCAAACGCATTTCAGACCCTAGCTGAAAAAGCGGCACAAGGTAAACTTGCGTTCCAAGACTTCTTCCAAGCAATCAGCGAGGGCATCGGACAGTTTCTAATCGACATTGGGAAAGCGATTATCAAACAGGCTATCTTCAATGCAATCACCAATGGTCAGGGTGCCAGCGGTGGCGCTGGCGGCTGGATGGGCGGTATGATCAGTTCCATTTTCCATGGCGGCGGGGTCGTAGGCTCATCAAGGGCACCAACACGGGCTGTGGACCCGATGATCTTCGCCGGGGCTATGCGGTATCACACAGGCGGAATCTCAGGTCTGAAGCCGAATGAGAGACCAGTAATCACCGAAGTTGGTGAAGAAATCTTGACTGCTGATAATCCGAGGCATCGCAACAACTTCTCAGGTAAGCCGCCATCGGTGAAGATCGTGAACGTTCTTGATCCGGTTGAAATTTTGGAGAAAGCGCTCGCTAGTGAGATCGGGGAAAAGTCGATCATCAACTTCATCGCACGTCGATCCAGGCAGATCAAAGGGGTGTTGGGCTGATGGACATTTTTGTCGAACCAAACTGGAAGGATAATGTCAAAGATACATTCGAGTTTTTGACAACCGTCTTTACATCCGACAACGGAAAAGAACAAAGGATGGCAGAGCGTAAACATGCCCGCAGGACAACCGCCTTCACAGCGTTGATTCATGGTGATGAACTTCGAAACTTGCGAGCCGATCTACGCAGGCGCAGTGATACACTGACTCATATACCCGATCCCGTAAGAAGAATTGGAACCGTTGCGGCGTCAACTCTTGCTGGGCAGACGAGTATAACATTTTTAGTGCCGGTTGATATTTCTTTCGTCGGTAAGAGGGTCTGTCTTATTGGTTTCAAGAAGCATTTTTTTGCAACGATTCACAGCATCGTAAGCAATACCGTGAACTTTACGTCACCCATCAGCGAAGCATTCAGTGTCGGTGACATCATGTACGCCTGTATCTATGGTAGATTCCCAGAGTCCGCTAAAGTAAATTATGCAACTGATGATATTGCCGAGTTTCAGGTATCATTTGATCAGAATCCTGGTGAAAACAACAGCACATACGACACCAATCTTTTCCCAATCTGGAACGGTCGTGAAATATTCACGATAAAACCGAACTGGGCAAATCCACCAAAGATTGAAATCTTAGCTGCGTATGACACCATCGATTACAAACGAGGTGTTATCGATACATATTCGCCTATAGACTTCGCGTCACAGATTACCGAGTTCTCTTTTCTTGGTTACTCAGATGCAAAGATGAGACAACTGGTTGATTTTTTTAATCGACAGAAAGGTAGGCAAGGCGAATTTTGGTGTCCATCCTGGACGAGCGATTTCCGCGTTGTGCAAGGAGTTGCTGCCGGTGCCACTACGTTGAAAGTTGCAGGGCGAAAGATTGCCGATTATTATATCGGTTCAACGGTTGAAAAGGCTATCGGAATAATGAAATCCGATGGTAGCTGGATCAACTGTTCAGTTTCAGGATTATCCACGGACGGGATCACCACAACAATTTCGCTGGAAGCGCCAATATTATCAAGCATTGATATTCCATCGATAATCGGTGTATATTGGCTAAACGTTTGCAGATTCGCCGTCGACAGCATGACTGTCCAATGGATCACTGATAATGTGTGCCAAACTGTATTACAAATCAAAACACTTGAAGTTTTGATAGCCGAGTGAGAAACCATGTCGATAAACTCTCGTGAGAACTCTCGATATAAAGGTCAGCCTGTAAAACTTTATCTGTTCAAAGGTGTAGAGGCGAGTCTTGAGTCTTTGATCAAATCGGTTTGCATCATACCTGGCTCAAGCGAATTTGGATATGGAACCACGCTTGTTACGAGCGGTGACGGCCGACAAGTAAATAAACTTGCTCGCGCGGGTACTACTGATTTTGTTAGGTCTATTGATGATTTGCTTTCTGCTGCTCAAAATCTGAGTCACGTTACTATTTTTGTGACTTGGTATGGAACCGACCTTCGAGCAGGAAATTGTCAGATTCGTCCAATGGTTATATCATCGGGTAGAACGACGATACCATACAGTTGGCAAGTTGGCCCTGTTGTGAGGTCGAGTGCAACCGTTGTCTCTCAATTCGACGGTAGACCGGCTTATGCAGGTACACCTTCTGACAGAACCGTCTTTGAAGCGATTACACATCTTAAGTCGAAAGGCTTGAAGGTTACAGTATGTCCACTTCTGTTAATGAACATCCCAGACGGGAACACCTTACCAAATCCGTATGGTGGCACTGGTCAGACTGCTTACCCATCCAGAAGCAAGATTTCATGTCATCCGGCACCAGGGGTCGCAGGATCGGTAGACAATACCGCCACTGCTGATACGCAGTTGGCGACCTTTTTCGGCACTGTAACAGCAGCAAACTTCTCGTGGAACACGTCTGAACAGCGGGTAAACTATTCAGGTGTATCAACCGAATGGTCGTATATGCGCTTCGTTCTGCATGTCGGTACAATTGCTGCTGCTGCTGGTGCTGATGATTTCCTGATCGGATCGGGAATGTCTGGATTAACGAAAGTCAGAAGTAGTGCTACAGTATTCCCGGCCATTAGTAGACTTCAAACGCTCGCAGCTAGGGTTCGTAACTTAGTTGGTGCAACCATGAAATTGAGTTATGCAGCAGACTGGTCGGAGTACCACTCTCATAAATCTGGCACAAACCTTGTATTCAATATGGATGCGTTGTGGGCAGATGTAAATATTAGTTACATTGGGATCAACAACTATTTTCCGGTCGGTGATTGGCGCACTGGAAACAATCATCTTGATAAGATCGCAGGTTTTAATTCTCAGTATGATAGAGAATATATTGAGAGCAACATAGAAGGCGGTGAATATTTCGATTGGCTTTATGCTACTCAAGCTGATCGTGACAATCAGGTTCGTACTCCAATCACCGATCCGGCCTATAATGAGCCTTGGGTATGGCGGTTGAAGGATCTTCGATCGTGGGCGACAAATGAACATTTCAACAGAATCGCGGGCGTGAAGTCCGCAACGAAGACATCATATGTGCCGGGTTCGAAAAAAATCGTATTCACGGAACTCGGATTCCCCTCGATCGAGAAGGCAATAAATCAACCGAGTTTAATACTCGACTCCAAGTCTTCTGAGAGCGGTTCGCCATTTTACTCGGATGGAAGTTCTGATGAGACCATTCAGAGAGTCGCTAACAGTGCCGTACTAAATTACTGGAAGAAGAATGCAGGCACAGTAATCGACAGCGAGAAGATCAGTGTGATGGGATGGGATGCTCGTCCATATCCGCTCTTCCCAGAGCGAGAAGACTATTTCGTAGACACCGCATCCTGGTCGTATGGATACTGGTTGAATGGACGATTGAAGCCAGGTTTCGGTTTCGATGCTGGTTCGTTTGGACCATTCGCTTTCTGCGACGGAGAGGAACCTATCACGCGAGCGGGGATAACCTATGAACCGTTCCCTATTCAGATGAGCGATCTTTCATCTGATGGAACCTTGGACAAGTCAGATATTACTATCTCTATGGCCCGCGGTAGTGATTTGGAATCCGAGTTTATAGGATCACAACCATCGCATGTCGTAAATTTGATTGTGTTCCAAGGTCACGTTGATGATCCGGTTACACTCGCAAATTACCCTGCTGCATGGGTCGGCCGTATTGGAGCGCCTATTTTCGAGAACACCGAGGTTAAATATAACTGCGTACCAGTCTCTACATCAATTCAGAGACCTGGCTTGCGTCGAAACTACCAACTTACCTGCCCGCATGTTCTTTACGGGCCACATTGTAGAGCAAGCAAGAAGCAGTTCACCGTGTCGAACCTTGTAGTTGGACTCACTGGTAGCGTTGTTGAGTTGAATGTCGGATTAACAGCACACACCAAATATCTCGGTGGAACAATCGAATGGACGCATAACGAGTCGACATCCATCAGAACTATTATTGCCATAGACTCAAGTGGAAGATTTCTCACCGTAAGGGGAAACCTTCGTGGCATGAATATCAATACCAATGTTAAGATTTCTTTCGGGTGCAAAAGAACGACCTTGGAATGTAAAGACAAGTTCGGAAATATATTGAATTTTGGAGGTCAACCGACTATACCTCTTGAGAATCCAATGTCATCGAAAAACTTCTTTTTCTAGAAGAGTTAAAGAACATGCCTTTCAATTTCTTAGCTTTTTTCATCCAGATACTAATAGGTTTCGCCTTACAAGTTGTTGGATACTTGCTTACCAGTCAGCCGAAGCAGGAGAAAACATCGGATGTTCAAGACTTAGACTCCCCTACTGCTGAAGCAGGTCGACCAATACCTGTTCTTTTCGGAGAACTTGAAATTCAAGGTTTGAACTGTGTCTGGTACGGACAAAAATCTACCAACACCTATGACGTGGAAATTTGATGTCTGACGATCTGATTATAACGATCACAGATGCTCGCAGAGTGTTTTGTTCTGCTGGTATTAGGCGGTGGGCTGAGAAGAATAACATTGATTTTCGCAGTTTCGTTAAGAACGGAATATCACTTGAACAGTTGAGAATGTTCAACGATGACGGCTTAATTGACCAGGTCGTAAAAGCTAAAGAGGACTCCAATGGCTAAGGGTAGCGGATCAGTTCGGGTATCAAGATATTATCTCTCTATGTTTTTTGGCATCTGTGCATACGGTGCTAATATTCAATTGCTCGAAATCAAGTTTGGCGGAAAACGTGCTTGGCGTGGTAATCTCACTTCGAACAACTCCATTTACATCGACAGAGATGATTTGTTCGGAGGTGAGCGTAAAGAAGGTGGTGTCCGTGGAATTCTCACATGGTTGAACGGTAACCCTGGTCAGACCCTTCCGAATCGTCTTGTCAAGTTGTTGAACCCAAATGCAACTCCAACTACTTCCGTTGGTTATAGGGGACTAGCGGGAATATTTCTTAGCGGTGTACCTATGCCTGGAACTGGTGATCCTACTGATATAGATGATATTGCTCACACCTTTACTACGACAAATATCGACAGTGGTCGTGGGTTTCTTGTCTGTGCAAATAACCCATATCTAAAGGCACTGACTGCTAGAGTCAGGAGGCCACCTCAAGGTTTGAATAAGTCTAAGGCGCTCATCCGTATTAAAGATGCGTCTGATGGTCACCATCAGTATGCTGCAAATTTCGCTCATATCATTTTCGAAGTAATGACCAATACGGACTTCGGCATGGGCGAAGACATCGGTATGATCGACATCGCCAGTTTTAATCAATGTGCTGATGTTTTGTTTAATGAGAAACTGTGTGGAAATATCCTTTGGAACAGACAGTCGAAGATTGAGGACTTTATCAGAGTGATCCTCGATCACATCAGAGGTGGAGTCTACATCAATCCTCTCACCGGTAAGCATACACTCAAGTTGCTCCGAGGTGATTATCAGATTGGAGAACTAAAAGTCGTTTCACCTGATAATGCCAAGCTGTCAAACTTCAAAACTAAGGCTTGGGGTGACATCTCGAACGAGGTCGTTGTCACCTGGACAAACCCAGAGACAGGTAAAGAGGAAACTGTTACTGTTCAAGACCCGGCAGCTATTGCGGCTCAAGGTGGCGTCTCTTCGACGAACAGGAATTATCATGCTGTGTCAGAGCAAGCCACAGCGTTGATGCTGGCTGAGCGTGATCTTGCCTCAGTAGCCTACCCATTGGGTTCTTGTGATGCAGAGGTATCACGGGCCTTCTGGGCCACCGTGGTAAACGACTGCGTGGTACTTAATTGGCCGCGACATGGGATTGTCTCTTCAGTCTATCGTGTTGTTGGCGTAACACACGGTTCGTCTTCCAACGTAGTCAAGCTATCTCTGATGGAAGATGTATTTGCTGCATCATCATCAATTTATACTGATGTTACGGATAGCGAGTGGATCAACCCTGCGTCCGAGCCGCAACCATTGATAAATACCATGCTTGGCACGGCACCGGCTTTTATGATGACCAGGGCGCTTAATCTTATCGACATCGGTGACCTTGACTACGGTGAAGTCATTGCAACTATCGTTGCTGCGCCGGATAGCACTGATGACATTGGTGCCGACCTGGTTACCTATATGACGGATACAACAGGTGCTTCTGTTCCTGTTTCAATTGGTCAAATATCGCTGGTCGGTCATTTCGTGACCGAAACGGCACTCCCAAGGGAATTTACGTCAACGATTTCCTATTCTGGAAATCTTGGTTACGTTCCGATGGTCGGAAGTTTTCTTGTTTTTGGCAGTGGAACAGACAGTGAGAATGAAATTGCCTTGGTGACTGGCACCAATGGGAATGAGATCACATTCAACCGTGGCGTTCTTGACACAGTGCCTAGAGCCTGGCCGCTCGGAACCCGTTGTTTCGTGCTTCCGAGTAATTATACATCGGTCGATAAAACTCGTCGTTCAGCCGGTGAAGAAGTTGATTATCATCTTAAGACTGTGACATCACAGGGCACTTTGCCCCTTTACAATACCCCTGTCCAATCGGTCACTTTAACAGATAGACCTCATCTTCCTTATCGTCCAGCAAATGTTTCAATTTCAAACACCAGCGACAGTGACACTTCAAATAATGATCCGATCTTAATAAACGGATCAAGTGGAACTATCAACAGCAAAACGATCACTGTCAGTTGGTCGAATCGAAACAGAAAGACAGAAGCTACTATTCCTCTTGCCTGGAATGCTGCGTCAGTTGCAGTCGAAGAAGGTCAATTTACAGAGATCATCTTTAAAAGAAAATCTGACAATGTTGTTGTTTATACAGCAACAAATTTGACTGGAACTTCTGTTACTATTCCGATTGGTTCAATTAGGCAGACCGGTGCTCCAACACTGATAATGAGTGTTTATTCAGTACGGGACAACTTGAGGTGTCTGCAAGCCTATGACATCGAGATCGGATTTGCAGTGATCTAGCCGGCTTAATGATTAAGCACATTTGGCTTGCAAAGCACTTCTAACGTGTGTATAGAGGTATGTAACATGCGCGACAATATCGAGGGTATTATGATTAAAGCCACAAACGGCGTTGCCGTAGCGGGTATTTTTTCGCCTGCGTGGCTGCCTTCGCTAAGCGACATGAGCCAAGCAGCGGCACAACTTGTGCCGATTTTTAGCCTTTTCTGGCTGATCCTTCAAATTCTCAGGCACTTCTCCAAGGGGAAGGACACCAAATGAATATTGGTCTGAAAGAAGCAATTATTGTACCAGTAGCAGTCTTGGCTATCGGTCTACCCTTCACTTCAAAATGGGAAGGTACTGAACTCACGCCTTACTGGGATGACATCGGTAAAGCCTGGACGGTATGCACAGGTGAGACGAAAGTACCGATGCGAAAATACACTCTCAAAGAGTGTCAAGAAATATTCAATCCTTCGTGGTCGGCTTACTACGTTGATCTTTTGAAATGTTCGCCGTCTTTGAAATTTGCTCCGCCGAGCGTTGCTGCTATGGCGACTGATCTTGCATATAACAACGGTTCAGCCGCTGTCTGTAACAGCAAGAACACTGGTGGGGCTTTGAAAAAAGGCAAGTGGCGCGACTTCTGTAATATGCTTCCACAGTGGTCGAAGTCAAAAGGGGTAAAGGTTCGCGGGCTTTTCAATAGACGTATGGACTCAAAAGAAGTCTGCCTGTCAGGTCTTTGATGCGATATTTGTCAACTTCTGTAATTGTTCTTCTTGCGACAGCGACAGTATTCTTCGCGTCAATTTCGTTCCTGTACTATCGGAAAAACGTGAACCTCACCACCGAGTTGAGTTCGGTTGAACTGAAACTATCAATTTCTGAAAGCAATCTTGCAGTTCAAACGAAAGCGTTGAACCAGGCTGTTAAGGCCGGTTCGGTGCTGCAATCTCACCTCGATCGAGCCACTGCGAACGCCGATTATTGGCAGAAAAAGGCATCCGATCTATCAACTAAAGAAGGTGCTAATGAGATTCTGTCTCCTTATGAGCGCGCTGTTCTTGACAGCTTGCGAGATCAATAAGCCAATCATCAGAACAGTTTACGTTACACCAAGCGTTCCAGAAGCGCTGCTTCGACCTGTGGTCGTCAAGTGTGAAGACGGTTCAATGGTCAGAGCGCTGGGTGAATGCGCCCTAGCTTATAAAGCTGGCTTAAATCAAGCCAACAGCCAGATCGCAGCCATTGCCGAGGTAACCCAGTGATCGACACGAACCTGCTTCAATTCGCAACAGATCGCCAGCGTCAGATCATTGAAGAAGTGAATAGCCTTGGTAGCGCTACTGCTGCTGCAAAAGCGCTCAACATCAGCCGGGCCACCGTGCAGGACGCGGTAAAGCGCGTCACACTGAAAGCCTCGGCGCAGGGTTACAGCCCAGATCACAATCTCACCAAGATCATCCCTGCCCCCTACATCGCGCGAGGTCACTCGACGCAATACAACCGCGAGGGCCAACTGGTCCAGCAGTGGGTGAAGACGAGGCTCGATGACCAACGGTATCAGGAAGCGATTCATGCCGCTGCGGCGGCTCTGGCTGAGGAACTTCCGAGGCTGGAACCGAAGGTGGCCCCGGTCCAGAGCCAAGACGCCAAAGCCCTAGCCAACCTCTATGTGTTGACCGATGCGCATGTGGGGATGCTCGCATGGGAACGCGAAGGTGGAGCCAACTGGGATTTGAAGATCGCAGAGCGGACCATCTTCGACTGCTTCATGTTGATGCTGGACAGCGCGCCCGAAGCCTCGACCGGCATCATCGGTCAACTTGGCGACTTCTTCCACTCGGACGGGTTGCTGCCGGTGACGCCCACCAGCAACCACGTTCTCGATCAGGATGGCCGATACCCCAAGGTTGTCGCCGCTGGCATCCGTCTGCTGCGCCGGATCATCGACGCGGCGCTTGAGCGTCACGAGCGCGTGGTGGTTCTTATGGCCGAGGGCAACCACGACCTGTCTGGTTCCATGTGGCTGCAACTGATGCTCAAGGCGCTTTATGAGAACGAGCCGCGTATCGAGGTTGTCGAGACGCCCTTGCCCTATTATGCGATCCAGCACGGCCGCACGGCGCTGTTCTTCCACCACGGGCACAAGAAGAAGAAGGAAGCCTTGCCGCTGGCCTTCGCAGCCATGTTCCCCGAGGTCTGGGGCGCAGCGAAGCGCCGCTATATCCACACCGGCCACTATCACGACATCGACGAACGCGGGCACCCTGGCTGCGTTGTGATGCAACACCCGACGCTGGCTGCCCGTGATGCCCATGCCTCGCGCAGCGCGTGGTTGTCCGAGCGGCAGGCGACCGTGATCTCGTATCACGAGGAATTCGGTGAGATCAACCGTCGCCCGGTCACGCCCGAAATGGTATCCTGACGAATAGGTCAGATCAGATAGTTAGAAAACCCCGGCGAGATAATCGCCGGGGTTTTTCCGTGTTAGCGGGTGGTCATCCCCTTAAACTAGAAGATCGTTTGTTACGTTGTCGAGAAGATCAGTCAAATCGGTCAGTGAATCTGACCTTTCAACCTGACCTAAGTTAAACCTCTGGTTGAGGAAATCGACGTATTCTTGTTCCGCTTCCATCAAAATTACGTCGAAGCCTTCTCGACGAGCGGCCTCAGCCGTGGTGCCGCTGCCAGCGAAGGGATCGAGGACAATGCCGCCCGGTGGCGTGATGTGGCGGATTAGATATTGCATCAGAGCGATGGGCTTCACGGTCGGATGCTCGCTTCCACCGCGGTCGAGTTTACCGGCCTTCGGATAATAGAAAAGCGGATCGGTGTCAGGGCCGAACTGGTGGAAGAAGCGGGCAGCAGAGCCGCTGTCGTTGTGAGCCTGGTGATCTGCTGCAGCGCCCATTTCACCGAAGACTCCGTTCGGGCTTTGGCGTTTCTTGTCGTGCCCTTTCAGGTCGCCCTGTTGACCCTTGCTGTCAGGAAACATCGACACAACTTCCGATGAGCCGTCGAGGATCAGGTTGGCGGGGTGACGGCCTTCTGCGCGAACGACTTGAGGCGTATCGGCCCCACCCTTAGACATGCCCCACTTTTGACCGTTCAGATCGTCCGTGCGCTGACCTCGCCGCATCGTGCGCAACTGCGATGCGTCCGCTTCGGGGTTTATTGGCACTCTACACCCGTCAATGTTCACAGCACCAACGCCATGCTTCTTGATATTGGCGATGTAGGTCTTTTCGGAGATCGGGCGCTGGCCGAGATAGATCGGTTCGATTGCGGGTTTTTGTGACTGAGCTCCGAATTTCCACCCGGACCATTCAGCCAGCAATTCTTCATCGGTGAAGCCAGCTTTGACCAGTTCCTTTTCCACGTCCTTTGCCTTGGGCAGTCCCGAACCGTATGCCCAGACATGAAACGGGTGCATGACGAACCCGGCCGTCTCCATAGCGCAGGCTTGCCAATGCCCGGTGCGCGCCCCGCTGAATGCGAAGCAAAAGCCACCGGGCAAAAGAATGTCGTGAATCAGACGCCAGAATTCCGGGTCGCGTTCGATCCCGGTGCCGTCCCAGGTCCGCCCGATGAAACCGGCCGACAGACGAGCAAACGACCCATCGTTGCCCTCTGTCCGTGCAGCCGCAGCCCCCTTCTTGCCGAACCGCTTTTCGATGCTGACCAGTCCATAGGGCGGATCGGTGACGCAAGCATGGACACGAACACCCTGGTCAATCAGGCTGCGAAGCGAGTCGCGGTTATCTCCAGGGTAAAGGGTGACTGTTGACTGCACGGCGATTCCTTCACATTCAGAGTGTTTTTAACGCTCGATGTGCAACTTGGCAAGGAGTTCTTCACCACCGAGCGGTGATGTCATTTCATCAAGCCGACCTTGCGGAAAAATTCACCTGCCTCGCGGTCAGACAGCCCTTTCGGTTCAGGCCAACCATCATCCTCACGGTCGGGCTGACAGGCGGCGAAGTATTCCCGCAGAGCCTCGATTTCCATGCTGGACATCGTGACCGCGTTCAGCCGGTAATCTTCGAAGGCGCGATAGGCCAACGGCACCCACGACTTCACAATGTCACAGATCACCTCAGCATAGGCGCGGATTTCAAACTGCGCATGAGCGTCGGCGCGCAAG
>JACCDZ010239391.1_pt1 | contig 20269 bp, 21 predicted proteins | sample 7449551 | NCBI WGS metagenome assembly JACCDZ01 (sample SAMN15323452, study PRJNA562643) | freshwater metagenome | isolation source: river surface water | place: USA:Blue River Watershed | collected 2017-08-18
CACTCATTTTTAAAATAATCTTAAGATATTAGCAAGGATTATAAATCCTTACCAATATCGTTTCTAAAATACATCTTATCAAATTGTAGTTTTGCTATACTTTGATAAGATTTTTTTATGGCTTCTTGAAAGTCATTTCCATACGAAGTTACCGCAATAACTCGACCTCCGTTAGTCACTATTTTTCCGTTCTCTAATTTTGTTCCCGCATGAAATGGAATAGAATCGGTGATGTTTTCCAATCCAAAAATCTCCTTCCCTTTTTCATAATCTTCAGGATAACCGCCTGAAACAACCATGATAGTTGTAGCAGCTCTTTCATCAATTTCTAATGTGATTTTCTCTAATTCTTGGTTTCCAATAGCTTCAAAAATTTCAACTAAATCACTTTTTAGTCTTGGCATCACTACTTCCGTTTCAGGATCACCCATACGAACGTTGTATTCGATAACCATTGGTTCGCCTTTTACGTTGATTAATCCGATGAAAACAAATCCTTTGTATTCAATTCCGTCTTTTTGTAAACCTGAGATGGTTGGTTTTACAATTCGCGTTTCGATTTTTTCTAATAAAACTGCATCCGCAAATGGTACCGGAGATACTGCTCCCATTCCGCCTGTGTTTAATCCTGTATCGCCTTCTCCAATACGTTTGTAATCTTTTGCGGTTGGTAATACTTTATATGATTTTCCATCGGTTAAAACGAAACAACTTAATTCGATTCCGTCTAAAAATTCTTCGATTACTACTTTTGAACTTGCTTGTCCAAATTTAGCTTCCACTAACATATTTCGTAACTCCGTTTTAGCTTCTTCTAAATCCGATAAGATTAAAACGCCTTTTCCTGCAGCTAATCCGTCTGCTTTTAAAACGTAGGGCGTTTCTAAAGTTTCTAAAAATTGACAACCTTGCTCTACGGTTTCTTTAGTAAAACTTTCGTAACGAGCGGTTGGAATGTTGTGTTTTACTAAAAATTCTTTGGCAAATTCTTTACTTCCTTCTAATTGTGCTCCTAATTTTGAAGGTCCGATTACGGGAATATGATTGATTTCTGCATCATTTTTGAAGAAATCATAAATTCCTAACACCAATGGATCTTCTGGTCCAACCACAACCATTGCTACTTTTTCTTGTAAAACAAAAGATTTAACAGCATCAAAATCATTCGGATTTAAAGCTACATTTTTTGCGATGGTTGCTGTTCCTGCGTTTCCAGGCGCAACAAAAAGAGACGTACATTTTGAAGATTGAAGCATTTTCCATGCCAGTGCGTGTTCGCGACCGCCAGAACCAAGTAGTAAAATAGTCATTTTGTGTGTTGTTATGTTGTTTGGCAAAAATACTTTGTTTTGAACACAAATAATAATTTTTTTTCCTACCTTTGACGTTAGTAACGCAAAAAGTATGATAATTTCCTTTGGAGATAAAAACACCGAGAAGATTTGGAATGGTATAGCCGTAAAAAAGCCTTCCGTCGAAATTCAAGAAATTGGAAGACGAAAATTGAGAATGTTACACAATTCAATTGATATCAATGACTTAAAAATTCCGCCATCGAACCGATTGGAAAAATTAAAAGGTAACTTAAAAGATTTTTACAGCATCCGAATTAATAATCAATGGCGCATTATTTTTAAGTGGGAAAATAACAATGCGTTTGAAGTTGAAATTCTAGATTATCATTAATTATGAGCAAATTAAAAAACATACATCCGGGTGAAATTTTATTGGAAGAATTCATGATTCCATTAGAAATAACAGCTTATAAATTAGCTAAAGATATTGATGTGCCTCAAACTAGAATATCGGAAATTATCAAAGAAAAAAGAAGAATTACGGCTGATACTGCGATTAGGTTGAGTAATTATTTTGGAAATTCGGCCAAATTTTGGTTGGGCTTACAAGACGATTATGATATTGAATTTGAAAAAACCCAAAAAGAATTAGAATTCAAAAACATCATCCCTTTTGATGATAAAAAAGTAGCCTAATGTTCAACTTGTTTCATCTTTCTTTAAAATTAAGCGGTTTTCCGATTGAGAAAACTCAAGCTGATTTTGAGAAAATTCTACAAATTTCGGAAGCAGATTATCCCAATTATCTCGAAACTAAAAAGAGAGAAATTGTGGAATTTCATTTGAAAAACAATACTTTTTATCAAAATTTAGTTGGAAAAGATTCTTTCGACAATTGGAACGAATTACCTGTTCTAACCAAAAAAGATTTACAAAAACCTTTAAAAGATAGACTTTCAAAAGGATATTCCGAAAAAACGGTTTTCGTAAATAAAACATCGGGTTCAAGTGGCGATCCGTTTGTGTTTGCTAAGGATAAAGAAGCACATGCGATTACTTGGGCTTCGATTATTTATCGTTTTGGATGGTATGGAGTTGATTTTAATTCATCGTATCAAGCGCGATTTTATGGTATTCCTTTGGATTTTATTGGATATAGAAAAGAGCGTTTGAAAGACTTTTTAAGCAAAAGATATCGTTTTCCAATTTTCGATTTATCGGATGCCATTTTAGACGGTGTTTTGGAACATTTTAAAACCAAAAAGTTTGATTATATCAATGGTTACACGAGTTCGATTGTGCTTTTTGGAAAATATTTGCAAGCCCGAAATATCATTTTAACCGATGTTTGTCCAACGTTGAAAGTTTGTATGGTGACTTCAGAAATGTTGTTTGAAGAAGACAAAATCTTGCTGGAAAAACATTTAGGAATTCCAGTGGTTAATGAATATGGTGCTTCGGAATTAGACTTGATTGCTTTCCAAAATCCTAATGACGAATGGCTAGTAAATTCGGAAACCTTATTTGTGGAGATTTTGGATGAAAATAATCAACTCGTTCCGTATGGAAAAGAAGGGAAAGTAGTGATTACTTCGTTGTATAACAAAGCACATCCATTCATTCGTTATGAGATTGGTGATGTTGGGATTTTGGATGAAAAAAGTACGTTAAAAAAACCAATTCTGAAAAAATTAATTGGAAGAACTAGCGATGTAGCGCTTTTACCAAGTGGAAAAAAATCACCAGGATTAACCTTTTACTACGTAACTAAAAGTATTATTGAAGACGACGGAAACGTGAAAGAATTCATTGTTCGACAAACCAAATTGGATAGTTTTGAAATTGACTATGTGAGTTCAGTAGAATTGACTTCGGAACAAATTCAGGAAATTGAAAAAGCGATTGCCAAATATTTAGAACCTGGATTGCATTTTACTTATAACCGAAAAGAAGTTTTGAAACGAACTGCTAGAGGAAAATTGAAACAGTTTCAATCTAGTTTATAATTAGATTGTTTTCGTAAAACGAGGTTTAATAAACAATTGGTGTATTAAAAATAAACTTGTATTAAAAGCTGCTTTCAATGGATTATTACCATGAAAATCTCTATAGATTGCATAATTATATTTAATCAATTTTACTTTGGAAGAAGAAACCGAATCTTTACGAACACGATAATATGCTAAACTCTCAGGAACAGGTTTTACCTTATTGATTTTCTTAACCAAGGTTAACCACAAAATCCAATCTTGACGTTTTTTAATGCTTGAAATGGGGATTTTACCAAAAAAATCTACGGAATAAATTCCTGTTAAATTTCCAATCCAATTGCAATAAAACAATTGAGAATATGAAACTTCTAACGGCGATGTGATTTTTTTTTGCAAACTATTACCTTGTTCATCTATTTGTTCGTAAAATGAAAAAGTCATCGGAAGATTTTCTTCTTCCATGAATTGTAATTGTTTGTTTAATTTTTCAGGTTTCCACAAATCATCGGAATCTAGAAAAGCAATATAATTTCCTTTCGCTTGTTGAATAGCAAAATTACGTGCCACTCCCGGTCCAAAGTTTTGACTTAGTTTGTGAAATTGAATTCGGTTATCCTTTTGGATTATATTTAAAACGACACTTTCCGTTTCATCTGAAGAACCATCATCTACAATAATCATTTCCCAATTTTGATGGGTTTGATTTTGTACAGATTGTATTGTTTCGGCAATAAATTTTGCAGAATTATAAGATGGTGTAATTATGGAAACTAAAGGATTCATTAGTAGGCTTTTTTCTCCCCTTTTATTGCATTAATTACAGTTGCAAAAATAATTTTGATATCTAATAATAATGACCAATTCTCCAAATAGAAAATGTCATATTTAACTCTGTTTATGATATCTTTTTCGGTTTCAACTTCTCCTCTAAAACCATTAGTTTGTGCTAAACCTGTAATTCCTGGTTTAATAAAATGTCTTACCATAAATTTATCAACGCTTTTTGCGTACATTTCTGTGTGACTTACCATGTGTGGTCTTGGTCCAACTACAGACATATCGCCTAACAAAACATTGAAAAACTGAGGCAATTCATCGATACTCGTTTTGCGTATAAACTTTCCTATCTTGGTAATTCTTGGATCATTTTTTTGAACTTGTTCTAAATCAGCAATAGGATTCAAATGCATCGATCGAAATTTATAACAATAGAACTCTTCATAATTTAATCCGTTTCTTTTTTGTTTAAAAAAAACTGGCCCTCTAGATTCTAATTTAATTAATAAGGCAATAAGAGGGGTTAACCATGATAAAATTGTAATAATTATAAACATAGAAAAAACAACATCAAAAAAACGCTTAACTCTTTTATTTACTTCTTTATCTAATGGAATTGTTCTAAGGGCAATAATTGGAATATAACCGTAATACTCAACTGCTAAATTTCTTAAAAAAGTATTTTTATTGTCTGGTAAAAACTTTATTGTCTTTAAATTATTATCTGCAAAATGGATAAAACTATTAATTTCTCTATTCGTTAAAGTGTTGATTGATATATAAATTTCATCAACTTTACTTTCGATTACAAAATTTTTGCTTTCTAAGATTTCTTTTTTCTTATCTTTTTTTAAATCGAAAATGTGTGTAAGATTATATCCATAATCAGGGTTAGTTGTAAAAAAATCTTTTAACTCATCAACACTTTTACCATTACCTAAAATAATTACATTCCTGTGATTTCCTCCGTATAACAATCGGTATTTTTTCAATAAAATTACAATTGAAAACTTAAGCAATCCAACCAACAAAAAAGACCAAAGTATGTAGCGGCCAACCTCATCTGTTGTTACATATTTATATTTGTAACCAACGTAAGCAAAAGTGATTAAACTTATAAAGAAAAATTGCTTTAATAATTTTCCAAAAATTTCAATCCCTTTAGTATATCTATAAACTTCGTAGTATCCTGAATAATATGAAATTACTAACCAAAAAACAGATAGAATGGTGTGATAGCCAAAATTACTCATAGCAGAGCGCATACACAACAACACTAATAGGTTTACAATTAGTAAATCTAAAAATATTATTATGGGCCTAATATAAACTGAGTATCTTCCGGTTTTATTTTTCAATTAGTGAATGTATTTTGAAAAATCTTTGTGTTCTTCTTTTAATAATTCTTCTGATGAAAGTGTCTTAAAATACTCATACGTAATTTTCATCCCTTCGGATCTAGATACTTTTGCTTCCCAACCTAAAATCTCTTTCGCTTTTGTAGTGTCGGGCTGTCTTTGCATAGGGTCGTTTACAGGTAATGGATGATATACTACTTTTTGATTGGTTCCTGTTAATTTGATAATTTCTTCAGCAAAATCTTTTATCGTAATTTCATCTGGATTTCCAATATTAACAGGCAAATGATAATCTGAATGTAATAATCTGAAAATTCCTTCTACTTGATCATCAACATAACAAAACGAACGGGTTTGACTACCATCTCCAAAAATAGTCAAATCTTCTCCTCTTAAAGCTTGCCCAATAAATGCTGGAATTACACGACCATCATTTAGTCGCATTCTTGGTCCATAAGTATTAAAAATTCTAACAATTCTAGTTTCTACACCATGAAAAGTATGATAAGCCATAGTTATCGATTCTTGAAAGCGTTTGGCTTCGTCATAAACGCCACGAGGTCCAATGGTGTTTACATTTCCATAATATTCTTCTGTTTGTGGGTGAACCAATGGATCTCCGTAAACTTCAGATGTAGATGCTATTAAAATTCTTGCTTTTTTTACTCGAGCTAAACCTAATAAATTATGTGTTCCTAATGAACCAACTTTCAAGGTTTGAATAGGAATTTTTAAATAATCAATTGGACTAGCTGGAGAAGCAAAGTGCAAAATATAATCTAATTTACCAGGTACATGAACAAATTTTGTGATATCATGGTGGTAAAACTCAAAATTCTTATCTTTAAAAAGGTGTTCAATATTTTTTAAATCACCAGTAATTAAGTTATCCATTCCGATAACAAAATAACCCTCTTTTATAAATCTATCGCAAAGGTGAGAACCTAGAAAACCTGCTGCACCTGTAATTAATACTCTTTTCATTTTAATTTATTTTCTTTTTCTGGTAAATACATTGTGTTAAACAAACAATAAAACACTGTAAAAAAAACAACCCCTCTTTGTCTCCACAAAAAAGATTCAGTCAAAAATAAGCTTATCATTAGAATTGCAAAAGCAATATGAAGAAAATCTTTATTTTTAATTGCTGTTTTTAAGTTAAATAATAAAATTATTATCAATAATGCAAACCCTATAAACCCAAGTTCTGAAAAAACTTGTAGGTATTGGTTGTGAAAGTTTTTATTTTGATAGCCTTCGTAATGATCATTTCCTTGAAAAACATTATACTCCATTCCTTTCTCTCGTATTTTTTGTTGAGATGCATTAAATCCTAATCCTGTCCAAAAAGAATTTTGTTCTTTAATAATCTCTAAAAAAATGCGGAATTGATACACCCTAAATGCAGTTCCTGGGAAAAAATCATTCTGGGAGAATTTTTCTTTATTCCATGCCTCATAGATAGTTACTTTGTTGTCTAAATTTGGTATGTTATTAATAACATTGTGCCCGATATTATGTTGGGTGTTAGTTTTGATTTCAACTTCTAAAATTTTTGATATTTTATTGTAAAAACTAAACCCTGCAATGGCAATAGTTAACAAAACAACATTTCGTAATCGCATTTTATTAGCTGCTTTAGAAAAAAAGAAATAATAAATTGAAGATAGTAAAGCAACTGAAAAAATTATAACAGAAGATGATAGTAAAATAATGGCTAGCAAAAAAAAGAATGAAATAAATATTTCAAATTTTGATTTTTTTTCTTTCTGTAACAAATATAAAAAAGCAATGGCAACAAAAACAGATACATGAATAGCGTTTAGCTCTTTAGGAACCAAGCCATAATCATTGTTATATTCGCCGTGAAAAAAGAAATGAGAACTATCGTTTGTTAGAAGAAATCGTATACATGCTCTTAACGTAAAATAAAGAATTACGAAAAAACATCCTATGCTGTATAGACTCAGAATTATTTCCTTCTGACTAGGTTTTTCATAAAAAGTTTTAGTTAAAAATAAAGGCACGAATACTAAAAAAACATTTCTAGGGATCGATTTGAGTGTTATTTCGGGATTAATACTAATAAAATAGGACAAAAAAATTAGTAAAAAATATAACAATAATAATATCAATGAATAATTTCTAAAAACTATTATTTCGGTTTTTTTTGAAATGTATACAAACACTGAAATTAGCAATAAAATATTACTAAATACCGTAGGTAAAAAAACAGATATAGAAAGTAAAAATAATATTTTACTTTCTAAATTAAGATTTTTATAATCTCTCAAATACTCTTGGAAAAACAATCTCATTTTTGCTAATAAATACTTTGCAATTTAAAGAATTATTAGTTTAAAATAAGTTTATTTTTTTTCTAATAAGAATATATTGTTAAAATATGCGGTTTTATTCACAGGCAAAATAAAACTAAACACTATTCCCATAAAATTAAAAGCAAATATGAAGGGTAACAAGAAGATTTGTCTTACAATTATATTTTGTGGAAAAATATTTTTTAAATAATTCAAAGAAAATTGAATTATCACCTCAACATAATTACCTGATTTTTCATGATGTATGATTTTAAAACCATTTTTCTCATATAAATAAATTAATGCGGGCGTCGTATATCTAGCAAAATCGTAAGGCATTTCATGCTCTTCCCACATAAATGGAGTTGTAATTAAAGCCTTCCCACCTTTCTTCAAAACACGATTCATTTCTTTTAACACTTCTTCTATATTAAATACATGCTCTAAAACTTCTGTACTTAATAATGAATCAAATGTATCATCCTCATAGGGTATTGTTTTCCCGTCATAAAACTTATCTACATATTGATGATTTTCTTCTCTTCCTTCAATTTTTAGATCTACCCCAATATAATTTTTTACATTAATAAAAAGTTTTTCATAAGGTTTACTTCCACATCCAAAATCAAGTAAAACCCCATTAAGTTTATCTGAATTATTTAAAAGTGTTTTTTTTAAACCCTTTCTTATTAAATAATTATGATTTATAAATAATCCTAACAGACTAGGGAAAAATTTTTCTTTTTGAATGATATTTTTAATAGATGACAACATTTCGAAATTTTTTATTTAAAAAAGGAATAAATTCCTTCTAAATCCTTAATAGTTTTGTTAATATTATATTTTTCATCAAATTGTTTCAATGAATTTTTTGAAAAAGTTTCGTGTAAATCTGCTGAATTTAAAAGTTTCATGATTTTATTTTTAAACTCTTGAATATTTTCGTTCTCAATAACATATCCATTGATACCGTTTATTATTAAATCTCTATTGCCATCAGCATCTGAAACAACAGCAGGTACACCAAGAGCCAAACTTTCTATTACCGAATAAGGAAGACCTTCATAGCGAGCTGTTGAGATGTATAGCTTTGATTGTTTTACTATATCAAAAATAGTTTCCCTACTTGTCCATTCGAGTAAAACTACTTTATCATCTAAATCTAACTCATGAATTAAATTTTGAACTGTTTTTAATCTATCGCTATGGTATCCAACACCCATTATTACCAAACTGATAGCTTTTTCATTGCTAACTTCTTTGAAAACTTTTATCATAAGTTCAATATTCTTTTGATAAGAAGGCCTACCTACTGTACAAATGTATGCTTCTGGTAATTTTATAGAACTAGATTTAAACTCATGAATAGGTTTTATACTGTTATTAAACAACAATACTTTGTCTTCGGGGTAGCCAACTTCATTTATTGCTCTTACTCTTTCAGAGTTAGATGTTGCTAATATATAGCTGTTTTTAAAAGCAAATAATTTTTCAATTAATAAGTAAAACTTCCTTTTACCACTTTTTTCTGCACTTAAATAAGAAAATGCGTGAGGGGTGTAAAGAACTTTTATATTCAAAATTTTCCCAATCAATCGACCAATAATTCCTCCCTTAGCACTATGTGCATGAATTAAATTTGGCTGTTCTTTCTTTATAATTTTATAGGTTTGATATATCGCGCGTAAATCTCTAATTATTGATATTTCTCGATAAATAGGTAAGGAAAAATCTTTTATTAGTTCCTTGTTCTTGTTTAAAAAAGGAGATTGGGTATCACCTTGTCCGTGAATAATAATATTCTCAAATAAATCTGAATTTATATTTTCTGCTATAATTCTAACATACACATCTACACCTCCCACTGAATGTAATACATGTACAATTTTTATTTTAGACATTTTCTTTTTTATTATTCAAGACTAGCGAGGTAAAGATAGTAAAAATTAAACAGCCAAATTGTCTATGAAAAACATTTTCAACAATCATCATTACAAAAAAACTTGTGATTATTGCAATTGCATAAAAGTTGTTTTTATTTTTAATGAAAAAAATGAAAAAAAACACTAAAAGAGAAAACAAAGCCAAAACACCACCAATTAAATAAAAATCTAAATATTGATTATGTGTGTTATATTTTCTACTCAAAAACCATTGATTTCGAGAATAATCTTCAATGCTTGTTTCATAACACGATACCATGCTATTTTTAATATTAGTATAAGAATTAGTCCCAGTCAATATTGAAAAATCTTCTTGTTGCGTTATTTGATATGCACAATTCCAAATAATTATTCTTGGTTCCGATTCTTTAAATTTAGTTATTGTACTTTCTATATTATTTTGTACGAAAAACCGTTTTGCAATATTGGGATTCAATACAATTGTTGTAAAAAATAAAGTGGTAATAGAAATTAATACAATAACCTTAGTTTTTAAATTTACTTTTACATAAAAGAGACCGTATAAAATTGAAATAATCAAAAACGAAATTATTGAAATTCGTATTGAAATAAAAAAAATAAAAAAAACAGAGAGTAATAAACTTAAAAGAAACAAATATCTGATTTTTGATTTTTTTTGTAAAATAAATTGTTCTAATGAAAATATTATTGAAATTAAACTAAAAATTCCTGCATAAGGTCTTTCTAAAGCTAATACTGAGTTAGTAGCCCACCCATCAGCGAAAGGTAAAAATTTAAAATAATAATAAAACTTAGCTATTTTAAAAAATGAAATAAAAATTGTTATGTTAATTATTACAATTGATAATATTTTTAGTAGTTGAATTTTCTTTACTTTAAGAAATAAAACGGGAATAATTAACAAATAAAAATATTTTTTATAAAAACCAATGTCTAGAAAAAAACTATCATTAATTAGGGCTTGGAAAAAAATATAAAAAACTAAAAGACTTAAAATGAAAAAAGGGGATTTAAAATAATCAATAAAAAATTCTTTTTTAATTCCGAATACAAATAATAAAATTAAAATTCCAATAATAAAGTTAGGTATAGCCATTGAATAGGGCAATACCAAAATTAATAATGCAAACAAATAATCATATGTTTTTTCAGAATAAAAGTTTATTTTTTGCATGTTTTTTTAAAAGAATTAACAATTACTCTTCGACAAAATTTAGCTAAACTAAAACCAACAAAAAAAGGAAATTCTATTGGTTTAATCACTTTCATTTTTAAAGCCATTTTAATGTTTTGTAACTCACCTTTTTCCATTTTCCACATTCTAGAACTAACACCCGAGGCATTTGGAATATAAATTACATATGATTCATTTAGTAAATAACAGTTGTATTTATTTGCTATTCTAATAATAATATTTGAATCTTCATTAAATTGATTCTCATAAAAATATCCTATATCTTTAATGACATTCTTTTTTATCATCGTCGTTTGAATACATAAAAAATTTTTTAACAACACCATTTTTGGTGTTATTCTAGTAAGATTGTCAAATTTAACACCAAACATTTTTTTAAATTTTTCTCCATTCATATTTGTACCAAGACAATCTATTTTAGGATTATTTAAAAAAATGTTTACTTGATGCTCAATTTTTTTAGGCAACCAAATATCATCACTATCTAAAAAAGAAATGTAATCTCCTGTAGATTCGTCTATACCTCTATTCCTTGCTGACGAAACTCCCCCGTTTTTCTTTGATATAATTTTGAAAATAACCGTTTTGTGTTTTTCAATATACTTTCTCATTATTTCAGTTGATCCATCAGTTGATCCATCATCAATTAAAATAACCTCTATTTTCTGATAGGTTTGATTTATTACTGAATCAAGAGTTTTCTTAATGGTATTTTTGGAATTATAGACTGGTATGATTACACTAACTAGGGGATTCATTATTTTAAATATTTTGTATTGGAAATGCTTTCGGTATTTGATATCTTAACAAATATAGCTAAACAAATCCAGAAGCCGAAAATTCTAAACGTATCGAGTTGCATAAAGTTTAATACATAACCTGAAAAAGAGACTAACAAAATAATTCCTAATACTTTTGTCTCTTTTTTACTTGATTTTGAAAACCAGTAAGTTTTTTTTATTAAATAATAAATAAAAAGCAAAAAAATAAAGGCACCTATAATTCCTGTCTCCGCAAGCAACCGTATGTATAAATTGTATCCTGGAGCAAACGAAGGATCATTCTTATTCAAATACATATACTTGAATTCCCAATTATCTTTTTTGGCCCAAATAGGATAATAATTAACCGCATGAAAACCTTGTTGACCAAAGCCTGCTCCTGTAATTGGGTATTCTTTAAAAACCATTAAATTAGCATATTGAATGCCAAATCTCGATTGATTTGATATGTTCGTTTTTAAATTATCTTTGAAATCCAATGATTCTATTTTTTTTTCAATATCATAAAGCATTCTTTCGGGTTTTGATAAAAAAATAGTTACCGCAGCAAATAATGCAGTTATACTAAACAATAAAAACAATTTTATCAATTGTTTTTTATTGAGATAAATAAATAGGAAAACGAGAAGTTGCACCAATATAACAATAAGTGCTGTTCTTGAACCTGAATAATATGTTAAGACTAAAATACTTAATGTAGGTATATATTTATATAATGATTTGTTAGTGATTATATAGCTAAACATCCAACCAGCAATAGTAATCAAATAAGTAGCTAAAGCAGGAGACTCCCAAGTTACTGAAGAAATCCTTCCGTTTAATTGAATATCAAATTCTGTAAAAGGAAAATAATCAAATAATCGCATAACCTGATAAGCTGGATAAAAACCACTGTATAAATATATAATTTCAAAAAAACCATAAACACAAACTACAATCAAACTAAAAAACAATACTTTTCGTATTTTTTGTAAAATTTCTTTTAACTCAATATCCTTTATTGAATAATAATAAAAATATAAAAATATTACACATGAAATTAAAAGAGAAACAAACTGTCTTATAAATCGGTTCACACCAGATGTTTTTTTGTAATAACTATCTAAAACAGTAGGGAAATTAAATAAAATGGTAAGTACACACCATAACAAAAAAAGGATTAAAATGGTTAAAACACCACTTTTAGGTATACATATTTTCTTTGTATTAATGATTTCTACTAATACGAAAACAAATCCCAAAAGAAAAAAAATTACTGATGACTCTCTTTTAAATTCTCCTAAAAAACTTATTCCTTCCCAAGAATTAAAAGGCATAAAAAAAACACCTATCAAAAAAAGTGAAAAATATATTTGACGTAATGTTATTTTCATTTTCTATAAATCATTTTGAATTTGCTTAAGTAACATATAGCGATGTATAAAAGCTCGAGAAGCCCAAATTATTATTACACAAAATAAAACTTCTTGAATATTTCCTGTGAGATAAGTTGCTGAAATAAGCATAATTACGGTGATAAAAACAATAACAATATTTGTTTTTTTTAAAGTATCAACTGAAACCTTAGCTTCAAAAGCGGATAATATGGAAGATGAATATAATCTTACTACACCTGTAACTATTAAAAGTACAATCAAAAATGTATGATTTTTAAAATCAAAAGTAATCAAGTCAAAGTAAGAAATTAGACTTACTAATAAGAATAAACTAACACCAATAACAATTCCAATAATAATAGATTTTTTATTTTTTTGCTTAAAAATTTTCACTGTAAAATTATCCTTGAAGAATACCAATTGTTTAAAACCAATATAATTTTGGATAATTGAATAAGGAGCAAGAAAAAAATTAGACAAATAAAAATAATCTCCAAATTCTTGAATTGAAAATTTACTTTCTACTAAAAATCGATCTGAAAATGTAACCAAGGTAAAGGTTAAAATTGATAGAAAAAAATGAAAAAAAGTAGGTAATAATTTTATTGAAGATGTATTAAATATAAATTTTATCCTTGATGCCACAAAAAAAACTGCAATTACAAATCCTAATATTATATTAATCAGAAAAAAATTAATGTAATTCTCAAAATTAATTTCTTTAAAAACAAAATAACATATGGAAATTAGAAACAAAGCAATTTTCCAATAATTAGCAATAAGCTGTGATAATACAAAATCTTGATTTAATCGAAGAATATTAAAAAAAAAAAGTAAAAAAACAATTCCGATACCGGCTAAAAAGAATAAAATTCTATTTAACACAATGTCATCGTAAAAATAATTAAAAAGAATAGCACCTAAAATAGCTGAAAAAAAAGCAACACAAATAACAAGAATAATTTGATTTTTATAAGTTTCTATTGTACCTTTCTCTTTACAAAATGAAAAACGAAGAAATCCTTGTTCTGTTCCTAAAATACCAAATAAATACAATAAAGAAAAATAAGTAACAACAATGGAATATTCTCCATATTCTTTTGGAGTAAAGAGTCCTTTAGTAATTATATTTGAAATAAATAAACATCCCGCACCAAATACAATTACAAATAAAGACAAATGTTTTTTAAAAAATCTTACCCAATTATTCAAACCTGCTTTCAATCTTAATTAAAAATTTAAAAGGTTAATTTCAATCAAATTGAAATTAACCTTTTATTTATACTATAACATTTTATTTTGTACTATTTCCTAAAACAAGGTTAGTAATTTGAGGATAAATAGCAGGAGTAGTTTCAAAGAATGGGTCGTAATTACCTATTTCATCTTGCTGTAATATATATTGTTTTTCTTGTTCATTATAAATTAAATATTGATTTGGTTTGAAAAAGAAATTAATTCGTTCTTGTTCTATTTCAAATGTATTTCCAAAATAATTCATTGTTATTTTCTCTATTTCTATAGGTTGTTGATTCCTAAATTCATTTCTACCTATATCTAGTCTAAAATCACTAGGGATGATTCCTTCTTCAAAATTAAAAACAACAGTCTGAAAATCTTCATCAGCTTTGACATTATTCCAGATTGCTTTTTCTTCAACAAACCATTCATTCGATCCGTCTTTATAATATAAAATTACATCTGTTGAGTCTTTTGTTTTAATATCTACAACAAATTGAAAAACCTCTACATTGTCTTCTTTAACTTTTTGCTTGGTATTAGCGTCTCCTTCATTTTTACATGAGGTGAATAAAAATGAAAAAAGCAGGATTGAAAAACAGATTTTTTTAGTCATTTTAGTTATTTTTTTTTGCAAATTTAAATATTTATTATTTAATAATCAAACAAAACTTTTCCTCTAAAATTTTCATTTATTAATACTTCTAATGGTCTGTTTTTCAAAACCACATTCCCAGTACTGTAAATATCTCCTGAAATGGAGTTAACAGGAAACAATATCATATCATTTGAACCTCTGTGGTAAAATGTAATAGCATTAGCAACTAGATTTTCTCCGTAAAAAATCCCATTTCCCCATGAGAAAAAAACATGTAAATTTTCTGTTTGACCCGTTATATAAAAATTAGAAACGTTATTACTTTCTACATAAAAATTAGTGCTGTTTAATGCCAATCTAAAGTTTCCAGTTCCAGCTCCATCGCTAATATCTATCGAAAACAATTTTAAATCGGAATAATTTAAAACGCCATCGCTTCTTATTTCTTGATCGGTTTTAGAATGAATTTCTGTTAAATTTGGAGCGGTTAAATAAACAGTAGTTTGTCCGTAATCTCTAGCAATATTACAAGTTGAATTGTCTTTTACAACTAGCATATCGCCGTCTAATCTTACTTCTAAATCATCAATTATGTTATCTGATGTTTTGATTTTCACTTCATAATTTGGACCTTCTTTAACCACTAAACCAACACCATCATAGACTTTAATTTTACTAAAGTTCTCCAACGGAAAAGTTTGTGTGATTTGATTGCCATTTCCTTTGAAACAATCTTCAGAAATACCACAACTGGTTACCAAAATTAGGCAACAAAAAAAAGTTATATGTAAAACAATTTTTCTCATATTATAATCGTACACCAAGTGTAGCTTCAATAGCTTCGGCTCTTCCGCCATGGGTTTTTAATCCAACTCCTGTAAAGAAGTTTTTGTAAAGATAATATTTTGCTCCGATTCTTTGATAAATATCAATTTCATAATCTAATGGCTTATAAACATAGTATCCCAATTGTGTTTCAATTGATAATTTGTTTATAAATAACTCGTGACCTACAAATAAACCAACTCGTTTATAGTCGGTACCTGGCGCTGTGTATGATTCATGACCTGTAGGAAAAGCCACAGAAACAAAATCAATATAATCTTTTAAGTATCTTGAAAAGAAAACATCGGTTCCTAATTGTAAAGCACTTTTTCTTCCAATTCGTTTATCAGCATATAAGCCAATGTGATAAAATTGACGTTGACCCAAATGCGGAACTGGTCCTTCAGAAATTCCTGTTCTAAAGGCAATGTTATATTTAATTCGCTCTTTATACGTTGCCGATGCTGGTAAAGAATCCTTAATGTATTCTTGATTTTCGCCTAAATTATAGTTTAATCCAACGTTTAATGCAATGGTGTTAATTCCGCTATTAGGCGCTTTGAATCTTCCGTTTGAAAAATGCGTTAGCATAAATCCGGCTTGAAAACCAATTCGATTGAAAATATTTTCTTTTTTGTATTGCAACATAAAGTAGGTGTTGTCCATCACTTTAGTTCCAAAAGCGTTGTTTTTATTGTTAGTTTCTTTATCGTAAGGATTCGATGTCATCCCAATTCCTTGTGAAATTCGAAACATTAAATTTCGATTAAAAAAGTAAAAATTATAATGTAATCCTAAAGCAACATTATACCCTAAATATTGATTTTTAAAGTCTAAATAATGAAATGAAATGCCATAATCTGGATAATTATAAACTTGCTCCCATTCTTTTTTACCAAAAGTTTTCCAGTTATAGCTTACTAAAAATCCATCCGGATGACCTGAAATCAAATGCCCAACATCTTCCGTATGTTTTATAATATTTCCTCTAAAAAGTTGCACATCAAAATAACCTGATGACTTTTCTTGAGAAAAAGACAATGAAACGTAAAAACAGATAAAGAGTAGGGCTCTTTTCATTAATTCAAATGGTTTAAACTTACGGTTAAACTTTCTTTCCAATCTTTAATTTCAATAGCAAAAACCTTTTTAATTTTAGTTTTATCTAAAACACTATACGCTGGTCTTTTGGCTGGTGTAGGATAAGCCGAAGTTGGAATAGGTTTTAAATCTATTTTAATTCCTTTTTGATGGAAGATTTCATTAGCAAAATCATACCAAGAACATTGCCCTTCATTACTGAAGTTGTAAATACCAAAACTTGAAACCTGAAACTTGAAACTTGAAACTATGATAACTATCAAAACCTCAGCTAAATCTACTGCATTTGTTGGAGTTCCTATTTGATCATCCACAACATTTAAGCTGTCTCTTTCTGAAGCCAATCGTAACATCGTTTTCATGAAATTATTAGCAAATTGCGAATACACCCAAGACGTTCTAATAATAAAATGCTTCTCCCAATTTTTTTGAACTGCTAACTCGCCGTCCAACTTCGTTTTTCCGTAAACACTTTTCGGATTTGGAATATCAGTTTCTAAATAAGGTTGAGTCGAAGTACCATCAAAAATAAAATCGGTTGAAATATGAAGTAAAATGGTATCATATTCTTTACATACCTTAGCTAAGATTTCGGGTCCAATAGCATTAATTAAATGTGCCTCTTCGGATTCACTCTCTGCTTTATCAACTGCTGTGTAAGCGGCTGTATTGATACAAAATTGTGGTTTATATTTAGCAAAAACAGTAAGACAACTTTCAAAATTTGTAATATCAAGTTCTTGATAATCCGTGTAAATAAACTGAATGTTTGGATATTGGTTAGCAATAAACTGAATAGATTGCCCTAATTGACCGTTGGCTCCTGTGACTAAAACTACCATACTTTTCTAGCATTTTGTAGAATGGGTAATACTTTATCTTTATCTGAAATTATCATGTCTTGAATAGGAAAATTCCAATTGATATCAACAGTTTTATCGTTATAAGCTAAACCTCCTTCACTTTCTTTGTTGTAAAAATTATCGCATTTGTAAAAGAAAGTTGCAGTTTCTGATAATACCAAAAATCCGTGAGCAAAACCTCTTGGCATAAAAAACTGTATTTGATTTTCACCTGAAAGTAATACAGTTTCATATTGACCATAAGTTGGTGATTCGATACGCAAATCTACAGCTACATCCAAAACTTCACCTTGTAAAACACGAACAAGTTTGGCTTGCGCATGTTCGCCACATTGGTAATGCAATCCTCTCAAAACACCTCGAGTTGAAAACGATTGATTGTCTTGAACAAAAGTCACTTTTTGACCTATTCCTTCTTGAAAAGTTCTCTCATTGAAACTTTCCATGAAATAGCCACGTTCGTCTTTAAATATTTTCGGTTCCAGGATAAAACATCCTTTAAGTTTGGTTTCTGTAAATTTCAAAGTATTTTAAAAAATCAAATTCAAACTTCAACTTCAAATAACTTGAAACTTGAAACTTGAAACATTAAACAAAATATTAAACTAAGCTCATTAAATGTTTTCCGTAACCACTTTTTAATAAAGGTTCTGCTAATGCTTTTAACTGATTGGCATCTATGAATCCCATTTTGTATGCCGCTTCTTCAATGGCTCCAATTTTAAGACCTTGACGTTCTTCAATAACTTCAACAAATTGTCCTGCTTGCATTAACGATTGAAAAGTTCCTGTGTCTAACCAGGCAGTTCCTCTATCTAAAATACTTACTTGTAATTTGCCTCGGTTTAAATATTCTTTATTCACATCGGTGATTTCTAACTCGCCTCGGTGACTTGGTTTGATATTCGCTGCGATTTCTAAAACATCATTATCGTAGAAATAAATTCCTGGAACAGCATAATTAGATTTAGGTTGGGCTGGTTTTTCTTCAATAGACAACACCTTTCCAGCTGCATCAAAATCAACTACACCATAACGCTCTGGATCATGAACATGATAAGCGTAAATGATTCCGCCATTTGGATTGCTATTTGCTTGTAGTAACTCGGCCAAACCAGTTCCGTAGAAAATATTGTCACCTAAAATTAAAGCTACTTTATCGTTACCAACGAATTCTTTACCAATGATAAAAGCTTCTGCTAATCCGTTTGGATGTTCTTGTACGGCGTATTCAAATCGGCAGCCTAATTTACTTCCATCGCCTAATAATTGACGAAATAAAGGTAAATCATGAGGTGTCGAAATAATCAAAATTTCGCTTATTCCTGCCCACATCAAAGTAGATAATGGATAGTAAATCATGGGTTTATCGTATATTGGCATTAATTGCTTACTCACCGCTAATGTCAACGGATGTAAACGGGTGCCTGAACCTCCAGCTAATATAATTCCTTTCATTTCTATTTTAGATAAGTAGGTTGATACTTCATAGATATCCCGTACATATCCCGTACATATCCCATATAAACCTTATATATTGTTTATTTGTTTTTAAACTTTTCTAAATACCAACGAACCGTTTTTACAATTCCAGTTTCAAAATTTTCATCGGCTTTCCAACCTAATTCGGTTTCAATTTTTGTAGCATCGATGGCGTATCTTAAATCGTGTCCTGGTCTATCTTTAACAAAAGTAATTTGTTCTTTGTAACTTCCTGATGCTTTTGGCTTCATTTCGTCTAAAATAGAACAAACTTTATCTACAATGTATAAATTGTTTCTCTCGTTTCTTCCTCCAATATTATAGGTTTCTCCTGCTTTTCCTTTCTTGAAAGCTAATTCAATTCCTTTGCAATGATCTAACACATATAACCAATCACGAACATTTTTCCCATCACCATAAATCGGAATATTCTCGCCTTGTATAGCTTTACGGATAATAGTTGGAATCAATTTTTCATTGTGTTGTTTTGGTCCGTAATTGTTAGAACAATTGGTAGTTACTACGTTCATTCCATACGTATGAAAATAACTTCTTACAATCATATCGGAACCTGCTTTTGAAGCCGAATAGGGGCTATTTGGAGCATACGGAGTCGTTTCTTCAAACAAACCTGTTTCGCCTAAAGTTCCATAAACCTCATCCGTAGAAACATGATTAAAACGTGAATTTTCAAATCCAACATTGTATTGATTTGGAGCTGACATCCAAAGTTTTCTAGCAGTATCTAATAAGTTAAATGTTCCTAAAACATTGGTCTTAATAAACGCTTCTGGACCTGAAATGGAATTATCCACATGGCTTTCTGCTGCAAAGTGAATCACATCGTGAAATTGATATTTTTGGAATAATTCCTCCACAAAATTTCTATCACAAATATCACCTTGAACAAACGTATTTCTTGGATGATTTTCAACTTCTTTCACATTGTCAAGATTCCCAGCATAAGTAAGTAAGTCTAGATTTACTAAATGATAATCTGGATTGTTTTCTATAAAATAGGGAACAAAATTAGCTCCAATAAATCCGGCACCGCCTGTTATTAGAATGTGTTTCATTATTCTTGTATTCTTGATAATTGACTTTTATAAACTTTTTTAAACGAAAAAAACAGAAAGTATAGTAA
>JACCDZ010383790.1_pt1 | contig 20269 bp, 15 predicted proteins | sample 7449551 | NCBI WGS metagenome assembly JACCDZ01 (sample SAMN15323452, study PRJNA562643) | freshwater metagenome | isolation source: river surface water | place: USA:Blue River Watershed | collected 2017-08-18
CTCAAAGCTGCACCCAAACCTGTGCTTTTCCAAGCACATTGTTTTCCTCAAACGAGGTAGTCAGGTCAATTCTCACCTTGCGGTGCTCCGGATCCAGCTGGGCAACAGTGGCAACCACATTCACCACAGCACTGCCTTGAGGCGGGACAACCACCGGCTTGGTGAAGCGCACGCCGTAGTCGATGATCTTGCCGGCATCGCCAAGCCAAGAAACAACTGGCTGAACCGATACACCCATGGTCAGCATGCCGTGAGCGAGAACTCCGGGGAGTCCAACCGCCTGGGCAATGTCATCTCGGTAGTGAATGGTGTTGAAATCCCCCGATGCACCGGCATAACGAACTAGCGAGTCTCGTGAGAATTGGTATTCGTTTGAGGCAACCTGCTGACCCACCTCTAGATCTTCAAACCTTGGCATTACTCACCCCTAACTACAAGCGTGGAAATTGCAGTGCAAACAAGAGCATCTTTCGCGTCAAAAATCTTGGTTTCAAAGGTGACCATGTGGTTACCACCCAGGCTCTTCACGCTTGCTACCTCGAGTTCACTGGTTAGCTCATCGCCGGCAACTATTGGTCTTTCATAGACAAATCTTTGATCGCCATGCACCACTCTCGAGAAGTCGATTTTGGCCTCTGGATCAGCTAGCACCACCTGCAGAGACTGCTCCTGAATTACCACTGGAAAAGTCGGTGGCACAACAAGGTCCGAGTACCCATTTGACCTGGCGTATTCAAGGTCTAACGACTCCGCTCCCGCCATGACTGCCCTGGCGAATTCCCTGACTTTTTCTCGACCAACTAGATAGCCGGGGGTTCTCGGATAACGCTTGCCCTGAATCTCTGGATTGACCATGAGTAAAGGCTAGTCCAACCCTTTCCAAGCGTGATTGTCTTCCTTGAAAAATGTGTGGATGGTTTAGCAGGAACTGTGTGGATGGTATAGCAGGCAAAAAATGTCAACCCCGAAAAGCCTCCAACTGGAGAGCGACCCATAGCTGGTGGAGAGCAAAAAGGCTAGCCGATTTAGAAAACTAACAACCCTCCACTACTAGAGGAGCTCCCGAATTTTTCACAAGGATTTTGATTTGGTAGCTGAGGCGGGGCACGATCCCGCGACCTCACGATTATGAGTCGTGCGCTCTAACCAACTGAGCTACTCAGCCATGCACTGCAGCGAGAGACTCACTGTCGAACGAGCCCCGAGACAGGATTGAACTGTCGACCCCTTCCTTACCATGGAAGTGCTCTACCACTGAGCTATCGGGGCGTAGCCAAAAGGCAACCGCAAAAGATTAGCACTAGCGGTGGGCGCTAGGCAAACGCCAAATCTGAAAATCTAGTGACACAGATTCGTAGCGAATCTTGCTCCCCACAACTCTCAGTTCTCCGTTGCCAAATAGGTTCACGGCGTTCTCCGCACCCGAAAGCGCATCGCGTGGGATCTCGATCTTGCGATCCTTACCCCTGGTCGCAATTACCAAGACCGATTCGGTGCGGTTCTCGCGAACAAAGACAAATGCTTCTTTTGAGGTGTAAAGCCAGCGCAGTGAGCCATCAACCAAAGCCTTGTGCTTTTTACGAATCGCAGCGAGTTTTGAGTAGGTCTCGATCATGCTCTTGTCATACTCCCGCTCCCCGTTCCAAGGAATCGGAGTTCTGGAGTTTTCACCGACCCAGCCGTCTAGACCAAACTCATCGCCAGCAAAGATCATCGGGATACCGGGGAAGGTGAATTGCAAACCTGCAGCCACCCGCTGTGAACCAGGTATTGCGAAAGTCTTGAACCTGCCGGTGTCGTGGGTATCTAGTGCATTTAGGTTGTGCATCCTCACGTGCCAGGGGAAAGTGCCGGCAAAGAGATTGTGTAGCTTCGCAAACTCATGACCGGTTATCTCTTTACGGCCTGGGCCCAACTGATTCTCTTCACGCTTTTCTTTCGGGTTCCAAAAAAAGCGCCAGGTGGGTCTTGTGAAATTGGCATAGGTCATCGTGGATTGGTAGCTGTCACCCTCAACAAACTCTGCGGCATCTGAGGTGAACTCACCGATCAAGAAGGTGTCTTTGGAAACCTCGTCCATGGTCTTGCGAATCATTTGCGCAACCTCACGATTGAGGTTTTCCTCACGAATCTGACCAGTCATGTTAGCGACGTCGATCCGCCAACCATCGAGCTTGTAAGGAGCCTTTAGCCACTTAGCAACCACCGACTGCTTGCCTTGAACAAACCTTTGGCGGAGCTCTTGAGAGTTCCAGTTGAACTTAGGAAGCGAGGGGACTCCCCACCAAGAGTCGTACTTGGTGTTTTTGTCCTGGAAGTAGTAGAACTCGCTCTCTGGGGCCTTGGGGTTTCGATAGGCAGCCAAGAACCACTCGTGCTTGTCACCGGAGTGGTTTGCGGTGAGGTCACCCATTACCTTTAGACCCATCTCATGAGCCTTCTTCACAAGTGAAACCAGCGCCTTGTTACCACCGAGCAGTGGATCTACCTCATCAAAGCTTGAGGCGTCATAGCGGTGGTTTGATCCAGCTGGGAAAAATGGAGTCAGATACAAGATGGTGGCACCGAGTTTTTTGAGATGACCGAGGTGTTCCTCAATACCCTTTAGGTCGCCGCCAAAGAACTGCTCGGAAACTCCCGCTCCTGCGCCGATGACATCGTCTCCCCAATCTTTGGGGATGGCCCATGCTGGCAACTTGCGCTTGTCTGCATCTGCGCTTTTAGCAAAACGATCGGGAAATACCTGATACAAAACCGAACCGGTTGCCCACTTTGGCACCGCTAGATAGCTGTTGATTTTGAAGTCATCACGGTCAGGTTGATCGATTTCGTGAAGGTCGGTGGCATTGAGCCAGTAGCTGAAGCCATCTTCAAGCTCAATCAAAAAGCGGTAGTGAACCTCGGGGTTATACATCGTGATAACGCCCTCATACCAATCCCAACCATGTCGGGTGTAGAGCTTTTTGAAAGGTGCAGTCATGAACGCCTCGCCTGAGTCGCTCTGCCTGGCCGCCACCAGCTTGACCTTGCCAAGTGATTGGTGGATGCGGATCTTGAGCTTAACCTTGTCGCCAACCTGAGGCTTCTGGTTTTGAACATAGAGCGAGGAGCCATCGTGGTGCGGCCTAAGTGCCAAATTCAATGCCATTAGCCACTCACTTTCGCTAGGTCTTGAACCATTAGGTCCCAGGTAATTTGTGGATCTTCGTCCGAGGTGAGGATGGTATTCAGAGCCTTACTCCAAGGAGCCCAGGTGTTCTGCATCAGAGGCGAAGACGGCAGTACCACGCTCCAGGCAGCAGCCCTGGCAAAGCCAGCAATCACCGGATCCTGGATGTCCGAGATGACCTCAGCCTTGGCAGGGACTCGACCGGTCTGTTTATAAATCAATAGCTGCGTGGCTGAGTTTGCAAAATACTCCGCAACCTTCTTGGCTTGCTCCTGATTCTGACTCTGCGCCGAAACAAAGATCGCGCGCGAGGTTGCAAAAGATAGCGGTTGCGCTCCACCAACCGAGGGGAAATCATAAACACTCACCGTGAAATTGGCACGGTTCAAAATTTCCGATAGTGCCCAAGGGCCAGTTAGCAAACAGGTCTCTTGACCTTCAACAAAAGCTGCAATGCCCGAGGAGTAATCCAAGGCGGTGAAGAGGCCCTTGTTCTCGCCGAGCCAAGCAGCGAACTCCTTCGATCGAGGGGCTCCAAGACCCGAGGCTTCAGCCCAGTCGCCGGACTCGTCAATCTCCAGAGGGTAAACCTCGAAAGAAGACTGGATCGGGAACAGTGTGTAGGGGTCACCTCCCGGGGTGACGATGACGTTGTAGCCGGCATCGGTGAGTTCGGTTAGCGATCCAGGCTGAGACTTGAGCTCATCGCCATTGCAAACCAAAGCAAGCGATTCGATGGCATAGGGGATGCCGTAAAGCTGGCCTTGATAGCTAGCCCCCTCTAGGACTCGCGATTCAAAGCCTGATTTATCAGGCTCTCCAAGGGTGAGGATTGACCCGGCTTGAGCAAGACGATCTGTCCACTCGGTTGAGCCAATAAACAAATCTGGTGCTCCAGAGGCCAGCTCGGTCTCAACCTGATAAAAGTCCTTTTCCATCACGTTCAGCGAGCCACCAGTGTCCTGCGCATACTGCTCAGCCAAAGTGTCAGCAACCACCATCAGTTCGGCATCAACCCAAATGGTTAGCGCGACGCCATCGGAGGGAGCTGCAGTTTCGGACTGCGCTGGGGCTTGAGGTTGCGAGCAGCCAACCAGCGTCAGGATCGAAACTGAGAGTAGCGCTAGCTTTTTGGCAGGACTTTTTCGCACAGCGATATCGTGTCAGACGAAAGCGAGATTAGGGCTTAGCCCTTGACTGCGCCGCCAGCCAAACCTGAAACGATGTAGCGCTGGAGGGATAGGAAGATGATCACAATCGGAATCGATGCCAGGATCGATCCGGCTGCGAAAGCTCCCCAGTTCTCCGAGTACTGACCTGCGACGAACTGCTGCAAACCAACCGCAACAGTTCTGACATCCATGTCGACCAAGAACAGTCTCGCAAGGATGTATTCGTTGAAGGTTCCGATAAAGCTCAACAGGGTAACCACGGCCAAGACTGGCGAAGCCAGTGGAATGAAGATTTGCCAGTAGGTCTGCATCTCGGACGCACCGTCAATCTTGGCTGCCTCGTCAATCTCGATTGGAATTGAGTCAACGAATCCCTTGAGTAGCCAGATGTTCACACCCATCGCACCACCTAGGTAAACCAGGATTAGACCGGACTGAGTGCCAAGACCAAACTCAGGGGCAAAGTTTCCAATGCCCTCCATGATGATGTAAATCGCGGCAATTGCCAGAATCGCTGGGAACATCTGAATCAGCAGCAGTGCCTGCAAACCAAACTTCTTGCCCTTGAATCTCAGGCGGCTAAAGGCGAAGGCTGAGGCTGCACCAATCACAACCGAGAACACCGAAACCATGCCGGCCACCACGAGCGAGTTCCAGACCCAGGTTAAGAACGGAATGGTTGGGTCATTGAAGAGCTTGTCGTAGTTCACAAACGAGATCTCGTTTGGGATAAACGAGGTCAGCTGGAGCGACCCGGATGAGGCGAACGAAGTCACGATGACCAGGTACAGCGGGAACGCTGCAAACAAGACCGCAAACATTGCGACGCCATGACGCCATAGGTTTTCTCTAATCCACTTCATTAGATGAACTCCTCCAAGACCTTGGATCGTCTTATGCCGTAGAGCGAGATTGCCGCTACGAGAATGAAGATCACGACCGAAATTGCAGATGCCAAACCAAGATCCTGAACCTGGGAACCGAAGGCGATCTTGTAGGTGTAGCTAATCAAAATGTCGGTGGCACCAGCGATCTCACCGTCAAGGTCATTACGCGGACCACCACCGGTGAGCAGGAAGATCAGGTTGAAGTTATTGAAGTTGAAGGCGAAGGATGCGATCAACAGCGGAGTCAACATCTTTAGAAGAAGTGGCAGGGTGATCTGCCAGAAAATCTGACGACTGGATGCACCGTCAATACGAGCAGCCTCTGAAAGTTCACCCGGAATTGCCTGCAGGGCACCGTTTGAAATCAGATAGAAGTATGGGAAACCAAGCCACAGGTTCACGATGATGACTGCGGCTCTCGCGAAGTTGGGATCTAGGAACCAAGCGATCTTGGTTCCTAGTAGAGCGTTGATGGCACCGAATTCGGTGTCGAACATACCTCCCCAGATCAGGATGCTCATGATCGATGGGACCGCGTAGGGCAAGATGATGATGATTCGGTAGAAACGACGGCCACGAAGTGGCTTATCGAGTGCAAGGGCAACCAAAAGTCCTAGCGAGAACTGAGTAAGCACTGTCAGTACCGAAAACACCATGGTCCAGATAAATACGCCCATGAATGGTTCGCGGACCTTTTCATCGGTCACTAGCGAGACGTAGTTCTCAAACCAGATTGGTGATCTCCAGCCAGGGTTTAGCTTGTCCTCTGGGTCGTCGATGTTTGCATAGTTACCGCGGCCGTTGTCGACATACTTCGCTCCGGTCTGAACCTGAGTGAAGCTATCGGTTGCCTCGTCATAAACCAGTCCAGGCTTAAGCGGGATGGCAACCTCAAAACCTTCGAGAGCCAGGAAGTACTCCCCCGGACCAGCAAACTTGAGTCCTGAAATAGCCTCGCCCTCGGCAGCCAAGCGGTCATCAGTCAGCCTGGTGAACCCATCGGTCTCGACGGCGATACCCAACTCGGGGTCGACGGTTACCTCTTCAGCAGCAAGTGGCTTGAGGTCGGTTTGGGTTGAAAGAAAGAACTCACCCGACAAGTAATCGGTGGCGAGCAGTGCCAGCTCCCCTTGAGAGTCCTCACCGACAATCACATCGAAGGTGAGGCCAGAGTCGTCAGGAACATAAGAGTCCGCGACAATGCGCTCGAGAGCTTGGGGCTTGTCAACATAGTTTCCGGTTTTGAATTGGAAGCCGGACATAACCAACGTGTACGCAATCGGGAGCACCACAAATGCGATCAAGAACAGAATTCCCGGAAGGAAGAACTTCATCGGGATTGAGATTTTGGTGAAGTAAACCAGTGCCAGCGCCAGCATTGACAGTGCGATGAAGCCGGCGATTAGACCCTCCCCGGAGGCAAAAGCGCTCTGAGCCAAAAGACCCAAGAGGGCCAGGGTGATGCTGACAAAAATGATTTTTGCAGTTACTGCCAGCTTGTTTCCGGAGAAGAGTTTCATGATTCCTAAATTGCTTCTAAATGATGATGCTTCGGGGGTGGACTCGGCCACCCCCGAAGCATTCGCCCTCGAATTAGAGAGTCTTCATTCCTGCCACGATGTTCTTCTTGAACAAGGTGTTTAGCTTGGAGACTGCACTTCCTGGAGCAACCTTCTTTACTAGAACGTCGTTCCAGAAGGAAGGTAGAGCGTCCCAGTAAGAGGTGTTGCCAGCGGAACCGTTGAGGATTGCACCGATCTGAGGAACAGATGCGGCACCAGCTGCGCTACCGAAGCCCTTCTGAGCTGCAGAAGACTTAGCTGCTGCTGCCTTGTTGGCTGGTGGACGCTGCTCGAACTTCTGGTAGGCAACCTGGCCCTTCTCGGAAGCGAAGAAGTTGGCTAGCAGTGACTTAGCAGCTGCGTCGTTGCCGTTCTTCTCTGCGAAGGAGGTCAGCATTGCACCGGAAACGCTACCGAAGGCTGCACCGAAGGTGCCCTTCTTCACACCAGGAACAGCCATCAGGTTGTTCATGGAGAAGCCCTTGTCGGCGTAGTCCTTCCACTCCCAGTTACCGATGATGGCGTAAGGAACCTTGCCAGCAAGGAAGTTGTCCTTACATCCGGTGTCGGATGCTGGGAAGAAGCCATTTGAAGCACCCTTTGAGTCAAGGAGGTACTTCTGGATGTTGGTAGCTACAGTCGCAGGAACAGGGTTCTGGCGAGTGTCAACTACTGCGTTGCGGATTGGGTATGCGCCACCACCAAGTGCGCTTAGCACTGAGTGAGCACCCCATGACATTCCACCACCAGCAACACATAGACCAGCCTTTAGGCCCTTGGAGGTCTTGTTAGCTAGGTAGTAGTCGACCATCTCACCGAAGGTGGCTGGCTTCTTGCCGGTCAGCTTGGTGTTTACGAGCATTGCAACGTTGTTCACGTCAACTGGAACACCGTAGATCTTGCCCTTGTAGGTGAGGTCGAACCAGTTGTTTGGGTTGAAGTTCTTGCGGACAGCTGCCGATGGAGTGTAAGGAGCTAGCTTTCCGTTCTGTGCGCCAGTTGCGACCCAGTCGTTGGCACCGACGATTACGTCAGGTCCATCCTTGGTTACGTTGTCAACTGCAGTCTTGAGTGCATCGAAACTGGAGAAGGACACAATCTTTACCTTGTAGCCAGCTACCCACTCGCCGCCCTTTTGGCTGTCAACTGAGCCAACGGTCTTTAGTAGGTTCGGTCCTCGGGACTCATCTGCCCAGACGGTGATCACCTTGTCTGCTGCGGATGCAGGAAGTGCACCGAGCAATGATGAAGCGGCTAGGCCGAGAGTGATGGCGAGGCCAACAATCTTCTTTGATTTCATTTCTCTCCTTTGACGTCGAGGGATACGACGCGCAGGATAAGTAAATCACTCTGTAAACGTTTACAGACAAGAAAAATTGTTATTCAAATTGTAACGAATTGATTACTTTCAATTAGCCTGTTTGCAGTAAACAACTAGCTTTGAGAGGCGCGAGAAAGCGATCGTTTTCTGTAAGCGTTTACAGTTTTTGTTCTTTTTTGGAAGGATTTCCCCATGACTCAGGGAGCCGAATGGTGGCGTTCAGCTGTCATCTACCAGATCTATCCTCGCTCTTTTGCAGACGGTGATGGCGATGGCATGGGTGACCTGCAGGGCATTCGCGAGCGCCTACCAGAGCTAGCCAAGCTCGGCATTGATGCAGTCTGGTGCTCACCATTTTTCCGCTCTCCTCAAAAGGATGCCGGCTACGACGTCTCTGACTACCGTGACATTGATCCGCGCTTCGGAACCCTCAAGGACTTCGATGACCTCGTCGCCGAGGGCAAGAAGCTCGGCATTCGGGTCATCGTTGATCTAGTGCCTAACCACTCCTCAGATCAGCACCCTTGGTTCCAGGAGGCGCTGAAATCTCCTAAGGGTTCGCCAGCGCGTGAGCGCTACATGTTCCGCGACGGCAAGGGTCGCAACGGTGAGCTTCCTCCAAACAACTGGCCATCAGTTTTTGGTGGTGCTGCCTGGACCAGAATCACCGAGCCAGATGGCACCCCGGGTCAGTGGTATCTGCACATCTTCGACTCCTCACAGCCAGACTTCAACTGGGACAACGAGGAAGTCCGCGAGGAGTTCAAGGACATCCTGCGCTTTTGGCTCGATCGCGGTGCCGGTGGCTTCCGAATTGACGTGGCACACGGCCTTGTAAAGGAAAAGGGTCTGCCTGATGTTGAAGAGGCCTCCACCACGATGAGCGGTGAGGAAGAGACCAACAAACCAAAGGACCGCACCAAGCCGCACCCATTCTGGGGTCAGGAGGGTGTGCACGAAATCATTCGTGAGTGGCGCAAGGTCGTGGATGAGTATGACGACCGCATCATGGCTGCAGAAGCCTGGGTGTTGCCGCTATCCAGAATGGCCAAGTGGGTGCGTCAAGACGAGTACCACCAGAGCTTCAACTTTGGTTACCTCGAGGCGCAGTGGAAAGCGGATCAGCTCAAAGAGGTGGTCTCAGAATCGCTGGTTGAGTTTGGCAATGTGGGTGCCCCAAGCACCTGGGTGCTTTCAAACCACGATGTGATTCGTCACGCCACCAGATTTGCCTACGACCAGGTTCCAAAGCAGGGCGATGGCATTGGTCCTGACTACCCACAGCCAGATGTTGCAAAGGGTCTTAGAAGAGCGCGCGCTGCAACCAGCTTCATGCTCGGCCTACCAGGTGGTGCCTACATTTACCAAGGTGAAGAGCTTGGTCTTCCAGAGCACACCAGGCTTGAGGGCAAGTACCGTCAAGACCCAACCTATTTCCGAACCAAGGGCGAGCGAGTGGGTCGCGATGGCTGTCGAGTCCCAATTCCATGGGAGGCCGGAGCACCTGCTTTTGGCTTTAGCAAAACCGGAGAGTCTTGGCTACCCCAGCCTGAGCAATACGGCGAGTACGCAAGGGACAAGCAGGATGGCGTTGCAGGCTCAACCCTGGAGCTCTACAAGTCGCTTCTGAAGCTTCGCAAGGATCACAACCTTGGTCTGGGCAGCTTTGATTGGGTAGCGGAATACTGCTCAGAGCAGTCTCTCGGTTACCAGAACAACGACATCTTGGTAATTGCTAATTTCGCCGGCAAGCCAATCGAACTACCTGCGGGTGAGGTTCTAGTAACTAGCCAGGTTGGTCTAGACGGGGTTCTTGAGCACGACCAGGTCGTGTGGATTAAGCTCTAAACGTGCTGCACTCCCCACGACCAGGAAGCGAGTGGTGGAGATCTGGTGTCATCTACCAGATCTACCCACGATCATTCAGTGACGCCAATGGCGATGGCATGGGTGACCTAAAGGGCATCACCCAGAACCTAGTGAAGCTTGCAGAGCTCGGCATTGATGCGGTTTGGCTATCGCCTTTTTATAAGTCTCCGCAAAAGGATGCCGGTTACGACGTTGCCGACTATCGCTCTGTCGATCCGCTCTTTGGTGATCTAAACGACTTCGATGAGTTGGTTGCAAAGGCTCACGAGCTTGGCATCAGGGTCATGATTGACCTGGTACCCAACCACACCTCCGACCAGCACGAGTGGTTCCAGAAGGCGCTTGCAGCAGGACCAGGCTCCAAAGAGCGCAGCTACTACCACTTCAAGCCAGGTCGCGGTGAAAACGGTGAGCTGCCACCAAACAACTGGCAGTCCATGTTTGGTGGTCCGGCCTGGACCAGGACCGAAGATGGCGAGTGGTACGTACACCTCTTCGATTCATCTCAGCCGGATCTGAACTGGGAAAACCCGGTTGTGCAGCAAGAGTTTGAAGAGATCCTAAAGTTCTGGCTCGAGCGCGGTGTTGACGGTTTCCGAGTGGACCAACCTCATGCGATGGGTAAGGCCGAAGGGCTTCCCGACCACCCTTATGTGGATGAAGCAGGGGCTGGTTTTATTGAGGGTCGAGAGAACCCACCGATGTGGTTCCAAGACAGTGTGCACGAGATCTTTAGATCCTGGCGCAAGATTCTCGCCAGTTACCCAGGTGAGCGAGCGATGTGTGGTGAGGCTTATGTTTTACCGCTGAGCTTCATGGCGCTTTGGGTTAGACCAGACGAATTCCACCAAACCTTTAATTTCAGATTCTTGGATGCGGGTTGGGAGAAAGGCCGACTGGTCGCTGCCATCAACGAGTCGTTTGAGGCCTTTGATGCAGTGGGTGCTCCCAGCACCTGGGTACTCAATAACCACGACGTGATTCGTCACGCATCCAGATTTGGTGGCGACTATGGTCGTGCGACGGCATCCGATGGCATTGGCCCTGAGAACCCACAGCCCGATAACGCTCTGGGTTTGAAAAAAGCCAAAGGCGCAACCCTATTCATGCTCGGTCTTCCCGGAGCTTCATACCTATACCAGGGTGAGGAGCTCGGACTACCTGAGCACACCACCATCGCCCCGGAACACCGTCAAGATCCGACCTTTTTTAGAACCGGCGGCAAAAGGGTTGGTAGAGATGGTTGCCGCGTGCCACTGCCTTGGGTGAGGGGTGGGCTAACCAACGGCTTCAACCAAACCGATAAAGCCTGGCTCCCCCAGCCAACTCAATACGCCGATCTCGCGAGAGACGTGCAAGAACGAGATCCTCATTCCACCCTCTCGCTCTATAAGAGCGCACTCAAGCTAAGAAAAGAGCTTGCTTTGGGCGAAGGCTCGTTCGATTGGGTGTCTACCGATGATCTTCTGTGCTACCGCAACCAAGATGTCCTGGTCGTGCACAACTTCAGTAAAAACGAAGCACCGCTCCCAGAAGGAGAGCTGTTGCTCAGATCTGGAAGCGGTGCTTTGTTGGCCCCTGACGAGACCGTCTGGATTCTTAGCCGAACTTAGGAGCGGTTAGCTTCTTTCTTGGCCACCAGAACTTGTCACCGGTCATAAACGCCAAGGCCGGAACAATCACGGTTCTCACCAGCAGGGTGTCCAAAAGCACACCGATGCAGACGATGATTCCGATCTGGTAGAGCGCGATTAGCGGCAATACACCCAGCACTGCGAATACTGCAGCCAACAAGATACCTGCCGAGGTGATAACACCACCGGTTGCACTTAGAGCACGAACCATGCCCTCGCGGGTGCCGTGCTTCACGGCCTCTTCCTGTGCTCTCGAGACCAAGAAGATGTTGTAGTCAACACCCAGCGCCACCAGGAACAAGAAGGCGTAGAGGAACACACTCAGATCCAGCGCGGGAAGACCAAGTAGGTTTTGGAAGATCAACCAGCTTGCCCCCATCGCCGAGAAGAACGATGCCACCACGGTTGTGAGTAGTAGCACTGGAGCAAGCAACGAGCGAAGCAATAGGACCAACACCAAGAACACCAGTAGCAGAATCAGTGGAATAACCAACATTTGGTCGTTCTCGTAAGCGGTCTTGACATCGAGCTGCTCAGCATCGAGACCACCAACCAGAGCGTCCGCTGCATCCAACGTTGCAAGCTCGGTGCGCAGATCACGAATTGACTGATAGGCCTCTTCGGATCCGGCAGTTGCATCCAAAATCACACTCAGCGCAACTACCTCACCATTAGTCTCGCCAATGGTCACCTCGGCAACACCGGAGACCTTTTCAGCAATGCTCTTGGCATCGTTCTCTGATCCGGAGTTCACGATCACGTTGGTTGGGGTTGTGGCTCCAGCAGGGAATGCCTCAGCCAGGATCTCTTGACCGAAGACTGCCTCAGGCTTCTCGCGGAACTGCTCGGTTGACGAAAGACCAACCTGGATTCCGGAGGAACCAAGCGATAGTCCAATCAAAACCAAGACACCGAATACCGAGACGACAGCTGGGCGCTTACTAACAGCCTTACCAAGCTTGCCCCAGAGTCCGCGAAGGCTCTTGTTCTCGCCACCAAACTTTGGAACGAATGGCCAAAATAGTCCGCGGCCAAAGACAACCAATGCTGCAGGCAGAACCAGAAGGGCCGAGATCATCGCGATGATGATTCCGGTGGCACAAACCAAACCAAGGGTTCGGTTACCGCCAAGCTCAGCAAAGGTGAGCGTCAAAAGTGCCAGGGTGACCGTTCCACCAGAGGCCAAGATGGCTGGTCCCGCTCCGCGAACCGCGGCGCGCATTGCTGCGTAGCGGTCTTCGTGAAGCAGTAGCTCCTCGCGGTAACGAGCGATCAAAAGCAGTGCGTAGTTAGTACCGGCACCAAAGACCAGGACGGACAGAATTCCTGTTACCGAGCCATCTGGAACCATGCCAAACAAGGTCGCAACCTGACGACCAAGCTGACCGGCCATGCCGTCGGCAACACCGACCACCAATAGCGGGACTAGCCACAAAACAGGTGAGCGGTAGGTAACCAAAAGTAGAACCGCAACCACAATCACGGTTGATAGCAGCAGGGTAAAGTCAGCACCTGCAAAGACGTTGTTTAGATCGGCCTGGAATCCCTCGGGTCCAGTTAAGTAGACCTCAAGACCTGTTGGCATGTCTTCTTTGGCAAGCTCGCGAAGCTCCGCAGCACGCTCTGCCACAACCTCAACCTCGTCGGTTTGCTCGAGCGGAACGGTTACAACGGCAACCTTGCCGTCCTCAGAAACCTGGGCTGGTGGAACAAAGGGCTGCCCCTGAATCTCCAAATTGGTAAACTCCAGAAACTTCTCGTTCACTCCTCCGACTGGCATCTGTGCCATCGGTTCGAACTCACCCTGAAGCCACTTCAGCTGCTCCTCGGTGAACTTGGTTTCAGATTTGTAAACCAACACCGCTGCAGTGGCATCAGAGCCAGGCAAAGTCTCAAGCGCTGCGTTTACCAGAGCAGTTTCAGAAGTTGATGGCAAACCGTTAGTCGGTGCGGTCTCGGTGGTTGCAGCTCGCAGTGGCCCAAAAGCCAGACCCGCAAAAACCAAACCGATTAGCAGTGTGACCCATGCGGTCTTTTTGCCGGTGATGAAATTAAGTACAAAATTCACGAATTCTCCAGTCGTCTAGAACTAGAACCAGCCTTTGCGGAATTTAGTTCCTAATTGGCTTTACCAGTTGAAGCATGCGCAGCCGCCATGGCGCGTCTACCCGCTGGCAAGATGACCGCAACCACCGCAATCAGAACTGTTGCTGCGCCGGTGATAATCAAAAGCAGCTCAACCGAAACCACATCAGCTAGTGGTCCAAGCACTGCCATTCCAAGCGGCATTGCCACCGACATCACAATGCCGACAAATCCAAACACTCGACCCTGTCGCTCCGGCTCCACGGTCTGTTGCAGCAGGGTGGTCGCAGAGGTTGAGAAGGCGGGCACTGCCAAACCTATGAAGAAGAAAAGGCTGTAGAAGAGAATCAGGTTCGTGGTGAAACCCATCACGATTGCCAAGATGCCGAAGCCGATTGAAGTGCCAATTATGGTCCAGATTCGATCAAGCTTTGGTGCCAGCACCGCCATCAGTGCACCTCCCAAGACCATGCCAACACCGAACGCCAACTCGAGCACGGTGAGTAACCAAACTTCAGAACCAAAGTTTCGAACCAGCATCAATGGAGACAAATTAGATGGGGCCACGATCAACAGGAAGACGATTCCAAAGATGGCCATCACCCAACGAACTAGGTCGTGACTGAAGATGTAGTTGATGCCCTCTTTCAGATCGGCAAAGTAAGAAGGCTTTGCCTCATCGGAAGCGCGGGCAAGAGTAGGAACTGCAACCGTTGCTAACAGTGACAAGCCGATTACCGCGGTCACAACATCGATAAACAAGATGCCAACTAGCGACATCGTTGTGTAAAGCCCAGCAGCGGCGACCGGTGCCAACAGAGTGAGTGAAGACTGAATGCTGCTGTTAATACCGTTCACGCGCATCAACTTGTCGGTTGGAACGATCTGTGGCAGCAGGGCTGAGATCGCTGGCATTTGGAAACCGGCTCCAACTGATCTCACTGCCATCACCAAGAAGATCAGCCAGAGATCATCAACGCCTGAAAGCATCAACAACGCAAGCAGGAAAGTCGCAACCGCAATAGCTGAGTCCGAGATGATGATCATGACCTTGCGGTTTACGCGGTCAGCCCAGACGCCGGCAAAAATGGAAACGATTGCCTGAGGTAGGAATCCAAACACTGCAGCCAGCGCCAACACAACGCCCGACTTGGTACTCAAAGTTAGGTGCCAAAAGATTGCATACTGCACAAGGAATGAGCCGAAGGTGGTGATGGTCTGACCGACCATGAAAACAGCAACCTTCTTTTTCCAGGTGGTATTCACAACTTCTGAACTGCCGGTCACTGGGGTTTGAGTTTGATCCATGGTCTGCTCCAGGTCTTTCTTAGATGAAAAATCCCGCTAACTCGAATTGCGTGTTAGCGGGATTTCCCGATGTGGCTAGTGAGGGATTCGAACCCCCGAAGGCTGAGCCGGCTGATTTACAGTCAGATCCCTTTGGCCGCTTGGGTAACTAGCCATGCGCCTAGGCGCAAGGGAAAAGAATAGTCCATTTTTGCCAATGCCACTAGCGGAGCAAACTGTAAAGGCTTTACAGTTACCAATGTGGTTGGAATCATCGAAGTTGCTCAGCACGCAGGCGTGTCTACAGCTACCGTTTCTAGAGCACTGAATGGCAAGAGCCACGTCTCTGCAAAAGCCAGAGAAAAAGTGCTCAAAGCGGCTCAAGAGCTGGGATATGTGGCATCCTCATCGGCCTACACCTTGGCGACCGGACGAGCCAAAAACATCGGCGTTGTGATGCCATTTATTGACCGCTGGTATTTCTCCTCGGTTCTCGATGGCGCTGTAAATGCCATGGTTTCCAGAGGCTACGATGTAACGCTTTACAATCTCTCGGGCGGAGCCATCAACCGTAAGCGTGTGTTTGAAGACCTCGTCTTGAGAAAAAGAGTTGACGGTGTATTGACCGTCGCGGTGAAGCTAACCGATGAAGAGCTAGCAAAACTCACCGCCCTGCAAAAACCAATCGTTGGAATCGGTGGACCGATCCCTGGTGCCAGATCACTCTCTATCGATGACGAGGGCGCAGGAAGGTTGGCAACTTTGCACCTACTCTCCCTTGGCCACACCGAGATCGGCATGATCTCTGGTACCCCGGCTTCTGAAATGGACTTCCACCAGCCCTCGCTTCGTCGCACCGGCTACCAGGAGGCACTGCTTGATGCCAACTTGGATTTCAAGCCCGAGTGGCTAGCTGAAACCGACTTCACAGTTGGTGGTGGTTACCACGCTGCGAAGCAGATGCTTGGCGATCCAAGAAGTGCGCCAACCGCAATCTTCTGCGCATCTGATGAGATGGGTTTTGGAGCGATTCAGGCCGCGCGTGACCTGGGCTACCGAGTCCCGCAGGACATCAGCGTTATCGGGATGGATGGCCACCCGCTCGGCAACTTCTACGGTCTTTCGACGATTGACCAAAACCCCAATGCCCAGGGCGCTAAGGGTGCCAACATGTTGGTTGACATCTTGGAGTCCGGTGATGAGAAACAACCGGTGAACATCGAGCAGCTGACCCAGTGGCCAATCGAAATGATGGTTCGCTCCTCAACCGCGAGGCGTGCACGCGATTAGAATTTGCCGCATGGCTGATTCCTCATTCGACATCGTTTCCAAGGTTGACAAGCAAGAGACCGCTAACGCTTTGACTCAAGCTCAAAAAGAAGTTGAGCAGCGCTATGACTTCAAGGGCACCGACGCCTCCATCGAATTCTCTGGTGAAAAGGTGATGATCAAGGCCAACAGCAAAGATCGTGCCGAGGCAGTCCTGGATGTTTTCCAGAGCAAGCTTGTGAAGCGCGGTATTTCACTCAAGAGCCTCGAAGCTGGCGACCCATACCCATCGGGTAAGGAGTTCCGAATCGAATGCTCAATGAAAAACGGCATCGACCAAGAGAACGCCAAGAAGGTTTCCAAGATCATTCGCGACGAAGGCCCTAAGAGCGTCAAGGCTCAGATCCAGGGTGATGAACTGCGCGTTAGCTCAAAGAGTCGCGATGACCTGCAGGAGGTAATTGCACTTTTGAAGGGCAAGGACCTACCGGTTGATTTGCAGTTCGTAAACTACCGCTAGCCCATAGCTAGGTAGCCAACACCATTTCCTGCGACCGAGAACAACCTCGCATCGGCGAAATAACAGGCTTCACCACGACTTAGAGTTAAAACCTCGTCTTTGGAAGTTGAGATGGTGATTTCACCCTCGGTGCAAACCGCAATGGCACTGCCCTTGAGCTCCAGATCGATAAGCAAACTGCTGGCAGTTGGTGAGAGTCGATAAACCTGAAAGTCGTCTAGCGGAACCTGAAAATGCGTAAGCCCCTGAGCCAACTGCTTTGGCTTCAAGACTGGATCTGGTAGCTCGGTGTAGTCGAGAACGCGCTGGAGTTCTTTGACATCAACTGGCTTTGGGGTTAGCCCGCCACGCAGCACATTGTCGCTAGATGCCATCACCTCAACGCCCAGGCCGAATAGGTAGGCGTGGATGTTGCCTGCTGGCAAGAACATTGCCTGCCCGGGTTCTAGGGTGACAAGGTTCATCAGGACCGACATCAAAATACCCTTATCCCCCGGATATAAATCAAAGAGCTCTTCTATCAAACGAGAGCGCTTTCGACCGAGCACGGTTGCGTTGGCAACCAACTGGGTGACTGAAGTGTCGGAGGATTTGTAAATCCAATTCACCGCACCCTCAAGACCCATCGACTGATAGTCACCCCAGAGGCCAGCTAGGTGAATGCTGCTCTGCGCTAGGGCCTGAAGATCAGGTTCAAGCTCGGCCCGCTCCCTAAATCCACACAGTGCTCGAAACTCAGTGAGCGCGATGATCATCTCGGGCTTGTGATTGGCATCCGAATAGGACTGGTGGTGCTGACCAAACATCGCCTCGGCGCGAGCTTTGCTCGGATGCGCCTGGATCGATAGGGGGGACTGCGCGGCCAAGAACTTCACCATGAAGCCAAGCTCGCCAACGCGATCCCGAAGCGAACCGCCCACTACATCGTCAACCTGCGCAGGCGAAGTCGGGTGAGTTCCGAACCAAACCTCAGCCATTGGCTGATCATCAAATTGGTAACCCAGGTAGTCAGGCATCAGGTCTTTGGAACCCCAGGCGTATCGCATGGGTTGGTTCGTGATCTTGAGAAGCGTCATTTCTATCGATCTCTTTGTTCGATGACGATGGAAATTGGGCCGGTTGGTGGGGCAGCGCCCTCCAACTCAGAAACCCTGGCTCGCTTAGCGAACACACCCGCGATAACACCCGATCCGATCGCCAAAACAATTGGGAAGAAGAAGGCTAGTGATAGCCCAACCCCTTCAACCGTTGCACCCATCAGCGCCTTAGCAAAAATTGCAGTTGTGGAGTTCATCAGGCCCAGGCGAGAAACTGCCCAGGATGTTGAAACACCAGGGATGTGACCAGCTGCCGAATAGAACGCGGGGCTCACTGGAGACAATCCAAGACCCGCCAAGCCCCATAGAAACACCGTGACCAAAAGCCCAAGCCCCGGGCTAATGTCGGCGAGCATGCCCGAGAAAATCGCCGAGAGTGCCAGGGTGACAGCGGCCAAGAATGAGCCGCGAGAGGCGATGAAGTGCGGGTGGTAGGTCTCAGCTAGTCGAGTCATCGATAGCCGACCGATGATCATTCCGATCATGAATGCCGCAAACGGCATGGACCTCAGTGCCACCTCGAGATTCAAAACATCTCTAGCAAATACCGCCGCCCAGTCAATGACCGCAACCTCCGGGTAGATGCCGCAGAACAAGCCGGCAGCCAAGAGCCATAGCTGTTGAGGCATTTGCCAGAACCGGCGCTTCACCAACTGCGCCTTCTCATCAAGGTGGCCGTCCTCCTCGGATGACAAAAGCCACCTAAGCGAAAACTCAAAGATGATCAGAGTGATTACTGCGACCACGATCAAGAAGATCTCTAGGGTCATGAAAACGGTCGAGAGTGCACCGGTGATTGCGGCACCTACGGCTCCCAAGCTCCAACCGGCATGCAGTCGACCAATGATGTTTTTAGTGATCTGCTTTTGAACCATCACCGCGTGAGAGTTCACCGAAACACCCAGTAGCGACATAAAAAAGTTAAAGCCGGCGTTTAGAAAGAACCAAACCAGTGGATCGTTACTCCAGGCCAGCGATACGAGCATCAGCAAGCCGCCGTAGTTGGCGAAGCGAATGATGGTGCGAGAGCCAAAACGCATCATCAGTCTGGATGCGAAAAAGAGCGGGGTGATGGATCCGATTACACCAAAGCCAATGATTGTGCCCCAGGTGGCAAAAGAGACATCGAGTCGATCAATGTATTCGGGAACCCAGGCCACTGAAGCCAATGCGGCATGACCCATGAAGACAAAGACCGCAAGCATTGCGATCTGAGCTTTGCGAAGCCTGGCTCCAGATAGGCGTTGCAACTAACTACTCACCCTTCGAGATCGCAACCATCTGCGATCTATCGAAAAGCTTAATTCTTTCGCGCCCTTCTGCCTCTCCGAGTGAACGTTCGTTTGCATCAATCTTTAGCCAAGCTGGCCAGCCCACATAGTCAACGCCCCTGGATTCCAAGGTGGCCACAACATCTGCTTCGCCAGGCTTGGATGGGTTCCACCACAGCGCACGATCGGCGATGACGTGACCAATGGTCTCGATGGCATCGGCCTTGGTGTGGCCAATCAATCCAATCGGACCGCGCTTAATCCAACCGGTGCAGTAAACACCTGGAATCTGGTCACCGGAATCGTTTAGAACGCGACCCTCAGAGTTCTTGATCACACCGTGCTTGGAATCAAATGGAATCTCGTCAAGGGGTGACCCAAAGTAACCAACCGCGCGGTAAACCGCCTGCACTGGATAGGTCACAAACTCACCGGTTGGCTTTACGTTTCCAGTGCCGTCCAACTCAGTGCGCTCAACCTTCAAAGCAGCAACCTTGCCATCCTCACCAATTACCTCAACCGGTGCGGAGAAAAAGTGCAGGTGCAGCCTGCGCTCTTCATGACCCTGTGGATTCTCACGAAGATCTTCAAGGGTTTTCACCATGACACGAACCTGGTTGTTGGAGTCAATTGCAGCCTGAGAACCATCGTCGTATTTGAAGTCTTCGTCATAAACGATTGACTGCACACCCTCAACATGCAGTGCCTCGCGAAGCTCTAGCGGAGAGAACTTAACCTGAGCGGGACCGCGTCGTCCAAAGACGTGAACGTCGGTCACCGGTGAGGCCTTAAGACCCTCGTAAACGTGGTCTGGGATGTCGGTCGAGAGCAAGTCATCTGGGCGCTTGATCAGCATGCGGGCAACATCCAGTGCCACGTTGCCGTTACCGATGACCGCAATCTCTTTGGCGTTCAGCGGCCAGGTCAGCGGAAAGTCTGGGTGGGCGTCATACCAGTTCACAAAGTCCGCCGCACCGTAAGAACCATCTAGTTCAACGCCTGGAATGTTTAGATCCGCATCCTTAATAGCGCCAGTTGCGAAAATCACCGCGTTGTAGTGCTCCTTGAGTTCATCAAGGGTGATGTCGGTTCCATATTTCACATTGCCGAAAAAGCGAATGTCGCC
>JACCDZ011993907.1_pt1 | contig 20260 bp, 20 predicted proteins | sample 7449551 | NCBI WGS metagenome assembly JACCDZ01 (sample SAMN15323452, study PRJNA562643) | freshwater metagenome | isolation source: river surface water | place: USA:Blue River Watershed | collected 2017-08-18
CATTGGCTCTGTATCTAGAAATAAGTTTCTTGAGATAAAGAAATCGTTTAAGATCTTCTTCAAACTCTTCGAGTGAATGACATTGTGTGTTGTCATAGTGATGCATGGCGAACAATAAAAAATTGTTCTCATTTAGTTTTTCGTTTGTCATTCCCATTACTATCAAAATGAAGGGGAGTATATCTCCCCTTCTACATAATTATTTATTAAGCGTCTGCAACAGTGGAATCGTCACCTGCACCAGTATCGCCAGTCATAGAACCAGAAGCAACAAGCACTTCAGATTTGTGACGTGTAGTTCCTTGAGCATCAGTATAAGTTGTATACTTTACCCAACCTGGAGTATTGATACCCTTGGCACGGTTTGCTGCTACTGCTGCTTCTGTAGCATCAACACCAAATGTTACCGCTGCGTCAGCAGTAGAAAGGTTTTTTGGCTTTCCAGCTGCTTCGTCTGTCATTGTCCATAGAGACATAGTTTTCCCCTTTAAAAGATTTTTATTTATTTATTTGTTCTTGCACCAGACTTAGATCCAGCTGGACGTCCACGACCACGCTTTTCTGTCTTCTCGTGTTTTTCGCTTTCACCACTTTCATCATCTGAGTCATTATATCTTGCTGTGGCTCTTACGCCAGTTCCAGTGTCAACGATGTCATGGCGAGAACCACGACCTGTAACACGTTTTGGAAACTTCTTTTCATACTCTGGAGTACCTGGCCATGCTTCTTCTAGGCTTTGCATAAAGTCAGAGAATGATAATTTTTCTTCAACACCAAAGTCTTCTTCTTCATTACGCAGTGCACGACCAATAGCTTTGTTGTGTGCTTGTGCAGTTTTGTGCTCTGGTTCAGCGTCTGGAACTGAGTTCTTTAGCTTGTACTTTGCACCACGAGAAGCATCCATCATCTTACGCTTGATAGCGTTTTCTTTGTTACGTTCTTCGATCTGCTCAACTTCTTCTTTTAGATCGCTGTGTTTGATAGTAGTCTTTGGACCATCATTGGCAGAGTGTAAGTGAACATTATCACCATCGCGCTTGGCAGTCCAGTGGCGACCAGTTTCATCTTTGAACTTGTGTTCTTGTTGATCCTTTAGCGCATGGATAGCTTGGTGGTGTTCTGGGTGTAACGGAATAGAGAAAGAAGAACCGTGGTGTACAGTCTTCATAGTACCCCAAGAATACTTTTTAGTTTCTACTGTTGCTTCAGTGATTTCTTGCTCTTCTTTACGCAACAATTTAAAATCATGCTTGTCTAGTTTGCCGTTCTTATTTTTGTCCAACTTGTGTTGGTCACCTTTAAGTTCTTCTTTGGCAAGTTTAGTTGCAGTTGCATACATAACAGACTTGGCATCAACACCGTATCTGTCTTTAAATGAGCTAAGATTTTTCTTCATACCTTTTACGATGTCCTCTCGTTTTTTCATTTGTTCATCAGACATCTCTTCTTTAACATTAGTTGGGTGTCCGTTAATTGGCTTTTTAGTAGCCTTGTATGCTTTGTGTTCTGGAGTACCTTTGATGTACTTACGATCTAGAGTTGGAGCAACTGGAGCATGCTGATCTGTTGCATATTCTTCGCGGTGAACAGTTGCACCTTTGATCTTACGTGCAACATTAGTAGCATGAGATTGAGAACCAAAAGTCTTCCACTTTTTACCGTTGATGTGAACGGCATGTGGGTGATCAGCTTGCTTGGCAGGTTTGTGGTCATCCCAACCTTCATCGTTGGCACCACCATCAAGATGATATGCAAGAGATTGACGCTTACCCATACCGCTAACGCTAGACTTATAGTCACGAGTATATGCATCATCACGACGACCATACGCTTCTTCTACAGCTTCTTCTTTAACAGGTTTACGCCATTCTTTATTACCATGGTAACGATCAAGATGTTTCGCAAGAGATTCTTTATCGCTGGCAGAAGCCTTTTTATGGTAGTATGCTTTCTTTGCAGAATCTGCGCTATACATTCTTGGGTTGCTTGCGATTTCACTTGGATCAAATGATTCATCAAGATCTAATTCTTCTGATACACCACGATAATGATTAAGAGCATCAGTGTGGTTATTCATTTTAGATGCCTCAAGTGCACGTTTGTTCATTTTTCGCGCATAATCTTTTTGAGCTTGTGTAGAATCTTTAGATGAAAGATCTTTTAAATGTTTAACAGCAAGGCGTTTATATGTAGTGGCCACATCTAAGATTTCTTCTTTGACTTCTTCTTTCTTGTCAGCGTCGAACACAATGTGACGTGCTTTATATTTCTTACCAGAAGCAGAAACCTTGTAGTCTGCAGACTCGACTTCGCCTTCTTGTATTTGTTGTACGATTTCTTTAAATGTTTTCATTTTAATCCTTTAAACTAGAGCGAAGCATCCACTTGTGTTTTTTATGTGAATCTAATCTGGCTGCAGCATAATCTGCTATACTATGCTCATTCGCTGCTGTTGCTGTGGTGAATAATTTATTTAGGTTATTAAGCACTTCTTCATTTGCAAGAGACAGCTTCAATAACATAGTAGAAACCGATTGTGGTTCCTCGTCATCTTCTGGTATAGACTTGTATGCATACATCTCAGAAATACTACGTGGAGCATACTCATCTAAGATTCTTAGGTATTCTGCTGTCTTGTCAATAGAGCCATAGACATCAGAGTATATCTCGGCAAAGAAATCATGGTACTGTGAAAAGTTAACACCCTCAACATTCCAGTGATAAGAGTGTGCTTTAAAGTACATGACAAACTGATTTGCCAGTAGTGTTTTTAGCGCTAATTTCAATTCATCCATATTAACTTCCTACAGCGTTGACATTATCGTAAACAGAGAACTCTGGAGTTTCAACTTTAGAAGTCCATCCCATTTTACGTAACTTCAAAATACAATGACCTGGACCATCAAAGATCAATCTAAAGTCTTTATCAGCATAAATTCTATCTGCAAACGCATTGTGGTCAAAATCATAATATCCAGCATTAATTAGATAATAATGATTGTGCATTAAACCAGTGCCACCGTTAACGATACGAGTAACATCAAGTTGTTTATCTTTTTTAAGACCCCACCATATTCCAGTGATATAAACGTGAGATCCAGTATACTGAGCAAAGTGTCCGTCTGTTTCTGGAGAATCTCCAGCACCTGCCACATATACTTGTGTTGGTGTTGTTAGTACAGTACTTAGGCTAAGATCAACTGTTTGTCCAGCAGCTTCAGTTGTGTAGATTTTAATTACAGCTTCTGTTTCTGTATTTTTAAGAATGTGTATATTGGCCATTAGCAGTTCCACTTTCTAAGCGCCAAGGCTTTACGAGTTGGTCGACCCTTTTCGTCTTTCATTGGACCTTCCATACCACCCATGCGAGCACAGAAAGACTTGCGACGTTTTGCAGCTTTGCTGTCTGGGTTTAATTTAGAAGGTGGAGTTGTGACTGGAGCTTTTAGGTTTGCGCCTTTGGCATTGTAAGCGTCACGACCCTTTTGTGTTAAACCACCAGTGGAAGACTTATGTCCTTTAGCATCAACTGCATACTCCAACAATTCTTGATCAGAAACTTCTTCTAGAGTTTCCCAGATAGCTTCTACGTCTAAGTTGTGTTCTTGTGCTAGTTCTTCGATGGCTTGCTCGATCAAATCAAACTGAGATTCAACAGATTCTGCCGATGCTTTAAACGCTGCTGCAGTTGGAGCACCTTTGCTTCCTGGCTTACGCATCTTTTCACCAGAACCATTTTTGATTCTTTCACGTTTAGCATGGATGTTATCCCACAAACCATTCTTACCTTCTTTGATACATGATCCTTCGGCACATGGAGCAGTTCCAGGTTTGCGCTTGTATCCCTTCCAGCAATCACATTTTTCTTCTAGGAATTGATTGAAACTTAGCATATTAGTTAGCCTTTGTGAATGTGTCGTGAGACAATCTTGATTTTTCTAGTTGGCGAATTCTTGGAACAAGTTTCATTGCAACTCTGCCAATGATAGCCTTACGGTTTTGTAGCATTCGCTCAATGCGTTCTTTTTCACCAACAGAAAGAGAAGACATATCTCTACCGCGAAGGATACGCTTCTTCATAGTTTTGATAGCTAATCTACGAGCACGTTTGTTGATAGTAGAATTATTAGAGTGACGACGTAAGGCTAACTGTGCTGCGCGTTCGCGTTTAGCTTCAGTCTTGCGCATACGGAACTTAGCTTTCATTCGCTCAATGCGTGAAAGAACTTCTAAGATAGCTTGTTCGTTAACAGAGAATTCCAATTCATCTCCGCTTTCTGGATCGATAACTGCAAGTTCGTCTTCTTCGTAATCATTGACAATATCATCGTCTGTGATTAGATTCAACAACTCATCAATCTCGTTTTCTGGAACATCTTGTTCAGGTTGTCCAGCAGTAGAAATTTCTATCTTTTGGTTTTCGTAAGCAGCGTCACAAGAGCAGTCTTCCATTAGTTGAGCGTAGTGAGCCCAGCTGTTTTCTTCTGCTAGTTTAGATCTGTTGAGATTTTCAATTTCTTTCTTGACCTTTAGCGTATCATTACCATATTTTCTATGGTGATTGTGTACAGCTGTTAGGTAAGCCAAACGCTTTTTAGCTGCTGACTTGTCAGACAACAGAGAGCCTTTGTCCATTTGTTGGATTTTCTTCCAATCGTCTGTTTGGCTTTCGCTCATATGTTTGATCTTCATCTTGCGAATAGTATCGCTTTGACCATGAGAAACTGAATGACCAAGTTTTTTCTTATCATCTGGAGACATAATATCACCTGCTAGATTAGAGTTGCTGTTAGTGTCAACTTTAGCAACAGTTGCTTCTTTTAGTTTATTAGGTTTTAAGGTAGCGTCGTAGTCAATACCAACTTCAGTAGCCAACACTAACATCTTGTCTAAGATTGCAAGAGCTTCTGCATTCAGCGCTTTGGTTTTAACTTTACGTAGAGCATTGTTGACCAATGACTCTGGATTAGAAGAAGACTCAGCAGTTTCAATGCCGAGAATAGTAGCGATCATTCTCGCGACTTTAATCTTGTCTGTAGATTTCAAAGTCTTGTCTGTTAGTCCTTCGTTCATCTCGTCCTTACCTTTTTCTTTGTAATTAGTTAAGAAGCCTTCAATCTCATGGCGGTGCATGTGCCAGTAATCTTCGTGGTGCATAAACTCACCGACTCTGTCTAGAGATTCTTTAGCTTTCTCGTGGTAGTTATTCCAGTCTTGTACTTCTTGTTGTGTTAGTTCTTCACCCTTTAAGTGGCGGTCATTGATAGCCATATAAGCATCAGTGCTCTTGAGAGCATTTAGAACAGCAACAGGATCTTTTTCGCCAGATCTAGCGATTGTGTCTTGGAATGCCTTCGACGCTGACTCTGCTTGGTCGAAGTTTTTAGTTGTATATCCCTTGAATGTGATTTGCTTTTTAGCATAACCAGTAGAGACATCTTCTTTTATTTGGTTTTCTGAAAGTGTAACATCTTGGATCCACTTACGAGAAACATCGCCATTAGAATTGGCAAGGACAAGGTAATTGCTACCTCTGTCTAAAATTTCATAGCGCTGGTTGTTAGACTCAACAAACTGTCCGATGTGATAGATTTGACCTTTGTGATATTTTTCTCTTAGAGAATCTACATCGAACTTGACATTTTCTTTTATCGCTTCAAGACCCATACCAGAACGAATATCGTTCATTAGTCTCTTGCCATCAATGTCACGCATTGATGAAGGCAGACCAGTCTTGAATGTGGCGTAGTCGCCTTTAGAAGCCAGCGAACGCATTTTAGTGGCAGACATACCAGAAGCATCATCGGCGTCTGGATCTCGTTCGCCAGCAGAAACTACTTGAATTGTATCAAAGTGGAATTCAGATCCATTGTACTTGTTCAGTAGTTTCTCGTACTCTGGAATACGGTCACTACCAGCAACCATAATAAGATTCTTGTATTTTTTGTTTAGTTCTTTTGCAGCTTCGATGAATGTTCTAACTTGAGCATTGGCTGCAACAAAGTGTGTGCGTGGAAACATAAGGTTCAAATAGTGAACCTTTTTATCTACTGATAGTGGATTCTTTTTAGCGTCTTGAGACTTTGACGCATAGATCGCGTGGTCGGCACCACGCTGTGTGGCTAGTTTCTTAACTGCCTTGACTAGAAGTTCGTGTCCTGTAGTTGGTGGATTAAATCTACCAAAGGCGAACACAACTGATTTTGACGGTAATTCTTTTATTAATTGTCTGTAGTTTTTCATCGTTTTCCATCTATAAAGTAATTATATCTATTTATAATTCTTATCTCTGCCAACCTTTGATAACGTCTGGAGAGAAGTTAGCTTTACTGAATTCTAAACGATCTACAATCTTAACAGCGCCACCAGTTAGGTGATCAATAGCAACAAAGCCTTCGACTCCAGTGACCCTAAAGCCACTTGATGTCTTTAAGAATGTGGATATATGACCAGCTTCGTTCATCTTAGAGATTATTAGCTGCTTGGCATCAGCTATTAAAGTTGACAGTTGGAAGATTTCTGCGATTCTTCTTTGATCATGGTCTGCAAAGAACTTGACGATACGCTGGCGCTTTTCTTCGGCAGCAGCCTTACCCTTTTCAGTCTTCTTTGAGTCAATGTCTTTTTGATAGCGAGCATGGATCCAGTCGTATAAACCTTTTACATGGGCACGGGTATCAGTTATTCTTTGACCTGCACGAACTTTGGTGTTGTTGTATGTATTGATCAACATATTCAACTCGTCGTCAGCAGCCATCTTGTTTAGGGCAACTGTGTCTATAACACTAAACAATTTACCAGCGTTGGAAAGGATAGCAGTTACCTTGGCAGTTTCTTGCTTGGTGAATGTTGCTGTACCAGAGTAGTCTTTGTAAGTGGCATCGTCCATCCAGATTGTTGATACTTGATTGAACTTTGAGGCTATGTCTTTACCAAACGCAGCGGTCATAGTTTCAAACGAAGTGCCAGTGTATGTTGTGTGCCACACTACACCAATCTTTGCAGATCTTATCTTTCTACCCAACTCCGACTCAAAAGGCACAGCGTACAAAATAGTGTTTGGGTGGAATGTAATATACTTCTCACCGTCAATAGTTTCAACCTTTGTGTCATCCGTGAACATCAAGTCACCTTGATAAACACCAGACTTGATACCAAGTTTTGAAAACTCAGCCAGTGCTACCTTTAATTTAGCAGCTAGATCGCCACTTGTGTCGGCATCAATCTCTGCTGCAGTTTTATAGACCTTTGGCTCTTTGTTAAAGACACCCTTTTTGGCAATAAAGAATTTACCGTCACGTGGATCAATACCAGCAAACACTGCAGGTGCACCGTCCCACTTGACAGTTGCTGTAATCTTAGAAGCTGAATTACCAGCCAACATGTCTCTTAGATTTCTAAGAAAGTTAATGGCTTGACGTGTGCCATTAACTCCACCATCGAAGACCAAGTCCTCGATGTGTGTCATGTGTGTATTCTTTTGCTCTAGAACAAATGTCTTTAAAGTTTTCATATTACTTTAGACCAAATGTACCAACAACGCCTCTGTGTGGTCCAGAAGAACCTTTCATTGTCATAGTGGCAACACGAGAAATCTTACCAGTTTCTTTGTGAGTGCCACGGATAACAGCAGAGATACCTTGGTGAACAACGTGAAGATTCTCGTAGTTCTTTAGGTGTTCGCTGGCAATGCTGTCTGAAGGTTTAACAACTGCCTTAGAAGATCCATCGCTTTGCACGTGGCTGTGAGCAACTGTGTGTGGGATATGTGTTGGAGCAGAAACGTGATCTGTTACAAGTTTACGTAACTCTTGATCAGATTTAGTGCCGATTGCTTCTGCAAACTTTTTAGCAACTGCTTGTTTACCAACTAGGGCAGAAGCCTCAGCTTGAGAAGCACGAGTTGCAGAATGTTGAGCAAAGTGCTCTTTGTCTTTTGCTTGATCGTGAGCGTTGACAAACATCTCTAGGTGCTTGTGTAAGTTCTTTTCTTTGGCAGATAGTTTTCTGTCTGTGGCAACCAAACCAGTTAAACGAGCATGCTCGGCACGAGCCTTGTCAATACCCATTTTATCAACTTTCCACTGAGCATGTCGGTCTTCAGCAGAACCATGATACCCAATAGTTTCCATATTGGCGTGGTGATTTTTCATCAATCCGTTGAGTGTACCAGATGATAACCCAGCAGTTTTCTCTAGGGAATCAAGACCTGGATTGCGATAGTTTGGTTCTTTATTGGTACCGTACTTTGCAGAAACACCGTGATGACCAACAACCTTGCCATCTTTATGTAGCGTCATGATCAAGTCAGCGTTAGAGTTAACGTCCTTGATGCCAGTAGTCTTTTCGTGGTCGCCAGCTTTTGTTGCTTTATCTGGGTTTGATGTCCAGTGGACATTACCAACATTAACACCATTACCAAGATGACCTTCTTTGGTCAAGTGCTTTAGCAACGCTTTGGCAGTATCTTTTGAGTGGGAATCGATCTCATTATAAGCAGCATCACCAATCTTCTTTTTAAGACGGTCATGTACTTGTTGAGGAGTGCCAGCGTGGTCTTCGTTCTCAGACTCAGAACGGTGGTGTTCTGGTAGAGTGCCAGCTGGATGTAAGTGTTTTGCAAGCAGCAGTTCGTGCAGCTTGCCTTTGTCGTCAGAAGAAACAGAACTGCTTAAAGCAGCTTCTTTGAGAACTATTTTTTCTGTTAAGAAATTCTTTAATCGTAGCATATCAATCCTTTTGAATTCAGTGTTGAAATTATACATTAGATTGTACAAAAGTCAACAGATAACTGAATTATTTAGGACTCATGCTAAATTGGTATACTTTCTGTCCCACTTGTAGATCTGCTGATATAGCTTGGGTATGGCAGCATTATTTCTGTGGTCGTAGTTGAAAGTCTTTAGGATGTACTTTAGAGTAGTAGAACCTCTGGTTGTACCAGAAGCCAGTAAGTCTGTTAGAACAGCCTTGGGTCTGTTTACCTTAAAATCCAGATAGACACAGTGGGCGTATGCTTGTATCTCGTCAAACTCTGATAGGTATCTACGTTCGGAATCTATCTTGTCCTTACCAACACGCTTGTAAGGAACTACGTAATCACTACATTCATCGTATCTTCTGTCATACTGCATAAAGTGTATGATCTCGTGCATTAGTGTTTGGATCAACTTGAACTTAAAACGATCCCAAGTTTCTTGGTTGAATATGAACTCGTTGAAGTGTTTGGTATGAATGTTTAACAGTATCTGTCGTTTTTCTGGATCATACTCGCCACTGACAGCAATGTAACTTTTATAGACTTTAGCCTTTGATGGCTCGTTTAAAAACTCTAGTCTGGTTCTCCACTTTCTAAAATAAAATGAGAGACCTGCTGCATCGTTTCGATACAGATCAAGGTCTCTCCAAACTTTAGATGGGATTAGTCTAGCCCTAAAAGGTCTTTCCTTGAAGTTCAACAACTTCATCCAATCGTAATTAGCTGTTTCTAGGAATTTCATAACACCTAGAAAGGTCTTGCATTACCTAATAGAATTCTCCAAGAAGGCAAGAACTTTCGCTTGTTCCTCTAAGTTAGTGTTGTTAAACTCAGTAATATAGGACATCAGTTCAAAATTTGATAGCAAGTTACTATATTTAGTTTCTCTGCCTCTTAGGAATTGCTCGGACTGGTCTGAACCACGATCCTTGTAGCGTTGCTCCAGTAGTTCTTTTGGAGCCTTGAGATACACAACAATCAACTCAGTGTTTGGCAAGTTCATACAGAACTCCAAGAAAGATTGATTAAAGACTCGGTCACCTTCGAACAGGATGTTACAGTTGTTAGAAGCGATCCACTCTTGTAGTGGTGGTTGAACTGCCATGGACAAGCGATCCGTACCAGCAAAAGTTTCACCAGCATCGTACTTACCAAGGATGTACAAGTCATGCTCTTTATTATAGAGAGCAGACACTAACTTAGCAGGTTCAGTGCCGATAAATTCTTTACCTTCCATGAACTTACGGAATAGCGTAGTCTTGCCTGTACCTGGACTTCCACCAACGGCAATGATCTTTCTAGTCTTGACTTCGTTCTTGATCAGCTTAACTTCGATTCGATCTGAAATACCAAATTTATCAATTAACATCTTACACCTATCATTCTCTTGTATTGTTGGAGTTTCATCTTGTTGATGGACGAAACATTGTATTTAGACTCTAGTTCATTATATCTCAACTTTAAGATTTCGTCAATCTTAATTCCTAGATTTGCAACTGTCATGATTTGAAATTCTGCAATCTTGTTTATTGGGTCTCTACGAGACATTATAGAATTAGCGTACATGGAACATATACTATAGTTAAGGTTCTGACTCTTTAATGTCCATGTATTATTGTCTGTTATTTCATACCCATAAATTTCTGGATTTAAACTAAATTCAGAACCATAGTCACCCTTGTTCTTTTTGAATAACATTAGTGGATAAACACTTATATGGTCAACAGGATTATTTTTATCCATAATCCAATCATTGGTTTCTTCAAAATACTCTATGGTGTCATAAGGTAATCCATAGATCAAACCAATACCTATGTTTACTTTACCATTCCAGGTTTCCTTTAACCAAGACAATCTATCTTTGACTTTGTTCGGCGCGAGACTTTTACCAATGGCAATACCACTTTGCTTATTGAGTGTTTCAACTCCAAAGAAAGTGCCAACTAATCCAGCTTCTCGTAGCAAGTCAGCTTGATGTGGATACTTGTTTAACAAGTCTAGTCTAAGGTAACAAGAAAAGTTAATCTTGAAAGGCAGAGATGTGAACAGTTTGTGTATTGCTTCAATCTTGTCGTTGTCATCATTGAAGGTATCATCTGTTATGTAGTAGTTGGTACATCCAGTTGCTTCCCAAGTTTTTATCAAGTCATCTCTGACTTCTTCGATGCCTCTTAAGTAAGTACCTTTCTTCTTACCAATCAAAGAATACCCACAGAATTTACATTTAAAGATACACCCACGCGCCAACTCCAGCGGTAGAGACTCTCCGTCAAGAATAGAAAAGTCTTTTCTCCACCAATGAGTCTTGATGTTATCCATCTTTGGCTCTGGGAATTGTTTGGAATCAAAAATCTTTGGTTGATGTACGCCATCTGCCACACCCTTTGTGTATTCAATGATAGCATCATCTGCGTATCCTAGGATGTAAGTATCAACGCGATCATCAGAAGCCCACAAGGATCTAACACCACCATAGATCAACTGCACATTAAACTGTTTAATGTATTGAAATAGTTTGTCTACATCTGCTGGCGTCATATGCGGGAATAGCGTTTGGTCTCCCCAGAAAAAGGTAGAAGAAAAACCAACCCATAATGTATTGTCACTGATGTGAACGCTCAATGCTTGTATGATCTCGTCAACAGTAAAGTATTGAGTAAAGTCAATAACTCTAGATGTATAACCAGCGTTTTCAAGAGCAGAAGCTATTCTGTAAGAACCCAAGTTTCTTTGGATCTGAGAATAGGTTTCTGGAGACGTTGGTCCAGCAGCAATAATAATGCAATCAATCATTAAAAGAATTCTTCTAAACCAACTTGAACAGGTTTCTCATCATCAAACAACCAATCTAGATTTTCCATCTTGCCGCTACGCAAGAACAGTGGAAACTTTTCTTTATCAATACCACGCTTGGAATCTAGACGTAAGTCAATAGTTTCATTACGGGCTTGCCACATAACATTCCAATCAATACCATGCCAACCGTCGCCTTCACATTTGATAATCTCTTCAGCTTGGCGATCAAGGTAGTAACCAAGATAACGACCATGATTTTCTCTAAAGATTTTCTTAAAAGAACACAGGCACGTTTCCATGGTAAAGAAATCAATTTGGTCTGTTAGCTCTGGGAATCTTCTTCGCGTTTCTTCCAGAATGTCTCTGGCTTGTACTTCAAGAGATCCATACTCGCTTCCAGTGAGTTTTCTATCATAATCGTCATCCTTGCCAAGGGCAAGTAGTAATCCATTACGATGAGAACGGGAACCATCATAATCGTCCAACATGAGAGAAGTAGGAGTAACAAGCACACCAGCAGTATGTTTAAGGTGCTGAAGATAAAACCAAGTGCTGTAACGCCCAAACTTATGCAAGCTGTTTTTAAGTACTGACCACAACGCATCAAAGTTTTGCGTCTCATTATCTCCGTAGTACGATTCGAGTGTTTCACGTTGATCTTTCTTTCCAATAAACTTTTGATACGATTCGAACATGGCAGGCAAGTGACCTTTGTTCCACTTTGTATCAGTTTGATATCTTAAACGCTTGTAGTTAGCAGTATTCCACTGCTCCATTCTATCAACAGTAGCCAACTCAAAGTCAGGAAACTCATTCATTAGAATCCAAGCTGTTGGTAGATAGTATGTGTTACCATATAACCAACACAACCACAATCGTTGTTCATCGTTGTGTTCGTATCGCTTGTTCATGTAGTTGGTAGCCCAAACAGCTGGATCGCAGTCGTCATACTTTAACGACCATGCATACCAACGAATAAAGGCTTCACGTCGATTTTGTTTTAATCTATAATCCATTATTTTAAAAAGTCTTCAAGAGATGGCTGATCCATCAGTGCATCTCGTAGCCATGCTTTACCAACTGTATCAATAGCAGCTTGAGTCTTTGCTTTCTTTTTATCACCCCAAGTGTAAGACTCTAAACCTTCGCGACGGAATTGTTCACGAGCCTTTTGTGGCGGTAATGCTTGTAGTGGATTTACGATGGCGTTGTCTCTGTAAGCAATTTGTTCGGCACGTGTAGCGAATAGTGGTTGGTCACTGCGGAGTGAACCTGTTGGATCAACTGCCCAGAAGACCAAACCATTGCGTATGTGCCAGCTGACAGAGGTTGGTGTGCAAGAGATTTTAAGTCGTTGGACTTTTCGTTCTTCAACTGCATATTTGATCCAAGAGTCCCAGCACTTTGACGCATATCCTTTTCCTTCTTTACCTTCAACTGTAACGATTTCATACAGGTTTGCATAGCCATCTCGATTGAATGTGGCAAAGATTAAAGAGACAACTTCACCGTTGTCTTCGAATGCCATTGGCAGATTCTTTTCATAATTATGAAAGCGAGTCCATAATGAATGTGCAGCCGATAAGAACTTGGTGTTCTTACCAGCTGGACTTGAATCAATAATTTGTTGAACTTTAGTTGAGTTAATGAATATCATGTTGATAATCTACAGCGCTTTTAATAGAGACTGCACGCAATTCCATTTTCAAGTCGCCATCAAGTTTAATGTATGTATTCATTGGAACTTCCATAGTTGGAAGAAACAATCCAGCACGTTGTGGAATATCGGCAGTAGAAGTAATTATACTACCATTAGTCATTGTAGTCAAATATAATGGTCGTTTGCCATTACGGTAAACAGTTACCTCTTTGGTAGATGCAATAAGTTGACAAACAGCCATGGACATATTACTGAACTCTTCTAGTGGACTTTTTGCGTGTAGCACCAATTCACTGTCGTTCTTTGTTTCAGTTTTATAACCGTACAACTCTTGCCACTTTTCTGGCAGTTCTTGGGTAATAACACCATTGTGAACAATAGCAACATTATCGTTACCCAACGGTTGATTATATTCCAAGTCGCTAGTTGAATAACGGCAGTGTCCAATCATATACAAGTTTCCATCTTCATTCAAGAATGATTTGAAGTTGTCGTTGTGCATATGTTTCTCAACGAATTGATCAGCTGGGATCGCTTCTTTGATTGTAACAAGGTTACCTTTATTCCAAGCAGGAATAAAAGAAATACCAGTGGCGTGCAAACCACGAATCTTTGATTCAACGAATACACGCTTTAAGGATTCAAAATCCTTCAGAGAAGGATTCTGTATAACTGCTCCGATAACGGCACACATTAGAAGAAACTTTCAAGTGAATTAGATTTATCTGACTCTGGGTGATACTTCAACAACACTTCTGCGCCAAGTTTTTTCTCGCAGTAGTCATACCACTCTTGACTTTCCCACATACCAGCAGAAACACCATTCCAAAGATGACGCTCAGAGCCGTCTTCGTTTCGGTGACCTGCATGCTCTTTGTTCAAACGACGAGATTCAACAAACTCATAACGGCAGTCTTCATACTCCTTTGAACCAAGTTCAAGCATCTTTTCACGGAAATAACAAACCAGTGAAATACGTTCGGCTTCTTCATCCAACAATTCAATTGGAGTGTTACCGTGCATAACTTCGTGGTTGTTGATCAACAGCAAGTCGCCTGGACGTACATTGACAGCAACGCGATACTCTGGAGCAATTAGATAACCACCCTTGTAATTGCCGTTGTTAGAAAGAACCAACAAGTTAGAAAGACCACTGTTCAAGTCACCTGCATCAAAGTGTGCTGCAGTACGGAATGTTTTGTTAACAGTGATTGTAGTGAATGGAGTTTCTGGAACCAAGAATTGTGGATCAAGTTTCTTTGCAGCTTCCATTTGATTACTGTAACGCCATGGCATCAACTCCTTAAAACCTTTGGCAAGAGTCTGTAGGAATGGGAATGCCATCTCAAACTTCTCACGATTCTTTTCAGTATAAGAAGTTGCACGACCATAAGGGATACGTGGGTAACGATCAAACCAACCAGCAATACCAGAGAACACACCGTTGGCATAAGTTGTTTGACAAACATATTTCTGTACAACTCGCTTGGCTTCGGCGCGTTGTTCATCCAAACTCAATTTACGAGTACGCTCAACCCAATCATCGAAAGTGAAATTGTCCTTTTTAACAGCCTGAATACTCCAAACATTGTTCTTATTAGAAGGCTGTTCTTTCTTGTTGGCGTGTTGACGCTTTAGTTCTTCGATCGGGTCTTCACCAAAGATGTTGGCTTTGGGATTAGAAAAGTAATCAATCACATCGTACTCATACTCAGTGACCCACTCTCTGTTACCCAACTTGTCTTTTCTTGGACCAGCTGCGATGCCACGGTTTTGAGTCTCAACAGCTGCTTCACGTAGACCAACATATGCAGCCAGCTGTTCTTCTTTTGAGAAGAAGTTCTTACGGAACTTAAATGCAATACGCATTTCATCCGTACCTTTAGGGCAGCTGGAGCAGTCTTTGTCTGTGTCGCAAGATGCTTGTTGAGCAATGTCGCAGTTCACTGGCATGTAAACGTCGGCATCATAATCAACTAGAATATCGTAATGTGATTCGTCTACAAACTGACCCAGAAGATGAGAACAGTCGTGCTTTTTATCAGCCACGATAATTTTAACATTTCTACCTTCATCTATTATACTCATTTATCTTCTCCTTAAAACTTGAAACTGTCGTAATTGTCTTCTCTATGTATTCGTTTACCAAAAGAGCTTTTATCAAAAACAGGTCCATCATCTTTTTCCTGTCCAGAATCTGACAATCCTTGTTGTGCAGATTCTTCAACATCATATAACTTCATCTTGGAACGATCGATACCAACTACGAATCGTTTATAGAAGCTAGGGTCATTATAACGGTTCTTCAATTGCTTGACGATAATCTGATTCAAGGCTTCTAACTCTTCGTTTGATACCAACGCAAACATAAAGTCGGCAGTGGCAGGTAGACCAAACGATTCAGATGTATCTTCAAGACCTGGATCTGAATTGGAATAACCAGAACGAGTAGTTTGTGTAGCCGAAAGAATCGGAACATTATACTCAACAGCTAATCCACGTAGTTCTTCTGCAATGCTCTTGATATATGTATAAGAGTTTACAGAACCACCTTGCTTCATACGCTGAGACGCACAAATGTTCAAGTAGTCAATCATAATAATATCAGGGGCGAAATCTCGTTTGAGTTTCAGTTCTTCCAACAGCGCTCTAAAGTGACCAGCATGAGCACTTGCAGTTGGATATTCTTTGATGATCAGTTTACCTTTGGTCTTGTTGGCAATCTTTTGAAGACGATTATCAAAGATGTCTTTATCAACAACCTTCAGTTCATCCATTGTCAAGTTCAACAAGTTGGCATCGATACGTTCAGCGATACGTTCTTCAGCCATTTCCATGGTGATGTAAAGCACATTACGTCCTTGTGTCAAACAGCCAGCAGCCACGTGACACATGAACAATGATTTACCAACACCAGTACCAGCCAGTGCAATGTTTAGAGTTTTCTTGGACAGACCACCTTTAGTGATCTTGTTGAACATCTCTAAGTCAAAGGCAATCTTTTCTTCAACGCGATGGTAGTAATCAAAACGTGCATCGTGATCTCCCAAGTAATCGTGACCAACGTGACTATCAAAACAAACAGACAACGCTTCTGAAAGGATACTTGGGATAGCGTCTTGTGTGTGTTGCTTGTCTCTACCGTCAATAATTTTGATTGAATCAACAATCGCATTATAGACAGCTTTGTCTTTACAAAACTTTTCTGTGTTAGTGACTAACCAATCACTGTTGATTGGAGCTTGTGCTAATCCATCAATGACTTCGTTAATCTCAACCAATTCTTTATCGATAAGATCAGTACGGTTACTGACCTCAATGGACAAGATTTCTTTGGTTGCTGGTTTATTATACTTGTTAAAGAATTCGATAATCTCTGAAATGATCACCGACTCTTTTCTGTCGGCAAAGTAACTCTTCTTAAGGAATGGAATTACTTTGCGACAGTACTGTTCATCATAAATTAAATTTGCTAGAATCGTCTGTTCAATTCTCATCAATACCACCAGTATATGAAATACTATTATTCTGTAATTCTTCGAGAATAATAAATTTCAGTAGTTCACCGATGTACATTTCAAATTCTTCGGTCTTATAAGTGACGCCAGCATCTTCATGTACATCATACTCAAAGTTCATCTTGCAAGTGTCATCAACACCATCGTTGATTTCCTCAAATGAAACTTTCCCATAAGAGAAAATTATACCTGAGAATGGACCAGAGGTCAACTTAACTGCCTCTACTCCACTCTTGCGAGACTCTACAACAATGTAAGGTTTGTCACTCATCGAATTCTAGGTTTTCTAATGCTTTGTCAAGGTCTTCGCTTTGTACCATATCGACTGTACCGATAGAGTATTTGTCCTTCACAAAATCATAGAAAGACTTTTGCTGCAAGATAGGTAGCCAGAAGTCTTTACTATCTGTATCTTTGATACGATACTTCTTGTCTTCAATGACACCAGTTTCTAAATCTACCTTTGAATACCAACCATTGCTAGGCTTGACAACATGTCCTGACTCGAGTGCAAGATCAAGTAGACCGCTCCACTTGCTAATGCCACCGTCAAAAGATACGGAAACAGGGATCTTAGATTTTTCTTTAACATGACGAGATTTTTCAACGTTGATAATAAAGTTGTAACCTACAACTTCAGTGCCTTCTTTTTCTTGCTGGCGACCAAGGATATAAATGTTATCAGCAGAGTAGTATGAACCAGTACCACCGCCAACGATGTCTTTAGGATACAAACCAATTTCTTTGTAGGTGTGGTTAACAACTACCATTGGAATGTCTTTAAGCGTCAAGTGTGGAGTAATCATTCGGAACAATGACTTCAACTGCTTGGCACGACTCATGTCTGCAACAGACTTACCATCTAGGGCGTCTTCAACTTCTTTCTTAGAAGCCAAGTTACCAATAGAGTCAATGATAATGATAACGTGTTCACCACGTTCGATGTTTTGCAGCTGCTGCATGCAGTCAAACTTCAATTGTTCAATGTCGGTGATAGGAACATGAACAACTCTTTTAGTATTAATCCCAAAAGCGTCAAAGTAAGACTGAGGAGTACCAAACTCAGAATCATAAAAGAGAACAACAGCATCGTCATATTTGTCCTGATAGGCTTTTGCCATTAGCAAAGAGAATGCAGTCTTAAAGTGCTTTGATGGACCAGCCCACATAGTAAGACCTGGAGTTAGACCACCATCAAGGCGACCAGCCAGCGCTACGTTAATTACTGGGATTGAAGTAGGAATCATATCCTTCTTCTTAAAGAACTTGGAATCCGCTAGGATTGAAGTATCTTTGATTGTAGAATTTTTACGGATTTTATCTAGAATACTCATTATTCACCTTTAATGAAAGTCAGTAGAGCTTGTTCGTTCATTGCACCAGAACGAGAGCGAATAGTTGCACCAGTGTCATCAACGATAACTAGCATTGGTACACCGCGAACATTATATTGTTTGGCGACTTCCATGTTCTGGTCGATGTCAATGTCTTCGATGGCGATATCAATCTTGTCTCCAGCGTCTTGAATAACACGTGACAGCATCTTGCAAGGTTGGCACCATTCGGCGTAAAATTTTAACATTTTCATATATTTTCTCCTAGTATTTTAGTATTATACAGTATATTTTATTGTAAGGCAATTATGTTTTCTTAGAACGTGGCACATCGAACACGAATGTAACTCTGACATTATCACCAATGTTCTGTGCGCTGTGCGGTAATTTATTGTTAAACCAAAGCAAAGTTCCAGGCTCTACTGTAACAGACTCATCTCCCACAGTGTATATGTATCTTCCTTGAATTGAAAGATGATAGCGATCCTTTGTTCGGTAGTAATCACCGATGTCAATGTGTGTTCCAACTACACCACCAACTGGCAGCGATAAGAAACCACATCGACTGACTTTCTTGAAGTGTCGTTTGACAAACCCAATAACTTCAGTGTGATGTTTGATTGCTGGAGTTGGAATGCACAGTTCGGTGTCTCCAACATAGTCATCTATGTTTTCGATACCACCCATAATTAACTGCAACACACCAGCTTGAACATCTGGGAATCCATACGTAAGCATGGACTTGACTCCATCAACTCTAGTTTGAATTCCCCAGTCTTCTGGATGTTGCTCCAACTGTGCCAAAATCTTTGACACATTGAGTCCAGTTTTGATTATCTTAATGTTATCCAAAGAAATCTTCCAGTGAACTTTCTTCTTGCGTCTTCCAACCAATTGGTTCGATTACGTTTTGAAGAGCATCTAAAAACACCTTTTCAAATTGAAGGTCATAGTCTATGTATGATTCCAAATTAAACTCTTTCGGCAACTCACTGGTGAATGCGATAACGTCTTCTTGGAATGGATTAGGTTTTCTGACATAAACAAACTTGATCTTGTCACCATCACGAATGGCTTGGTACTTGTTATCAATACCAAAACGCTTGCAGTAGTGGTTGAACAGTAAGGCACCACGAACGTGGATTGGTGTACCCTTAGTGTAGATTGGAGAACCAGCGTACTGTTTCATACCATTAACGCCACGAGGGAATGCAATCTCTTGTACAGGCAGTTTATTGAACACTTCCCTAAAGTCATTAACATACTTATGTAGTTTCTTTTCGTCACCTTCTAGAATAACATTGATAGAGTCTTTTAACTTATCACGAATAACAGCTGGCGTTGAAGACTTGACCATCTCAAGACCCATAACTTTGATCTTGGGTTTTGCGTATTGAACACCTTCAGAGTTGTGCACGTTTAGAACATAACGCTTTTTGGCAGTCCAGATACCTTTGTCGGCTAGAACTTCGCGCTTCATAACCATCTTCTGGCTATATGCGTTCATGTACTTTGCCAACTCTTGATAACCGTCATCAATGAACGGCTGAAGAACTTCTTCACAAACTTTGTCCATGAACTTAATCTTGGCATTGGTGTCTTTACCCTCACAAACCTTTTCGACTAGATTCTCTAGTGTCAAGTAGATTGAGTCAGTGTCGATCGCAACAACGTAATCCTTACCATCAGTCTTCATAGTCTTGTTCATGAATGCATTTAGCTTGTTAGCCATCCAACGAATAGACAATTGACCTGAAGTTGTAATACCTTCAGCCATACGAATATCAAAGTAACGGAAATACTGATTACCCATGGCACCGTAAGCAGAGTTAAGGGCAATCTTCATAGCCATCTGCAAGTTATTCAATCGCGAGATGTCTTTCAACAAGTGCTTTTTAGTCTTGTCTTTTTCATACTCTTGCTGAACACCAAGCATCTGCTTCTTAAACTTGGAACGATCCTTGTACATCTTTTCCATCAACTCAGGCATAAACCCTTTGATGTCTTTACGATAACACCAACCGTTTGCAGTTAAAGCCAAGTCACGACGATGTGCATAGCTAGTATCAACTTCTTGGTTCAGCAGCTTTTCTACCGTGACTGGAATCTTCTCATGAGTCAAAGTCTCTGGTGAGATGTTGTACTGCATAATCAAGTGAGGATACAGTGAGTTCAAGTCAAAGGATGCCATCCA
>JACCDZ011028834.1_pt1 | contig 20259 bp, 20 predicted proteins | sample 7449551 | NCBI WGS metagenome assembly JACCDZ01 (sample SAMN15323452, study PRJNA562643) | freshwater metagenome | isolation source: river surface water | place: USA:Blue River Watershed | collected 2017-08-18
AGCTTTAATACAGAAAATGTTACTACTATGTATGGAATGTTCCAAGGAACACCAAATCTGACGAGTCTTGATCTTTCAAGTTTTAGAACTGGAAAAGTAACAGATATGACTCAAATGTTTCGGTCTTCTGGGATTACAAGCCTTAACTTGAGCGGTTGGGTTTTAAATAACCCACTTCCAACGAGAACAAGTATGTTTTTACATACTCCAGTTTCAAAAGTTGTTTATTGTTCACAGGACCCTATCGGGAATGCTCTTGGGATTACGTCTTGTACTCCTTAAAAAAGAAGCAAAAAGGCTCAAAATACAAAACTTATCTCAACAAAAGAAAAGAGAGCTTCAAAAAGAAATGGTGGGCTTAATTAAAAAAGTTTCAGATACAGTAAAGGATACAAGGCCTGAAGATATTTATTGTTTTAATTTGGACTTCTTTAAAATTTAAAAGGGATCTAATCAATGAGATCCCTTCCCCTTATTGTTTTGATCCTTAAATCAGTAACTTAAATCAGCAAATTAGACATCTTTCTATACTAATTACGCGTTGCAAACTCCTGCGACAGAATAAATCCAGCAATCCACCACCTCCAAGCTTTCTTGTGTTAGATTTCTTTCACAACAACACGAGCTAACAACAAACACACGGTCCTTTTGGAGAAATTTTTATGAAACTTTTGACTACCTTTATTTTGGCAACTCTCATTTCATCCACGTCCTATGCAGGAAACTCTCGCTTTGAATGTTCCAATCAAGATGGTTCCATTTTTATTTTTGATGGCGGAGAAAACGTTAATGTACATGGAACAAATTATGCTTCAGATGTTGAATTAAAAGACATTAATAGCTTGGGAGCAGGATTTGGCAGAGGGGATGTTGAAATCGTGAAAGGTGGAAAAAGAACTCTTCTTTATAAAGAAGTGAATAATTCATGTGGAAAATCAGGCAAGCTGAATTTCTCTCAAAAGTTAATCATTCGAGACAAGGATTCAAGAAAGGCCATCGCCACAGATGTCTTTGTTTGTGAGTATGACTATGTTTATGAAATTGGCGGGGATGATTGTGCAAACGAATAATTTGCATAAGCGAGGAAGGATCAAATGAATTTAAATGAAAGATGTCGCTCTTATAGAGAAGCTTATGAAGAGGCCATGGCAAAAGTAGATCATTGGGAACAAACACTCTCAACTGATAAAAATACAAATCCTAAAGAGTTTGAAGAAGTCTTAAGTACTATTCGCGAAAACAATCTGGAATGTATGAAAAAGATTGAGTCGAAAATTGTTAATGATTTAAGATTTCATCTTTATTTTTAAGATGGTGAAGTGAAAAGATAAAAACTCACTGGAATTCCTCCATTTTTAAAAGGAATTCTTTCTTTCAAGTTCCATCTATCTGGATTAAATTGATGCTCATCCGGAATAATAATTCCAATCGTGGCAACTTTAAAATGAGCAAAAAGACTTTCGATGATGTCGTGATAATACAAGGCCTTGATTTGAGATTTCTGTCCTACGCGAATTCCGTAGGGAGGATTTATGATGGCCACTGCTCTGTCGATATTAAATTCTTTTTTCTCAAACACATTGTGAGTTTCAAGAGTGACATTGGCAAGCTTCAAATTTTCTCTCGTCTGTTTTAAGACTTCCTGACTTGAATCAAAACCAAAAAGATGAGTGAACAGTTTCTTGTCTTGTGGTTTTAGCGACTCTTGAAACGTTTTATATAAAGGCCCATTGTCTTTTAAAGTAATAAAATGAGGTGTGTGAAAAAAAGCAAAATCACGCGAGTTATTTAACTGATAAAAGTGAGCAGCTTCTAATAAGAAAGTTCCAGATCCACACATTGGATCAATTAAATTCTCAAATGTCGTTACATTTTTTAAAGCGACTAGTAATAAACTCGCCAACGTTTCTCTAATCGGTGCCATCGCACTAAGCGTTTTTTCGCCTCTTTTATGAGCAAGCTCTCCTGTCGTATCCAGACTAAGGGTCACTTCATCATTAACAATACGACAGTAAACTTTCGGTAGTAATTCAGAGTTCATTTTTTCTAAATGATTTAAAAATTTCTTTTTTACTTCTTGAGCTTTATAAGAATCTTCAATTCCATCCTTAATCGCTTTCTCAATTTTTCGAGAATCAAATAAGCGAGACTCTGAAGCTGTCGCGCTTATTTCTGGAATTTGCCCAATGAGATATTGATTCCATTTTATCTGAGAAACTTTCTGATAAAGTTTAGGAAAATCTTTTGCCTTAAAAGTTTCAATTCTTTCTAAAATACGCGTAGGTGTTTTAAGAATAAGATTTAATGAAAAACCTAAAAGCTTTGGCACTTCAATCAGAAGACCGGCTTCATCTCTTTCAAGAATTGATAAACTCACCTCAGGATAATAGAGCTCCCATTTTTCCTTTAGTTCAATAAGACCTAAATGAGAAAGACCAAATGGATAAATCAGATAAAATTTTGTAAGAGCTTCGTTCATGAATCTTTTTTATCATAAGAAATCCTTTTTAGGCTTAAAAAATTTCAAAGCCTTTTGACATGTGAATTTTTTTTGTTAGTTTAACCTTCATGACAACAAAATTTGGAAAACTCACTCTTATTCCGACTCCTATCTCTGAAACTGGCCCGCTTGAGCCAGTGGCCTTCGCTCTTTTAGAGAAAGCTGCTAAAGAAGAATGTGAAAACTCAGTTTTTGTCATTGAGGATTTAAAGCCAGGACGTCGCAGATGGCTTGGTTTTGGGCTTCCTCGCGAGAGTGTAGAGAGCTTTGTTCTCTATAATGAGCACACTAGAGCAGAGGCCATTAAAAATTTACTGACTGCCTTAAAACAAGGAAAGAATGTTTATTTAATGAGCGATGGCGGACTTCCGGCCTTCTATGATCCGGGTGTCGAATTAGTTGATCTTTGTCATGAAAATAAGATCACTGTCACGAGCACTCCTTTTTTCAATTCAGTCGTTCTTGCCATGGCCTTGAGTGGTTTTTCTCATCAAAAATTTTGGTTTGAAGGTTTTTTACCTTTAGATAATGACAAAAGAATTCAAGCACTTAAAAGCATCTTACAGCAAAAAAATTCTTCAATTTTAATGGATACTCCTTATCGCCTAAAGCGCGTTTTGGAAGAAATGCAATCGCTCTGGGGAAGTTCCAAGAAAAAAGTCTTTGTTGGAATGGATTTAGGTAGTGAAAACGAGGAGTTAAGAAGAGGAACTCCCAAGGATCTTTTAGGCCAAATCAGCGAATTTAAACGCGAGTTTGTGATCGTCGTTTCTGAGTGATATTAATGACATACTTCATAAAAAAACATGACGGATAGATTCCTTTCATGGTAAGTAATGCGGGTATGCAAGAGACAAGAAAAAGAGATCATATCGACTTAACAGAAAAGGCGCAATCAGCGATAGCGGGTATCGATGAACGTTTTTATTATGAACCTCTTTTTAGTGCTCATCCAAACGAATCTACATCTCTAAAAATTAATTTTTTAAATAAAACTCTCAAAGCTCCTTTTTGGATTTCAAGTATGACAGGTGGAGTAGGTCCAGCTCGTCACATTAATCAAAATTTAGCAAAAGTAGCACGCGAGTTTGGTTTAGGAATGGGACTTGGTTCTTGTCGCACTCTTTTAGAATCAAATCAATATTTCGAAGATTTTAATCTTCGTCCAGTATTAGGTGAAGAGCTTCCTTTTTTTGCGAATCTTGGTGTTGCGCAATTAGAAGAGCTATTTGCAAGTAACAATCAAAATAAAATTTTAGAACTTTTAAAATCACTCTCGAGCGATGGATTAATCATGCACATTAATCCGATGCAAGAGTGGTTTCAACCAGAAGGAGATCGCTTTCTAGTTTCTCCTTTTGAAACTCTTTTAAAACTAAAAGAGCTACTTGCACCAACAAGCTACAAATTAATTGTTAAAGAAGTTGGTCAAGGCTTTGGCCCAAAATCTCTAGAGGCCCTAGTGAAACTAGAAGTGGATGCTATTGAGTTAGCAGGCTTTGGTGGAACAAATTTTTCAAAATTAGAAGTCCTAAGAGATAAAGACGCTCTAAAAAAACAAAATCAAGCGCTCGTAAATGTCGGTCATACGCCTTATGAGATGATTCAAGTTTTAAATCAATTATCAAAAGAAACTCATAAAATGCCAGAGATTATTATTTCTGGTGGGGTGAAGGATTATTTAGATGCTTACTATTTAAATTCTCTAAGCCTTTCAAATTCAGTTTGTGGCATGGCCAAAAACTTCTTAAGTGTGAGTGAGAACTATGATGACTTAAGAACGTATGTGGAGTCGCAAATCGAAGGCTATAAAATGGCCACAAAATTTTTAAATCCAAAAATTTCGGGGGATCTATGAATGTTGAAACAAACACTAACCTAACTTCGGGTTTTATTCCTCAGACAAAAATAGTAAAAGGTTTCTCAAAGCTGACAAAATTAGAAAAAATTGATTTTGTGGCCAATAACTTTTTCTCAAATTCAGGCCATGCTAAAAAAGAGCTTTTAAAGTTCTGGCATAGTGATGAAAATATTCAAAAGACATTTGATGATTTCTCAGAAAACACTTTAGGGAATTATTATTTCCCTTTTGGTGTGGTTCCCAATGTAAAAATTAACGATGAAATCTTTTGCGTGCCGATGGTTATTGAAGAATCATCAGTAGTCGCAGCAAGCTGTCGTTCTGCGAATTTTTGGCTTACTCGTGGGGGATTTAAAACTGAGATTTTAGGTCTTAGAAAAGTAGGTCAAGTGCATTTCATGTGGAATGGTGAAACTTCAAAATTGGCCGCATTTTTTGAACAGAAAAAAGCAGAACTTTTAGAAAATGTAAAACCTCTAACTTTCAATATGGAAAAGCGTGGGGGAGGAATTCTAGATGTAAAATTGATTGACAGAACAAAGGATGAGCCTGGCTATTATCAACTTCATGCCGAGTTTGATACTCGCGATGCCATGGGTGCTAACTTCATCAATTCAATTCTGGAAGCTTTTGGAAAGCAATGGGCAGAATTGGTTCAAACAAATACAGAATTCAATGAATCAGAAAAAAATATTCAAATCGTGATGTGTATTCTTTCAAACTACACACCAGAGTGTCGTGTGAAAAGTTATGTGGAGTGCTCAATTGAAGAATTGAATGATCCAAGCTTAGAGATGAGCGCTGAAGAATTTAGTCAAAAATTTCAAAGAGCGATTCGCATTTCTAAAGTTGATGTGACAAGAGCAACAACTCACAATAAAGGAATCTTTAATGGAATCGATGCTGTTGTGTTGGCAACAGGAAATGACTTCAGAGCTGTAGAAGCTTGTGGACATGCCTATGCCGCTCGCGATGGCCAATACAGAGGTCTTTCAGATGTAGAAATTAAAGATGGTAAGTTTAAATTTTGGTTAGAGATTCCTCTAGCAATTGGAACTGTAGGAGGCTTAACGGGCCTACATCCAATGAGCAAGTTATCACTTGATATGCTTGGCAACCCAGAAGCTTCAAAACTGATGGAAGTGATTGCCACAATCGGTTTAGCACAGAACTTTGCGGCCGTAAGAAGCTTAGTGACTTCAGGGATTCAAAAAGGGCATATGAAAATGCACTTAATGAATATTCTTAATCACTTAGAGGCTAATGACAATGAGCGCAAGCTAGCGAAAGAGCACTTTAAAAATGAAGTGATTTCTTTTAATGGAGTGCGAGAATTTATTGCTAGTTTGAGAAATTACGCTTAAAACATAGTTTCTTTATAAAGACGTTGAGAATTAATGCAGTAGCGATTTTTTAATTAATAGGATTTTAATGAATCAAATGAATTTAAATGAGATTAACAATGTATTAAAAAGGGCCGCTCCAGAAAAAGACCAATACTTTTTTGGACACGGAAAACTATTAATTACGGGAGAATATTTCGTACTTGATGGGGCCTTATCGCTAGCTCTTCCTACAAAATTCGGACAGTCTTTATCTGTAAAATATAATAATTCATTCTCTCCTAAATTAATCTGGCGCTCATATGATGTCGGTGGAAATTTATGGTTGGAAAGCGAATATGAGTTTTGGCATTTTAAATGCCTTGATCCAAATGCTTCAGAGGAAGCAAAGTTTTTATCAAAACTTCTTCAACAAGTTCGTAAACAAAATCCTCACTTTCTTCGTGATGAGGTAGAAGTGACTGTGGAAACAAGACTTGGATTTCCTTTATTCTGGGGTCTGGGATCAAGTTCTTCACTGATTTATAATGTTGCTCAATGGGCCTATGTTTCTCCTTTTGAGTTACTTTTTAAAACTCACGGCGGCTCTGGTTATGATATTGCCTGCGCTCAAAGTGATGGGCCGATTGCCTACAAGAAACAAACGTCTGGGCCAAATTGGTCGCCTATTTATTTTGATCCTCCATTTAAAGAGAATTTATACTTTGTATATCAAGGTAAAAAACAAAACTCTCGCGATGCCATTAAGGAATACAATAAAAAGCGTCCGGTTGATACTACTTTAATTGCAAGAATTACAGAATTAACTCAAGCGTTCATCAACGCTACTGATTTAAAAACATTCCAATCTTTAATGCTTGAACACGAGCAAATTTTATCGAAAACCCTAGATATGCCGATGGTAAAAGAGCAGCGTTTTAGTGACTTTAACGGTGCTATTAAATCTCTTGGAGCATGGGGTGGAGACTTTGTCCTAGTGGCAACAGAGCTTTCGCTAGAGAAAGTAAAAGCTTATTTTGCAACTCACGGTCTTGAGACAGTTTATAAGTACTCTGATTTAATTTGTGGCCCAGGCCGTAGTATTTCAAGTGATTCAGTAAAGATGGGATTTTCAAATCATTTGTTACACTAGATCGGATTTAACATGAATAGCTTTGAAGTTGCTTGGCGCTCGCCCTCTAACATTGCCCTGGTAAAATATTGGGGAAAAAGAGAGAAACAAATTCCTGAAAATGCTTCAGTAAGTTTCACTCTAAAAAAAGCCTATACGGAATTAAGTATCAAAGCGACTAAAAAAGCGGCTTCTGAGAATCAAATCCAATTAGACTTTTTCTTCGAAGAAAAGCCTTCACAAAAATTTAAAGAAAAAATCGAAAAATTTCTTATTACTCAAAAACAGAGATTTCCTTGGTTAGTGAATTATTCATTTGTGATGAATTCAATTAACACTTTTCCGCACTCAAGCGGAATTGCTTCAAGTGCTTCTTCGATGTCGGCGCTTTGTTTAGGCATCTTAGAGTTAGATGAGAAAATTAACGATAAAAAATATTCAAATGACGATTTTTATAAAATCGCTTCAGAACTTTCACGCCTAGCTTCTGGTTCTGCTGGAAGAAGTGTGTATCCTTTTATGGCCTCTTGGGGAAGAATTAATGATGTGACTCGCGAGACTTCAGATCTTTATGCTAGTCCGCTTAAAAAAGAGGATGTGAACGAAATTTTTCAAGATTATTGCGATGACATTGTCATTGTTGATAATGCTGAAAAATCAGTTTCAAGCCGTGCTGGACACGCTCTTATGGAGACTCATCCTTTTAGAGAAGTTCGCTATAAGCTTGCGAACGAAAATGTAGAAAAAATTATTCATGCCATGAAAAATGGCGATATGGAAACTTTCATTAATATCGTAGAGGCCGAAGCCTTAATGCTTCATGGTCTCATGATGACATCAAATCCTAGTTATATTTTATTAAAACCGAACTCGCTTTTAGTGATCGATGTGATTCGCAAAATTAGAGAGACTACAAAGCTTCCAGTTTGTTTTACTATCGATGCAGGCCCTAATATTCATGTGCTGTATCCAAAAAAATATGCGACGGAAATAGGCCAATTGCTAAAACAGAATTTAGCAGATTTTAAAATTATTCATGATGAAACAGGTGATGGACCTCTTCGTTTAAAGGATTAAAGAGGCAATGCCGAGCTTAGAAGAACAAAAATACTTTTATTCAAAAATATTACTTTTCGGTGAATACAGTGTGATCCAACATTCGATGGGGTTGTGTATTCCTTATGATCTTTTTTCTGGTCGATTAACTTTTAGAAAAGATAACCAGTCTATCATTGATCCAGAACTAAAAGCGTTTTCTTTATTTGTGAAAAATTTAATTGAAGCGCAAAAACTTATTTTCAGTTTTGATATTACTTCATTTGAATTTGATATCTCTCAAGGATTATTCTTTGAATCGACGATTCCACAAGGTTATGGAGTGGGAAGTAGTGGGGCTTTAGTCGCAGCGATTTTCGATCGTTATCACCAGGAAGATCCTACTGAATTTAATATCGCTAGATTAAAAAAGATCTTCGCTCAACTAGAAAGCCATTTTCATGGAGCAAGCTCTGGAGTTGATCCTTTAATTAGTTATTTGAATTCACCTATTCTGATAAAAAATAAAGCAGACCTAGGAATTTGTGACATTCCAAAGATGGAGAAATCAAAGGGCGCTATTTTTTTAATTAATACAAAACGTTCAAGAAAAACAGAACCGCTGGTTAATTTATTTTTAGAAAAAGTGAAAAACGAAGAGTTTTCTCATTTGTGCTTTAATGAATTAGGCCCAGTGACAAATGATTGTATTGAGCATTTTTTAAATGGCAATGTCAGCGATTTATTTACGAGCTTTAAAGCACTCAGCCAGTTTCAGGCCGAACACCTTTCGCCAATGATCCCTAATCTGTATAAGGATTTATGGCAAAAAGGAATTGAAACGGAAGATTATTATCTAAAACTCTGTGGGGCCGGCGGGGGAGGATTTCTTATGGGAATCTCTAAAGACTTCCACAAAGCTAAGAAGGCCCTAAGCTCCCACGAGTTAAGAGTTCTTTTTGAAATTTAATTTTCAATTATTCCAAAATACTTGTTTCTAATTTTTCTTTGAAATCCTGGTGATTCATAAAATTACCAGTTGTTTCCTTGTAGTCATCAGTTGCCAGAGTGGCGTTGAAGATTTGTTGTTCCACTTTAATTTTTTCATTCACATCTTTTGTGAAGTTTTCACCAAGTAGTCCTCTTTTGGCCTGCATACGGGCCACTGGAGCTTGTTTAAAGATGTTTAATAAAACTTCCTTATAGCTAAGGTCAGTTTCAATCCAACCGCCTAAAGAGTTGAATGTATCAACGTTAAAGTTCTTTCCGCTTAATAAAAGCGAGCGAGCAACGTTTTGATTGATGTAAGGACTCAAAAACGAGAACATCCCACAGCTTGGAGTAAGACCTAGGCTTAGGTGATCAAGAGTAAATGTGGCATTTTTAGCACTAATTCTGATATCGGCCGCTAGAGCGATTTCTACTCCAATTCCTTTTGTTCCATTTTTTAAATCCATAACGATTGTTTGTGGAAGACAGAAGAAGCTTTGAGCAATTGTAGAAATTTTTGAATAGATCTTTTTAATTTTGTCGTGGTCATAAGACTTCAGATCATTTTCAGCAATTCCTTGGATAAACTCTTCACCGTACACAGTGAAATAGATTGATTGAATTTCAGGGTGACTTGCACACCAAGCAAGAATGCTTTCTAATTCAAACAGTGTCTCTAGAGAAATAAATTTATTTCTTAATTTAATTTCTAGTGTTTTTGTGTCTGTAACAAGAGTAGAGGCGAATGTGTTGTAATTAAAAATGGGAAAACGTGTGGGAGTTTTCATTAACCGTCCTTGGTTGTTTTTAATTTCGCTTTGAAATTTTAAAGAAAGAGATTCATTCTCTTTCTTCTAATCATTGTTCCAAATTTTAAAAATGTATGTCAAAGGCATGTGACGATTTTTTTTATAAAAAATTAGTTTTTTTATGATTTTCGATACTTAAACAAGTCTTGGGCAAAATAATAAAGGGATTATGTCGACTAATTTTTCATCTGAAACTTAAACATCACCGTGGCCACTTCCCCTTGAGAGGTCTTGGCCTCAAGGCCTAATGTCGATTTCTTTCCTACTTTCATAGAATGGTTCACTTTGAAGTAATCCGTTTCCTTGGCTTCTTGACTTGTTTTTTCTATTCCGTAGGTAGTGCTTAAATTTCCAAAGCGATGAAAGGAAATAGAGTGAGAGAAGCTATAATCGCGGGCCCCATTGGTGTCTGTTTTATAGTTGGCACTTACGGTGTTGCGATCGTTCAGTTTTGTTTCGTTGCTAGCAAGTAAGCTTTGATAGTTTGTAGTGTTGTTATTATAGAGAACGAGACTGACGTAGCGATTGTTTTTATCTTTAATCGCAAGACTTACCGTTTGATCGGACAGGCGGCTTTCTTTATCGTCAGCAACGACTAAGGCTTCTTGATTTTTAAGTGAAGCATTTAAAGAAAGTCCTTTTTCTTTATTGAGTGAAACTTTTAAGGGGATCACTGTAATTAATTTTTGTCCACTAGTATCGTTGTGAGTGGCATTGATTTGTAAGAGATCATTTTCATCTTTTTTAAAGACAGCTTCCAAGGACTGCTCAGAGAGATTGATGGCCGAAGAAGTGTGAAAAGAAGTTTTCTCTGAAAGTTTGGTTTCAGTTTTCACTGTGGCAATTTTTAAATCAGTAGGAATTTTGTCATCTCTTAAAACTAGATCGGGATCAAATTTGATATGAGCATTGAAGTGATCAGATTTAAATGTTTTTGTATTATCAATTTTTAAATCAAACTTATTATCTACTGGTTTTAAATCATCCCAGTATCGAGAAAGAGTAGACTTCTCCTGTGCGAGAGTCAGTTTTAAAGCGTCGGGACGAAGATTGTAGTCGTAATAATAAACTCGTGCCTTTCCTTCTTTAATAAACATCTCAACTAACTGATCTTTGCCATGACTATTAATTTTATAAAGAAAGCGAATCTCGCTATTATCAGCATCGACATATTGAAGAGAAGAAAAATTGGGAAGATCAACCACATCAGAATGCGCAAGTGTCACATTCTCAAATAAAGAACTAAAGGTTGGAGTGTTCATTCCAAAAGATTCTTTACATCTTACTTGATCTTGTTCTTCAGCTCTAATCTGATAAGATAAAAATTTAACAGAATTTGCTTGATAGTTCACAAACTCTCTCGTGTCTTCATCCAGACTTTCCATCTTCATTAAAATTTCTGTGACTTCATCACTTAAAGAAAGATAGGTTGAGCAATTAGGGCATTCATTGACTTTGAATTCTTTGTAATCAACTAAGTCTAGTTTGGATTCATATTTTCCCGTTGCCTCTTTGGCGTTTAGCTCTTTTATTTTATCAGTCAGGGATTTTATTGCGACTTGATTTTCACCACCTTTATTTTTATCCATCGTAGTGACAAGAGTATCAATTTTGCTATTTTTTCTTAAAAATTTTTCCAGATCAAAAGCAGAAGCTTTTGTTGCAGCAAAAAAAAGAATAGAGAAAAACAAAATTTTCATAATCTCAAGAAAAGTAAATAAGACCTTGTTTGGCAGTCTTTTCTTCAATTATTTTCGGAATATGGAAAGAGAATATTAGGAATAAAAAAGGCCACTTTAAAAGTGGCCTTACTAAGTCAAGTATTAGTGATTTTCTTCTAGGAAGCGTTCCGCTCTAATGGCCGCTTGTGCTCCTGAGCCCGCTGCCGTAATGGCCTGGCGGTAGTATGTATCTTGAACGTCACCACAAGCAAAAACACCTGGAACGTTTGTGTCTGGGTGCGGAGCTTTTGTGATGATGTAGCCATTTTCATCAAGGCTGATTTGGTTATCTAGGAAACCTGTATTTGGCTTATGGCCAATTCCCAGGAAGAAACCATCAGTTTTTCTGATTGTTGTTTCTCCAGTTTTATTGTTGATGACTCTTAGTGAAGTGACACCAGATTCATCAGCGATAATTTCTTTAACTTCAGTGTTCCATACAATTTCAATTTTTGGATTGTTGAATGTTCTCTCTTGCATTGGTTTACTAGCGCGGAAAGAGTCTTTTCTGTGAACCAGATAAACTTTTGAAGCAAAACGAGTTAAGAAGTTTGCTTCTTCTAGGGCCGTATCACCGCCACCTACAACGTGAACCACGCGCTCTCTGTAAAAGAATCCATCACAAGTCGCACATGCTGAAACACCTCTTCCGATTAGTTCCATTTCATTTGGAAGTCCAAGATATTTTGCAGAAGCTCCAGTTGAAATAATCAGTGTCTCTGCTAAAAATTCCTGTCCGTTATCACATGTAATATGAAACGGTCTTTTTCCTAAATTCACTTTTGTTACGTTTGCATTTAGATATTGAGTTTCAAACTTTAGAGTTTGTTTTCTCATGTGGTCCATTAATTCCGGGCCCATGATTCCATTTGGAAATCCTGGAAAGTTTTCAACGTCAGTTGTTGTCGTTAATTGTCCACCAGGTTGGTGTCCTTCAATTACTAGGGGTTTTAATCCAGCTCTTGAAGCATATAGCGCCGCAGTGTATCCCGCAGGGCCAGAACCAATAATAATTGTTTGTCTTGTTTCCATGTGTTGTGTACCTTTTTTGTCGTGTTTAGTTTGCCAATTAACTAAATAGCGCTTTGAATGGATCGTTTTCAGCAGCAGCTGCTTTTTCCTCTTCTTCACGTTGAATGCGAAGTTTTACATCCATTGGTCTATCGTCTTTTTCAGGATTCATTTGATAATAAGCATTTACAGTCAAAAGATCGCCTGGGTTTTTAGCTTCGGCCGTTGTTTTGAATGATTCACCTGTTACGTTACAATCGTATTTATAAATTTTTTTGATCTTCTTTTTGCTCATGATTTAGGCCTTGTTTGAATAGATTAATCTACCCTTAGTTATAGTGAAAATTCCTAAATGAAGCAAGGATTTCCCTAATGGGAGCAAAGCATTTTATCGTTTAAAATTGGATTAATGACAAAATTTATTAAATTAAGCCTACTTTCGTTTGTTTTGTACGCAAGTTCTGTGTACGCTGATGCTTCACAATATGCACTATTGGAAGAAGTTCGCATTGAAGATGTCTCTAAAAAAGGGGTGGCGATCGTGATTGATCGAGGCCATTTGGAGCATTATAAAAATGGTGATTACGCAAAATTGTATGTGCAATCAGGGCCTAAAGAACAACCAACTATTTTTCTTGTGGCCGAAGCAGAGTTAGTTAAAATTTTTCCCAAAAATTCTTATTGGGCCATTCGCAAACTTCACCTTCCGGGAGTGATCGCGAAAGATCGTTCGATGCTTTTAATGAGCGACGCTCGCGTGGCCAATGGAAGAAGAAATGTCATTAGCAATAAACAAGTAGTTTTCTCTGAACATAATTATCAGGGAAGCGAAGACTTTAATGCTAAAAATGAAAACATGGTGCCGGATCGTCTGATTAAAAATAAAGGCGATTACGAGAGCTTAGAACAATTAGAAAAAGAAGAATTCAGTCCAGAGCTTAATCAAAAGCGCACGGCGATTGTGTCGACTCATGAATACTATAAAGAATCTCCAACGGTTGTGGCACAAACTCAATACGGTCAGACGGTGCCAAAAAAGTATTTTGTTGGAAATAAAGAAGTAAAGCTTGGCGATGTTTCTCGCGCTGAAGATCGATTACTCCTTTCAAGTATGGGCCCTAATTACGAAGAAAAAGTTAAAAGTTTAAAATACGGCGTGGATAGTTTTTATCGAGATGCTCGAGCAGTTGAAGTCGAAAATACAAAAACGATGGAGACGATTTACGAAGAAGACAAGCTTGCCCAAAAAGAAGAAAAAACAATTTCACCTCACGCTGTCGCAAAAATTAAAAAAGAAGGTCCAATGTGGTCGGCCGGAATGTCAGATGAGCACTTGAGACGTTATCTTGTTAATAATGGAATTGAACAAGAAATCCAAAGAAGAAAAAAAGCACTTAATGAGCAAGATGGAAATGAAGTTATTTTCCATTTCACAAATGGTTTAATGAATCACGCAACAGAAGACGATCCTAGTTATCATTCTCCTGGTTATAGCTTTGGTGTGAGTTATGATTATCACCTTTCGCGCATTGATGAAAAATATAAGAAATGGACTTTTCAGGTCATCTTTGAAAAGGGTCTTTCTAATTTCGATGCTGGTGGCACTAACGTAAAAAGTGATGAAACGACTTATGGGGCTTACTTAAATTATTATCTTTGGAATAATCCACTGACACTTTATAACATTAGCTGGCTAGTGGGAGTAGGAATTAAAAACGGATCGGCCGTGGCTTCAGCAGACAGTTTAGTAGATAACTATAAATATCAACTACTGGCACTGCCAAGTTTACAGACCATGTTTAAGTATCGCTTCAGAGCTGGAAAATATTCAGAAGAAACGGTGAATGTGGGAATGAGTTTTAATGTGGGCGCGATGGTCGATATGAGAGTTTTAAGTGTGCAAAATGAATTAAACGACAATATTGATAGTAAAATTTCTTATGTCGATTTAAAATATATTGTAGGTTTAAGTATCTTTTTTTAGGAGATTTTTTTTACATGGATAAAAAATCAGCTTTGTTGTTGATGTCTCTAAGTTTAGTAAGCGCGAATGCTTCTGCCTTAGATATTGATGAAAAATTAACACTGCGATTACTCAATGTTTCGGGAACTCAACGCACGGTTTTAGTCAACCGCGGAGCTGAGGATGGTTTAGTCGTTGGCGATCATGCTAAATTTTTTATTACGGCCGGAGTTATCGCTCGCGGAGTTGTTGAAAAAGTTTCACCAACTAGATCTGTATGGTCACTTTATCGCATTGTGGATTCTAACGAAATTGTAAAAGATAAAGTTTTAAATATTAAAATTTCAACACCAGCGAAAATTACCGACGACCCAACGAAATCACTGCAATAAAAAGGTGTGTTAGAGCAGGGAACAGATGCTGTTATCAGCTCTCGTGGTGATGAGATGATGAGCTTAAGCGATGAAGGAGCAGAGCTTTCAGAGTTTGATCAAACGGCACAAGAACCAGCTCAAAGAACAAGATCAAAAAAGAATGTTGATCCAAAGATTAGTAAGTTAGATGATATTCCAGTAGCTTCTTCTGTGACTAGTTATGGTTCACTAAATAACAGATCGTGGGAAGTCTTTGCAACGGCTTATGTGAATTCATTCTCAGGGGAAACAACAAGTGATACAGAGGCTTCTACTTATGATGCAAGTGATGTGAAGTCTTCACAAATGTCATTTACTTTAGGAGTTGAAAAATATTTTTTAAATACTTCTGGATTTTTTAGAAACGTTTCGGTTTTTGGATTCTTAAATAAAAAGACAATCGAAGCAGGAAGCGCTGATTTATCGACAACTTCTGATTGGCTGGATTATGGACTAGGATTGAATTATCACTTCTATAATCGCCCTGATGACGTTAATGCGCTGATTGGATACGGGACAGCTTCTTTTGGTTTAGGGAGTGTGACGGATACGACTTCAATGCCAGTTAATGGCAATGTCGAAGAAACAGAATTAAGTGGAAGTTCAAATTTCTTTTCTGTTGGTGTCGGGATGAAATATCTGATGAGAAATGGTGTAGGGATGAGAGCGGTGCTTGATTACTATACAACGAGCCAGGAAGTGACGATTGCTGAAGAGGTGGTGACGACGAAGTTGTCGGGGCCTAGGATTCAGATTGGGTTGTCGTATAGATTCTAGGGTAGATTCTAGGCTAGATTTTAAAATAAATTTAGATTAATATCTGCAGCTTTACTTGAAAGATCGCATGTAATTAAAGAATATCCACTGTAAACTCTATATGAGGGCCCATAGTATACACCATGAGCACCATCTCTGCTTCGATAAGAGTCGTATTCTTGTTTACCTATTGTAAGAACTTTTCCACCATTATTTAGACACGATTCTTTTGCACTAGAGATGGTTTCCGCTAAAACCATTTTTTTATTTATGGCCTTTTGACCATTTTTTAAGATTTCACCTTTTTTGTAAGCATGAGATTGCCCAATTATCCCGACGATTTTTCCATCTTCATTTATTTCTAGTGGAATATATTTCCATATAGGACCTTGATTTTTATAGTTTTCCAGATAAGTTCTTGGCGATTTCATAGAGATCTCATCGCTTGAGATAACGATATCTCCATCACGTACAATTTGAGTGTCTGCTTTGTTGTTTCACAAGGGAAAGCTTTAGGTGTTGTTCTTTAAAGCTAGCAACGACATTGGCGATACATTATCTAGCGATTTGACTCAAATTCACTGCGCATTCTCTTGATTTATATAATGGTATTATTCCTTTCATGAAAGTTGGGTCATAAATCGTTTGCTGGAAAGTTAAGATGCCATTTTTTATTTGAGCTTTTACTTTAGAATCATCTTTTTTCATCGTTAATCGATTATAACTATTATTCATATGATTTTTATAAGCTGTAATGGGATATCCAGTATTGTCTCTGCCAAGAATAGCATCCATACGGTGATCAACGATGTCTATCGTCTTTCCGTTATTAATAACAATTCTAATAGAGCACTCATCTTCGTCTTCGTCATAAATTGAGTTGTCTGTAGTAAAACCATTTAAGATAAAGGTTTTTTTGTCTTTATCATCCAAAGTACGATCAATTCCTACCATTCCTGGATTTGTTAAAATATCTAATAGATCAATAGATTTAAAAACTAAGTCATATTGGCTTAGCTTTGAAATATAAGGAGCAATTCGCTTTGAAATTGAATACCCATCAATCATTTGAGCATTTTTTGGAGATGTTTCTTCAACTCCAACCAGTCCTAAGTATTCGTGTAAAACGAGCACAAAAAGGGCCTGCGGATTGCTCGAGATCTTTTCTATTAAAGAAGCTGAACAGTTAATTTTTGCCTGATTTGGAAAATTTAAGCAAGTTCTTTTTATGTCATGTTTATCAATCAAAAATTCATTATTAACAATTTCCAGTTCAGTTTCATTTATTTTACGGACAAGATCAATAACTTTAAATTCTGGAAATATAATACTTAATTTTGTCTCATTTTTAATAAAAAAATGTTTTATCTTAATCGCTACATCTTCGATCATTACTTGAGAAGAAACCATTAAAGTTTCTGAACCACTTCCGCCATTTCCTTTATCACTATCCGTTATAGAAGGTTTAGCAAAAGCATTTATACTCAATAAAAGGGCGCTCATTAATAATAAATGTTTCACACAGCTTCCTTGATTTCTTTTGATGCAGGATTTTCCACATTTGTAACAGGATAAAATTGAATCGCAAGCTGATAAACATCAGTCTTATTTTTTCCATTTTTAAGAAGTCCGGCCATTTTTTGTCTGAACTCTCTAATAATTGTTTTTGCTTCTAATAATTGATCTAAGTCAATGGCAGCGGCCATGGAAGAAAAATCTCTTAGTTCAACTTCAATTTCTTCTAGTTTTCTCATTCCCATTTTAAGCGCTTCTAGGTGAGACTCCTTTAGGGCCTGGCTTTGAATGTCTTCAGTAGTTTTTACATGTCCATGGACGCTGATTAGTTTTCCTTCTGCATCATAGGCAAGAAGACCACTTGTAATTAAATTATCAACAACGACTTCCGCTCTTGTTTGAGAAAGAGTTAATCTTTCAGCGACATCTTCTACTGTTCTTTTAAAGTCAGGAAGATCAAAAAGATCAGTAACGATAAAGTGTTCCCATTCAGAGATAACTTTATAGTTTGATTCATCAACAATATAACGCATATCAAGAGGATCAATTTTAATATCATCAATATTGGTCTTTCTTCTTAATAAGCTTTCCATAAAAAGAGTTCTCTCTTTTGGAGAAAGCTTCAATCTATTCATGACTGCTTGTGCATTTTTAATGGGCAAGGGTCTTTCTCCGCTCATTACCTTTGCAAGCGTTCCAGGGTGAATATCCAAGTCTCTGGCAAAAGCTCTAAGAGAATATTGTGGATTCTCTCTTTGTTTAAGCGATAGACCGTCTTTCATTTTTAAGCTGTAGTATGGTATTTGTGTATTCATAAGTAAAAAGTAGCATAAAAAGGCGACAGGGAGAGGACGTCTGTATTTATTATGTCGCAAAAAGGAAGGGTGTCTAAAAATTAGACAGTATTGATTGTTTGATAGTGAGTATAAATAAGAGGATATTTGAAGAAAAAGGCAGTCTATTGTTTAGGACTGCCTTTTTTTATTTTTTAGTATTTAAATTATAAAGTGCATTGAACCTTTTTGAAAGGAATGTAGTTACTTCTGGCACTTACTTGAATAGGATTACCTTCGTTATCAGTTTTGATAGTGATTTTTTTTAGTTTTCCAAAAACAAGTGTATTAGCGTTTTTGATTTCTAGCTTACTTGGAGAGCTTTCTACATAAGACTCGTCATAACCCTCAATTCTACTTACAATCGTTCCTTCAAGTCTTGTTCCCACGAATTCTCCGCTATAAAGATCTACCAGATTGCGATGAAAAAAAGCAAAGATGCAAGTTCCTTCGCGATCGTTACCTTCTTCATCACCGCCCATACGTAATTCATACCCAGGAGTTTGTAATCGTTCTGCTAGAATTTCAGCGCCCGTTTTAGCAAAGACATTCCCAGTTAAAGAAAGAGTAGCAATTAATAAAAGTGATTTCATAAATTCTCCATTGTTTAGTGCAAAATTATTTTTGCGTTGTTGTGTTGAAAACAAACTAACACAAAAAAAGAACCGCAACATAAACGGATGGATATATTCTGTCGCTCACTGAGGCGACATATAATTATTACTTAAATCAAAGAATCTATTAATCTAAGTGTCGAATATTTAATATGTGTGATTTAAAAGTAAAAAAGATTGTTAAGCCAAATAAATAAGGATAGTTCAAATAAAGAACCCCTCATATTAAATGAGGGGTTCTTTGCTTAAGACCATAAAAATCATACCCAAAACGGCCTAGTAAACCGCTAGTTTTTGGGGGAGAGGTGCTTTTTATTTAAAGGAATGTAAACTCTTCTTCAGCTCTTCAGTTGAAATTTTTAAATACTGATTTAAAAGATCACTAGACTCCATAAAGTAGCTATCAAAATCTTTATCCGTTAATTCACTCCAAGCTTTCCTAGAAGGAACACTCAAGCGGCGTAAGACTAAATCTTGAAATGTCTTCACTAACTCTTTTTCCAGAATTGTTTTTAACTCTTCTTTATTAGGCAATTTCCAATCAAAGGAATTTACCACGCTTTGATACTTAAGCGCTGAATGCGTTTTATCTGAGTTATAAGGACGATGTAATTTGGCCGTGATGTCTTTAGTAATTTCTTGCCCCATCACTCTAAACGTCGTGTACTTCCCACCAGCAATCACATAAGTATTCAGACTTGGATGATAAATTTTATGTTCTCTTGAAGTCTTGCCACGATTATCTGAATGAGCATCTTCTTTTACTAGAGGTCTAATCCCTGCAAAGCTTGCGAGTATCTTAGAGCGATCAATTCCACTGTTTGGAAAATAAAGATTTAAATTCTTTAGAAGATAATCAATTTCTTCTTCGCTTGCTGTCTGATGGAAAAAGTCTCCAGAAGCTTTTACTTCAGTTGTTCCGACCAGAACGCGATGTTCATGAGGAACTATAAAGATCACGCGATCACCTTGTTCATCATGCGGAGTCATCACCAGAGCTTCATTAATAGGAAGATCTTTTTTACTGACCCAAATATGAGAACCTTTAGACGGAAGAAGAACATCCTTCCATTTATAATCAGGGATGGTTTTAAGAAAGCTATCTGTAAAAGGCCCTAGAGCATAAATAAGATGCTTAGCTGTGACTTCTTTTGTTTCGTTAGTTAACACATCTCTTAGTGTCACTGTCGTCGAATGATTTTTATTGCGTTTAATATTTAAGGCTTCAGTGTAATTAAGAGCATGATTAGTAGGAGAGACGCCATCTAAAATCACTTCTAGAGTTAATTTAGCATCATCCATAATGGCATCATAATAAAGCCCTGAGCCTTTTAGTTTACTTGTATTGATCCCTGGAACTCTTTTTTCAACTTCTTTAGGGCGTAAAACTTTGAACTTAGAATTTCTAAATTGTGAGAGAGCATCGTATAAAAAAAGACCTGCATGAATCATCCATAAAGGACGTTTTGAATCTGAATAAACCGGTAAGTGAAAAGGCATTTCTTTACAAATATGTGGAGCGATTTTTATCCACAGATTTTTTTCTTCCAGCGCTTCAAACACTAGTTTAAAGTCCATGTTCTCTAAATAACGAATTCCTCCATGGAGCATTTTGGAGCTTGCCTGACTTGTCTGAGAAGAGAAGTCTCCTTTATCGACAATTAATGTCTGAACATTATTTAAGCCTAAATCTCTAAAAAGGCCCGCGCCTACGATTCCACCACCAATAATGAGACACTCATATTGATTGCTGATCTCGTGCAGAGTTTTCATGGTCATGATTC
>JACCDZ010143481.1_pt1 | contig 20245 bp, 25 predicted proteins | sample 7449551 | NCBI WGS metagenome assembly JACCDZ01 (sample SAMN15323452, study PRJNA562643) | freshwater metagenome | isolation source: river surface water | place: USA:Blue River Watershed | collected 2017-08-18
AATCCTAAAAACTGGATGTGGGGCAATGCACATCTGGCAGTCTCGGAGCACCGCCCATTTAGCAAGGTTCCCCTCCTTGGCAGCTTCTTTAATTTGACGCAAGCTTTTCCGGGAGACAGCTTTAGCATCAACGTAGGGCGCCTTGAGCTTCTCAGAGCCGACAATCCGTTTGAAACCAAGCAGGCTCCTAGTCTACGCACCCTCTTCGATCTCTCTGACTTAGAGCAGTCCCTATTCATTTATCAATCAGGGCAATCTGGCTGGGTACAGAACAAGCTCTACCGCAACATGAGTGGGCTATGGGCTCGCAATGAATATCTTCCCCTGCAAATGAAGCCTGCAAAGGTCAGTCGGCAACTAGATCTGAATATTAAGGAGAAATAAGCTGGGGAGTTTAGAATAAGACCTAAAGGCCCAGTCTGGGTTTAACTGATTGATTAAAAACGCTATTTAATATGAAAAAAATACACGCACTCTCCATTTTCACTGCCCTCTCCCTATTGCCTTTCTCGAGCAGCTTCGCTGAGTGGAAAGAATTGGGATCGAATGCGGTGATGGTAGTTTATGTAGACTTAGATACCGTTAGTGCCTCTGGCGAAAAAGCGCAGATCATGTCGATGCTCGATTTTAAAAAGCCTGGCGTGAATCCAAAAACAAAACAGCCCGTTAGTTCAATCATTGGTATCAATGAATACAACTGCCCTGCAATTAGCTACCGTCCAATCGAATATAAAGAGTTCGCTGGAAATAAAGGTAGCGGCAAGGTAGTTTCAGATAACAAAACTCCAGATAGTGAATTTGAACCTGTTGTTAGCGAATCCTGGGCAGCAGGAGTATTCAACGTTGTTTGTAAGCGTAACTAAATCCAAAGAAACCAAAGTGGATTCAAGCAGACCAAACCTTTCGGGCTGGTCTGCTTTTTGCTTTAATGTAGGAGTGACCCTTGGAGGCATCGCTCTTTGCCTCATTGTGACTGGCTGCGCAGCCCCTCTTTTAGCCCTAGGAGGCTCAGCAACTAGCGTAGCCAGCTCTGCTGGTACTGCTGCTGTTTCCGTAGCGGTAGCCAATCCCTCAACGGCAGCAAGTGCCGTCTCTACCGCTACCACCGGAAAATCACCCTTAGAGCACGCAGCTTCGGCAGCAACCAAACAAGACTGCAACTTCCTCAATGCCCTAGGGCCTAAACCCATTTGCAGCGATATTCCCGTTCCCACCATCAAAGATATGAGCGAGCCTTATCCAGGCCCAGCAGATAGCCCGACTACTTCCAAGTAAGCAGTCTAAAATTACGCCTTATTCGCAATCTTTCCACCCACTTGAGCCATGACTACAGAAAATTACTACCTCACACTCACCTGCCCTAATCGACCAGGGATTGTTGCCGCAGTTTCAACTTATATCTTTGAATTGGGTGGTGACATCGAAGAGGCTCAGCAGTTCGATGACAAGGCTTCCAAGCGCTTCTTTATGCGCGTGAGCTTCAGCTGTAGTGCTGATAGCAAAACTTTGAGAGCTGGCTTTGTAGAGATCGCTAAACGTTTTGATCTCACTTGGGACTTGCGTGCAGTGAAAGATTTAAAACGTGTACTAATCATGGCATCTAAGCTGGATCATTGCCTAGTGGATCTTCTCTATCGCTGGCGTATCGGCGAATTGCCAATGATTATTTGCGGAATCGTTTCTAACCACCCGCGTGAGGTCTACTCCAGCATTGACTTTGCCGACATTCCGTTTTATCACCTCCCAGTAACACCGGAGACTAAGCCAGCACAAGAGGCTAAACTTTTAGAGATCGTTGCTGATTCAAAAGTGGACATGGTCATTTTGGCGCGCTATATGCAAATTCTGTCGGATGACTTATCTACCAAATTATCTGGGCGCTGCATTAACGTGCACCACTCATTCTTACCAAGCTTTAAAGGTGCTAAGCCCTACCATCAGGCTCATGCTCGCGGTATTAAATTGATCGGCGCTACCGCACACTTTGTTACTAGTGATTTGGATGAGGGCCCAATTATTGAGCAGGACGTGACTCGCGTTACCCATGGTGATACGCCTGAAGACTTAGTTCGTAAAGGTCGTGATTTAGAGCGTACCGTACTGTCACGCGCCCTACGCTATTACTTGCATGACCGTGTTTTGATTAACGGTGCAACTTCAGTAGTCTTCTCAGACTAAGTCGTGCTTATGGGCGAACCCCTGGAGTTTCCAGGGGCATGCCTCTTGCTCGCCACATCAGAAACAGCTCTAACTGAGCCATTTCTTTCGAGCCGTACTCAAACTGCTTAGCTCGCACCCCACTCATACAGTTGCGTAGGCGTCTTTGCAAAGATCCCATAGTCTGCCATTCAATGCGATAAATCGGATAGGCAGTTGGATGTCCCTGAGGAATCAGACTTCCCCCTAGCTTCAAGCCAGCACGATCTTGATGGCATTGGGCGCAAGATAAATTCAGTTGGCCCATTCTTTCATTAAAAAATTGGCGACCTTGTTGCAGGTCTTTTTTATTCTGAGGTGTTTCTTGAATAGCAATTGGTAAGCCCTTAGATTGAGTCGCCACATAAGTCGTTAACGCTAAGAGCTCTTTGCTTTCATAGGCAAACTCTGGGGCTTCTTGCTGTGACGTGCGACATTGATTAATTTGCCCCTCTAAGGTCTGCAACTTTCCTTTTTGCACTTTAGGAAACTGCGTTGCCACACCAACCATCTTCTGAGCGCTATCGCCATGGCACGACGCACAAGACACATTCTTTTTTCCGGCCTTTTCTTTCCAGAGGCTATGGCCATCCATCACCCAGAATAAGGCAGGGTTAAGGTTTGGATCGTCTTGCATTGCTTGGTTCTCTGCGGTCATCAGTTGATAGCTTGATTGCCGCGTATCTTTTGCAGGCTCAAGCGCAAAACTGGAATTTACTCCAAACAGGATTGCCGATATCGGCAATAAGCGACAGCAGAAAACCAGAAGATTCACGAGACCGTAATTTGCGCTTGGTTGACGGCCTCATAACCGTTATCCCCAACCCACTTAAACACTAGCGTGCCAGAGGCTACAGCCACGGTTGTAAAGATGATGAGGGGATTGGCGCCGATACCTGGATAAAAATCCGCCCTGAATACCTCTTCGCCGTTGTATTGGCAGGTAAACAGGCGAATGATGTCACGAGGTATGCGCCTTCCATCCTCTGAATACCGATAGCCCGTCTCCATGTCATGCTGGGCGATTGCCCGAATTTCAATAATGGAATCTTTTTTTGCCTGAGTTGGCATAGTAATGCCGGTACGAGAGGTCTTACTCATATCATCTCCGTGCAAGCAGAAAGCGTTACCAAGGTATCGGCATATCCCTGCCAAAAGCTACCATCACTCATTTGTGCAATAGCCCATACCCGTTGTGAATCGGCCAACCTAACCCGAGTAGTTAACTCTGCGCGGCCAGAGCGCGGTGTGAAATACGCAGTAAAAATATTGGGGAATGGATTTGCCTCTGAGACGACATGCACGGCCTTAACGTAATCATTTGCCGTCATAGGGCTCTCTATAGACAGCTTGAGAACTACTAAGTTACCGCTCTCTACTAAAGGTGGAATTACCAATTTCACTCGACCATCGCGGATAGCATTCGAGCCAACAATTTTTGCGATCGCCTCCATGGCCTCTGGCTTTTTTGCCATACCCAAACTCGGCACTAGCCAGCTTGAGATACCCAAAAGGCCAAGTGCGGATAAATACATCCGCCGACTCAGCTTGGTAGTATTTGAACTCAGCTTGAACTCAGTCATATTGATTTCGTAATTTTGATTGATTATTGAAGGCTTACTAAAAAGGCAACGACGTCCTCTATCTCTTGGCCAGTAAGGATAGTTTGATTGGCAAACTTAGGGGCTACACGATTAAGTCCAGTGCTACGGTAATAGGCCGGCATGATGCTAATTGAATTAAAACGACTTGGATCAACCAATCTCGCCCGCAATTGGGCGGGGGTGGATTGACCCACGCTGGCAGTCAGGTCGGGAGCTAGATTACCCTGAAAACGCTCTTCTGGAAATGGCCCGCTATGGCACAGCAAACATAAACCTACTTGGCGGTTTGCCACAATGGCGCGCCCCCTAGCAACATCACCTGGTGAAGAAGTAAGGGGATTCACAATCGAATCCCCTACCCAGGTTTGAGAGTGCGCCAAGCAAGGCAGGAGAAGAGTCGATGTCCCTAGCAATACTGCTGCTAGTGTTCGTCTCATTCCTGCTTACCCATAACTATCTATCCCATCCTATTCATTTCAGTAATTACACTAACTTAATGCCGCTGTTTTTCAATGGCACGGTACGCAAGCGCTTACCAGTTGCACGATAGATCGCATTTAGCACTGCTGGTGCCGCAACTGCAATGGTTGGTTCTCCAACGCCTCCCCAGTCTTTACCGCCACCTTGGATGATGATGGTTTCCACCTTAGGCATCTGGGATAGACGAATTGAGTTGAACGTATCAAAGTTCTTCTGCACAACCGCACCCTTCTCAATCGTAATTTCTTCTTCGAAGAGAGCGGACAAGCCATAAACAAAGGAACCAGAAACTTGACGCTCAACTTGCGCAGGATTCACCACGTAACCCGGATCTGTTGCAGCCACAATGCGATGAATTTTCACCTCATTGCCATTGGTCACAGAAAGCTCACAAGCTGCAGCAACATAACTGCCAAATGAACGCATCTGCGCTAGACCACGGAAGACGCCTGGTTTGGCAGGCTTTGTCCATCCAATGCCATCTGCCACTGCATTAAGAACCGCTATGGCACGTGGATATTTTTCCATGTGCTTACGGCGGAATTCCACGGCATCTACACCCGTTGCTTCAGCCATTTCATCCATAAAAGTTTCTAAGAAAATAGCATTTTGATTTACGTTCACGCCGCGCCAGAAACCGGGAGGCACATGGGTGTTACGCATTGCGTGATCGACCATTAAATTCGGAAAGCTATAGGTAATGCCATGTTCACCTGCAGCATCCAACCCTTGGAATACCACTGGATCCTTGCCCTTATTTGCAGCAACGACTGCTGGACGCACAGTTGCCAAAATAGATTGACCAGATAGACGCATATTCAGACCAGTGATATTTTTCTTATCATCAATAGCCGCAGTCATCTTACACATCATGACCGGGTGATAGCGACCCTGGGTCATATCTTCCGCACGACTCCAAATCAATTTAATCGGAGTGCCCGGCATTTGCTTGGCAATGTTGACAGCCTGGGTTGTGTAGTCCTGAAACGCTCCACGACGTCCAAATCCACCGCCAAGATTTACTTTATAAGCATTGCACTTTTCAGCTGGCAAACCAGACGCTGCGATCACAGCAGCAAGAGTAGCTTCACCATCCTGAGTAGGAACCCAAGCTTCGCAAGAGTCTGGCGTCCACTTTGCAGTCGCAGTTTGTGGCTCCAAAGTTGCATGGTTCAGGAATGGATAAAAGTAAGTTGCCTCAATGGTTTTGGCAGCCTTGCTAATCGCTTCTTTAGCGTCACCATTGGAATTACCCACAAATGTATCGTTCGCAGTCAGGCCCTCTTCTAGCATCTTCTTAATGGAAGCACTAGAAACATCACCATTAGCGCCGTTATCCCAGATGATGCTAACTGCATCCAAGCCCATCTTGGCCTGCCAGAATGTTTCTGCCACAACTGCAATAGCTGTATCACCTACTTGCACTACTTTCTTTACGCCTTTCATGCTGGAGGCTTTAGTAGCGTCATAACTTTTTACTTTGCCACCAAATACTGGGCTCTCCTGAATAGTTGCAACTAGCATGCCAGGCAACTTTAAGTCGATAGCGTAAACCTGCTTACCGGTGACCTTATCAGCAGTACCGTCGATACGATTCACTGACTTACCAATCAAAGTCCACTCTTTAGGATCTTTAAGCGTAATTTCTTTTGGCACATCTAACCGGGATGCAGCAACAGATACTTTTCCAAAGGTGGTTTTACGACCAGATGGTGTGTGTGTAATGACACTGTCCTTAGCAACACACTCGGATGCCGGAACATTCCATTGGTTTGCAGCGGCTTGAACGAGCATGATGCGAGCAGCTGCGCCGCCCTTGCGGACATACTGCTCAGAAGTACGAATACCGCGACTACCGCCAGTGGAATAACTGCCCCATGCTTGCTTACGCTTGAGACTATCAGCTGGAGATGGGTACTCATAAGAGACCTTTTTCCAGTCACACTGTAATTCTTCTGCAACCATCTGGGCTAGGCCAGTGATGGTTCCTTGACCCATTTCAGAGCGTACGATACGGACAACAATGTCATCGTTTGGCTTTACCACCACCCAAACACCAATCTCTGGTGTTGCCAGTGGCGCCATAGAAGTAGTACCCGTTCCCATTGCAGCATTGGCTGACGAGATGAAAGATAGATCAAAGCCAATTGCCAATCCAGTTGCAATAGCGCTGGATCCAACAATAAAGTGGCGACGTGAAATATTGGTAGAAGTTGTATTTTTGGTCATGATCGCTCCTTATGCCTTGCTCACAGCATGAATAGCATCACGCACTTGTTGGAAGGTTCCGCAACGGCAGATGTTGGTGACGGCAGCATCAATCTGGGCATCTGTAGGTTTTGGAGTGTTACGCAATAAGGCGGTTGTTGCCATGACCATGCCGGACTGGCAGTAGCCACATTGCGGCACTTGATTGTCAACCCAAGCTTTCTGTACTTTGGAAAGCTGACCATTCTTTTCTAGACTTTCAATCGTTTCAATCTTCTTGCCTTCAGCCGCACTGACCGGAATCATGCAACTACGAATTGCTTGGCCATCAAATAGCACAGTACAAGCTCCGCACTGACCCACGCCACAACCATATTTGGTACCTGTCAAACCGACATGATCTCGTATCACCCATAACAAAGGGGTTTCCGGATCAACATCTACCTTGTACTTTTTACCGTTGACGTTTAAGTCAGCCATGAGAGCTCCTGAGTGTCGTTGTATTAAGTCCTTACCTAGGAGATAAAGACCCTGCTTTTATTGTGTTTATCTTAACCAAGAAATTATTTATTGCTTTGCAACATATATTGCGGAGCAGTAAGATCAAACCATGATCTCCGGTCTTGTCCAAATTCTCTTATTTCAAAGCTTGGGTGAGCTTGTCTCCAAGTTTGCCTTACCCACCCTCCCCGGCCCTGTTATTGGATTGGTGCTACTCATTATTTGGCTAGTACTACGTAAGGGCATCAATCATGAGCTCGCCATGGTGGCGGATGGCTTTAGTCAGTACCTTGGACTCTTGTTTGTTCCAGCAGCAGTAGGAGTGGTGCTATTTCTGCCTCAACTCCAGGCCAATGCGCTAGCCATTGTGACGGCCTTAGTCGGTAGCGTCATTTTGACCATTGCCACTAGCGCAATAGTGGTCCGCTTTTTGAGCATAAAGGCAAAAGAGGTGGATCAATGACTGAAAAGCACTCCATCGTCGAGATATGGGTTTACTTATCCGGCAGCCCTTTATTTGCGCTATTTATTACTTTGGCCGCCTATCAAATTGGTTTATCGATTTATAGGGCCACAAAACAGAATCCCCTAGCCAATCCTGTAGCAATTGCCATTGTCTTGGTGGCCAGCATGATCCAATTGATTGAGATGCCCTATTCCACCTACTTTGAAGGTGCGCAATTTATTCACTTTTTATTAGGCTCAGCAACTGTCTCCTTGGCTATACCGATCTATCGGGGCTTGAGTAGCCTAAAGGGTCGATCCCTTCCTTTGCTGGCATCCTTGCTTGCAGGTGGCCTAGTTTCTATTATCAGTGCAGTCAATATCGCCAAATTATTCGGCGCTGACTCTAGCATTACTGGAGCGATGTACCCTAAGTCTGTAACTGCACCAATTGCCATGGGTATTGCTGAGCGTATTGGCGTATCCCCAACCTTGACCGCGATCTTCGCCGTCACGACCGGAATTCTAGGAGCTATTTTGGCGCCCTTCATTCTGAACGCACTCGGAATGAAGGCGTGGTGGCAGCGTGGCTTTGCGATTGGAATCGGCGCACATGGAATCGGAACCTCACGTGCATTTAGTATTCATCCAGAAGCCGGGACTTACGCCAGTCTAGCGATGGGAATGAATGGGGTGATTAGCGCAGTAGCCATCCCCATCCTCTACCACCTTTTCAACTAAGATCCCGCCTACCGCTTGACAGCATTAAGCGATTTTCATCGCATCATCAATCGCATCGCTTAATACGCTCACTAAAAATTCCACCTCTGTAGGAGTTGAAATAAACGGCGGGCCAACAGCAATCGTGTCGTTCGTAATACGCACTAATGCGCCTCTTTCAATACAAGCTTCTAGCGTCTTCATTGCCCTCAGGCCTGGCTTACCAGCAATCGGCTCAAGATCGACTGCACCGGACAGGCCAAAATTACGAATATCCAAAAGACCTTTCTTTCCCTTTAGGGAGTGAAGTGAATTTTCTAAGACGGGTTCTAAGGCTTTAGCGCGATTAACCAGATCGTCAGACTCAAAAATATCCAAGACAGCATGAGCGGCAGCTGTTGGAATTGGATGACCTGAATAAGTGTAGCCATGGAAGAATTCAATAGCTTGCTCTTGTCCGCCTTGCGACATGATGGCATCGTAGATATCTCCACGCACCAACACACCCCCCATCGGAATCACACCATTGGTAATAGCTTTAGCAAAGGTGATCATGTCCGGAGTCACGCCAAATCGATCCGCACCAAAGTTGGCTCCCAAGCGACCAAAGCCTGTAATGACTTCATCAAAAATCAGCAAGATGCCATGCTTTGTACAAATGTCGCGAATCTTTTGCAAATAACCTTGCGGTGGAACTATCACTCCAGTGGATCCTTGTACAGGCTCCAAAATAACTGCAGCAATCGTATTGGCGTCATGCAAGGTGACAATATTTTCTAGCTCATCAGCTAAGTGCGCACCCCAAGTAGGCTGCCCTTTGGAGAAAGCCATTTGAGAAAGATTGAAGGTATGCGGGAGATGATCCACTCCATTCATCATCATGTTGGCGAATGCTTTGCGATTGGCAACAATACCGCCAACAGAAATGCCCCCTATCCCTACGCCGTGATAGGCGCGCTCGCGACCAATCATGCGAAAGCGAGATGCATTGCCCATGGAGCGATGGTAAGCAACCGCAATCTTGAGAGCAGTATCAACAGCCTCAGATCCTGAATTAGTAAAGAAGACTTTATCTAAACCTGTTGGCGCCATATCAACAATGCGACTGGCTAAAGTAAAAGTGGCCTCACTTGCCATCTGAAATGCGGGGCAGTAATCCATAGTTTCATACTGTTTTTGAATCGCTGCACCAATACGTGGATCAGCATGCCCCAATGGAGAGCACCACAGCCCTGAAAGACCATCAAATAATTTTCGACCATGGTCATCAAAGTAGTAAGCTCCTTTAGCGGACTGCATGACTTTTGGGTTTTGATGGAAATAGCGATTCGGTGTGTATGGGAGCCAATAGGCAGACATATCAATTGCGCTAGAAGTTTTTGGAGCTACTGTCATGTTTGTCTCGATGTGTTTTTTAATTTGCCTCACACCTTAGGGTGAGTTTTCTAATACTATATTACTCATTAACCAACTGGATACTGAAATGAATACCTTACGTTGCTTCTCAAAAACATTCTTCGGGCTCTTGATGCTGAGCAGCTTATTTGGACAAGTCATGGCGGCACCTGATACAGATTGGCCGAAAAAACCAGTCGTTGCCATTCTGTCATTCCCAGCTGGCGGCTCTACTGATGTATTCGCACGAGCAGTAGCTGTTCCACTTGGTGAGGCACTTGGTCAGCCTGTTGTGATTGAAAATAAACCTGGTGCTGGCGGTATGATTGGCTTAGGCGCTGCTGCTAAAGCTGCTCCAGACGGCTATACGATTCATATTAGCGCCATGACTAACCAGTCTATCTCGCAAGCAATTTTTAAAAATCCCCCTGCAGATTTAACAAAAGATTTTGCTCCTGTTGCCCTTATCGGTACCGTACCCCATTTGATCGTAGTGAATCCTTCGGTGCCTGCTAAGAATTTGCCTGAACTCATTGCATTCATTAAATCCAAAAAAGGTGACTTCAATTACGCATCCCAAGGTAACGGCAGCCTCTCTCACCTAGAGTCAACTTTGTTCATGCAACGGATTGGCGCAACTGGAACTCACATTCCCTACAAAGGCAGCTCTTTTGCACTGCCAGATTTAATTGCCGGCAATACCCTCATGATGTTTGATAGCGTCACCGCATCTTTACCCCATATTCAGAGCGGTAAGTTACGCCCAATCGCGATTGCTGCTAGCGATCGTTCGCCACTGATGCCAAATGTACCTACATTAGGTCAAGATGGCATGAAGCAATTTGATGTTGAAAACTTTTATGCAATTTATGTTCCCAAAGGCACCTCGCCAGCGATCATCGCAAAGCTGGAAAGAGAAATCCGTAAAATTCTTACCAATCCTGATTTCAAAGCGCGTTTGGCGACCCAAGGAATTCACCCGCAATTTGCTAACTCCGAGCAATTAGCGGTGATTACACAAAGCGAGCATGACAAGTGGGCCAAAGCAGTTAAAGCAGCTAACGTTAAAATCGATTAACTGCTCAGTAGTTTTGTGCACACCCACTTATTGAATAGATTAGATCCATGTTGATATCACCCCCTTTTGGTGGCGGCCGCGCCCCAGTTTTAGCCAAGAACGCTGTTGCAAGCTCTCAACCATTAGCCACACAAGCTGGTATTGAGGCCTTACAAAACGGCGGCAATGCTGTCGACGCGGCACTAGCTACCGCAATCACACTTACTGTGGTTGAGCCCACTATGAATGGCTTGGGTGGCGATGGTTTCGCATTGATTTGGGATGGTAAAAAACTACATGGTATGAATGCCTCTGGTCGCGCACCCGCTGCCTGGACGCCAGAGTATTTTTCTGGCAAAGCGGCCATGGATTTAATTGGCTGGAATACCGTCACTGTGCCAGGCATGGTTTCTGGATGGATTGAGTTATCTCGCAAATTTGGCAAGCTACCTTTTGCGCAACTCTTTAAGCGCGCGATTGACTATGCTGAGAATGGCTTTCCGGTTTCTCCAGTCATTGCACGCCAGTGGCGCGAAGCGATTCCGATTCTCAAGAATCAACCTGGTTTTAGTGATTCATTTTTAATTGAGGGCAAGTCTCCCACTGCCGGTCAAATTTGGCGTTATCCCGCTCAGGCAAAAACATTGCGCGAGATTGCCGAGACTGAAGGTGAGTCTTTTTACACCGGGAAGCTAGCTCAAGGTATGGTCAACTTTGCCCAAAGTACTGGCGGCTGTTTCACAATGGCTGACTTTGCTAATAATCAAACAGAGTGGGTTGAGCCTTTAGCGTTTGATTATGGCGAGTACACCCTGCATGAGATTCCTCCTAATGGCTCAGGCATCGTTGCCCAGATGGCGCTGGGCATTTTGCAAGCAGCCAATGTAAAACAATATCCCGCAAACTCTGCGCAGCGCATTCATTTGCAAGTTGAAGCAATGCGGATTGCTTTTGCTGATGCTTACGCTCACGTATCTGATGCCAGCACCATGAAAGTGCCAACCAGCGCCCTACTAGATAGAGGCTATTTAGCCAGCCGCGCTGCACTGATTAATCACAATCAAGCGGGTAGTTACGGCGCGGGAGATCCACATGCTGGCGGTACCGTTTATCTCTGCGCCGCCGATGAATCTGGCATGATGATTTCCTACATTCAGTCAAACTTTAAAGGCTTTGGCTCTGGAGTGGTTGCCCCTGGTGGTATTGCCTTCCATAACCGCGGTATGAGCTTTAGCTTGGTTGAGGGTCACCCAAATCAAGTGGCTCCAGGTAAGCGCCCTTTCCACACCATCATTCCAGCATTCCTCACAAAAGGTAATCAGCCAGCAATGGCGTTTGGCGTAATGGGTGGCAATATGCAGCCACAAGGACATCTTCAGTTTGTAATGCGCTTTGTTGATGAATATCTCAATCCACAGGCCTGTTCAGATGCACCCCGCTGGAGAATTGATGATGTGGGTAAGCTCACTGTTGAGACCTCCATGCCAACCGCAGTAGTCGAGGGACTAAAGGCAATGGGGCATGAAGTCACTGTGATGCCAGCCAATAGTTTGGACTTTGGAAGCGCCCAAGCCATTGCGCTATTAGGCGAAGAAACTAAGGATGCTTATATTGCTGGCAGCGATCATCGCCGAGATGGGTTGGCAGCAGGTTTCTAGGGGCTCACCACTCTAGAAATTGATCATCCAGATTTGGGAACTCACCAAGAACCAAGTTATCGTCGCTATCTTTGGCGATAACTTTTGAACTTTCACCCCAATCGGCCCTGAGCATTCCCCTACCCCGAGGCAATCGCTTCGATGCACTGCTCTTAGAGCGAATGCTTTCATCATTTTTAACGGGATCTTTTTTCACATAAAAACACAAAGTAGCAATATTAAAATTTTAATGGGGACTCCACTCAAATCCATTCAAATTAATTCCACTCCTTCAATCATGGGTTAATCAACCTCATTACTTTTGAAATTCGCCCATTTGATAAAATATGTATATACAATACAGGGGCAAATGTGTGAAAAATCTGGTAATTGGCACAGCAATCTAAGAAAAGTTAACCATCAAGCATCGGATTACCCGTCAAGATGTTGAACAGTGCTTCCTTAATAGAGCTCGCTCTTATCTAACAGATAATAGAGTTGACTACCAAACCGAGCCTCCAACGGAATGGTTTATCGCAGAAAATAATCGGGGAATTCTAATAAAAGTAGTTTTTATCTTTGATGATGGGCTAATCTACTTAAAAAGTGCATTTCCACCAAATTCAACTGAAATTCGTATATACAATACAATATCAACACCTTACTAAAAGTGTCATTTCTACAAAAGTGGCGAAATATGAAAACTCAAGAACGAGGAAAGCGATGATCGCAAAAAGTAAGAAGACAAAAATAGAGAATTCTGCTGAGGCTTGGGAGCTCGGTGAGCTCGGTAGCGACCTTAAGCATGCGAGAGTGGTCGATAAAAAAATTGGCGCCCAAATTGATGAGGCATTAGGGCTGCAAATGATTTCCATCAGACTAGAACAAGACCTGATTGAGTCCTATAAGCTCTTGGGCGCTAAATACGATATGGGCTATCAACCTCTCATGCGCGAGGCTTTGAAAAGATTCGTTGAGGGTGAATTTAAGTTGATTGCCAGTGAAGCACTAGAAAAACAGCGTGCCGAGAAACAAAAGAGCAGCAAGAGAATGGCAAAAGCAGCCTAACTAGGCAAGCAGTTCAGATAAAAACGTTTGACCTCTTGATCACAGCTCACGTCCTTGGGCTGTATAGGTCGCTCAAGTGTGATGCCTTCAATTGAGGTGCAGCGACTCAGTGCTACATAAACCTGCCCTGAAGCAAAAGCCCCCGATGAGAGATCTACTTTGATCTTCTCTAGGGTCTTGCCTTGACTCTTATGAATCGTGACAGCCCACGCTAACATCAAGGGGATCTGTACAAAGGTACCAATGATATTTGGTGAAATCTTTCCAGACATCATGTCGTGGTCGTAGCGATAGGACTCCCACTGATGCCCTTTGACTTCAACTGTGTTTGAGTAAGGCCCGTTTTGCACCATGACCTTCACGGTATTGGGTAACAATTCTCGAACTACGCCAATAGTGCCGTTCACCCAGCGCTTCGGAAAGTTGCTATCAGTTGCAGTAAACATCACCTTTGCACCTACCTTTAAGCTTAGGTGATTCGGTGAAGGCAAATTGCGGTCATCTACATTGAACTTACCAGTGCTATTGCCAGTGTAGACCTTGGCCTCGGTTGTTAAGGCCCGTAGGCCGGCATGATTAATTTGATCAGCACGTGCGTTAGTTGTGGTTAAGGTGATGGTTTGCTCATCAACCTCTTTTTTGGTTTCATAACAAACCGCATTTAAGGTGTCGAGCGCTTCATCTATATCTTGATTGGTGCGGATCTGATTAAGAAGTCCCGCAAAGTGCACATCTTTTTGACGGAATATTTTTGATAACTCCACCATCGTCACATCTTTACGATGCAGGGCCATAGCGCAGAAGAAATATGGTCCCTCGTAACCACGCTCCGCAAGCACTTGCATGTCCGCCTGAGAAACGACTGGGGGCAGCTGAAATAAATCTCCTACAAACATCACTTGAATACCACCAAAGGGTTGGCTTTTGTGAGGGCCATTAGCGCGCAAGAATAAATCTATTGCATCGATTACATCCGCCCTCACCATCGAAATCTCATCAATAATGAGTAAGCGGATATCTTTATAGAGGCGCTTATCCTTTAGCGGCTTGATATCTTCTTCTGGAAATATCAAGCGTGGTGGCAAGCGAAAGAAGGAGTGAATCGTGACACCCTTCACTTGCAAGGCTGCAACGCCCGTTGGCGCAACCACCACTACATTGCCTGGAATATGTTCCCGCAAATAGCCAATGAGAGTGGTTTTACCCGTACCCGCTTTACCACTGACAAATATGTAGGGGTCGTGACGCTCGATAGCATCGATCACCTCCTGATACTCAGGGGTGATTTCTATTGCATTTGAGTCGGGGATTGCAGTCGTCATCCCCTATTGTTTCACGGGATCAGCTAACGCAGCGAAAGCCGATGTAAACCACACCAATATCAGCTGGCTTGGACTCAACATCAGATTCTTTTTGTCTCTCTGGGCCGTACCACCAAGAAGCACCACGCGTAATGAAGCCGCCATTGCGTTCAGTAGCCGTCCATTCCCAGACATTGCCGCCCATATCGAATAGGCCATTTACACCAGGCTTGGTAGTGCCAGCCAATACATGTCCCGTGCCACGATTTAAAGCACCTGCTGGAGCCAAGCCTTGGTATTCACCGCAGCCACTAAGGCAATGCGAGACCTCAGGAGTAGCTCCACCTGGAAATGGATAACGCTGTCCCTTAGTAAAACCTTTTGGGGGAGCATCTCTCTGCTCGAGAAAAGCAGCTGAAGTCCACTCAGCATCGGTGGGCAGACGCTTGCCATAGAAACGACAAACGGATGCCGCTTCAGATTGATTCAGATGAACGGCAGGCTCGGCATCCTTCGCGGGAACTCCGTAGGGTGCCCTCCAAGTCCAGCCGGGCTTTTTTACAAAGCCCGTCTCATAGGATAAGCCGCCACCATTCTTCTCGGCCTGGCTCACAAAACCAGTGGCATTTGCAAAAGTTTTCACATCCGCAACCGTCATCTCAGTTTGATCCCAAGAGACATTACCAAGCTTTACTACAGATACGGTGGACAAGGGTGCACTGGTGGCCGTTGCTGGCCGCAACATGAAATACAGCGCAATGACGGAAAGCAGCACACCAAACAGAATTGAGAGAATGTCGAATTTTTTCACAAATCATGCCTCAAAAAATAAAAGGCTCCGCATCAAGGGAGCCGTAGAATGCTTCAATTCAATGGGGCGAACGACGGGGCTCGAACCCGCGACAACCAGAATCACAATCTTATAGCTCAACTCAATAAATATATGGGTTTGCTGGCGATTTTGTGTAATTCTTGTTAAGAAAAAAGCCTTATAAATCAATAGTCTCTTTTTTTGAATTACACAATTTTTGACCAAAAAACCACCATATATATGGGGTTCTATTAGCGCTTAAATATCTTTAAATTAGCTTCTGCAACGGGGTAATCGTTGCATTCTCTGAGTTTAGCCCCCGCCCAAAAAGCGGGGGTTTTTTTATTTTCCAGATATGCGCTTCATTTTCTGCTCTAACTCATAATCCTCTCGGCAGCTTGCATCACAAAACCTACCGCTATTCACAGACTCATCGCAAAATAGGCAATGGCCTGTTTCAATAATTGGTTTATTTCTAGCCCTGGCAATAGCTATTAAATGCTCCCTTTGCCATTCTTCATCTTCAGATGCGGCATCGAAAATATCACTCATTAAATGCCTCTATTTGACGAGCTGCTTCTCTGTACTTTCCGTGGTTTTCAATGATGGCGGAGAGTAAGGCAGCAAGGTCAATGGAGGAAGCGAAGCTATCAGAGCTGGATTTGGCTGTTTGATCCCCTGTTGCGCTGGCGTTGAACAACCTGATAAAGCCATAAGGAAGCATGCACTTACCAGAGTGATCACCACCATCCAAAGCCATTCTGGCATCAGATTGATAATCCGAAGACTTAAGCTGCTCGGCTCTGATTTTTGCAATAAAACTTGCGGCTGCTTTTTGGGCTTTGGCTTGCTCGTTGATAATTTCTTGCTTGCTACTGGCTTCTTGCTTTGAGATTTGTGCTTCGTAGGCGTTTTTCGTGTAGTTGTGGCCAAGGTAAATACCTCCTAAAAGTGATAAAAAAGAAACAAAAATGGCCTGAGCCACTTTGTTTTGAAGTAAAAATAAAAGCATTAGCGAACCTCTAAATTGATTTGCGCACCATCATTGATGGCTGATTGAATTTTTGGAAACAAAGCGTCTAGCGCCCTTCTGCTTTGATATATGGCATCCTCAGCTCGAATGTTTCCGACTAAGATGCAGCCTTCTGTATCTTCTGAAGTATTCCCGGCATGAACCCTGATTCCTACGAATCCAGGGACATCCAGTATGTGGATCATGTCTTTCTTAAATCTATGGCTAAAGTCGATTACCGCCTTATATGAGCCTTTTGGGATTGCAGTAGATCCGTAGACCTTTTTGCCGCCAGATTCAAGCCACCTATCCTTATCCTCTAGCGTGTAGCACTCAAAATTGCCATCGATGAATAATGATCCATGCGTGCATTTCTCATTAAATAGGTCTCTTACCAAAACTAGATCTAGCTTATCTAACGCCATTTTTTCGCAAATCTAAAAATGAGCAGCTGGAGTACTTTGTTGCGACCAGCATATAAATTAGGCAATAGGAAATAATGTGGGCAGCGTTTGCAACGCATTCGCCATACTCGCCAGAAATGATCTCCATCATGCTGAAAATTGCCGATAGTGCTGGTGCAAGCAAGACAATCCTAATTAGAAATGGAGTCCTGCTGTTTAACTTGTATGACAAGTAAAAGCCCGTCATTACAAGCAGTCCAATTCCAACAAGATGGAGATTGTGGAGCACTAGAATTTCACCCCAATTTTCCCGAATAAGAAACCAAATACCTGGTTAACTACTGGGGCAATTCTGTTATTCATGAAACCAATGCCCATTGCAAGCATTGACGGGGTATATGGGCTATGCCATCCATTAAGGTATGAAGACAGGAATGCCTCTAGCATTCCAGCAAGAACCCAGCTCAAAACAAGTGAAACTATGATGCTAAGGAGTAGGTATTTAATTACCTGAAATACGTTATCAATCTTTACAGAGGATAGAGAGACGTAGCACCCAGCTATGGCTGCCAATACAACCATCATTACATCGGCAGCAACGCTTCCAAAAGCGCCTACAAGAAGCGCTAAAAGACCGACACTTGCAGCCGTACCGCTTGCAGGCTCCGCCATAAATTACCCATAAATATTGTTTAAAAATATGGGTAAATGTTATGTGACGTGCAAATAAATTTGGGGTTTTTTACATCAATAAAAAAGGGGCTTGCGCCCCCATTTTTTAATTGCTTGGAATTTTTTAAAACTTATACCCGATACCAGCCATTACATCGGATTGAGAAAAATCTGAGCTGCGAGAATAGCTTGAGTCCTTTCCATAGCTCTCATAATTAGCCTCCAAGAATCCATATAAGCCACCAGAAATTAGGTGCTTGTAACCGACCCCAAGAGCCAGTCCATTTACGCTGGTTGATTTAGAGGTTGCGCCAAACTTGTAGTCAATAGCAGCTTGTGTATACCCAAATTTTCCGTATAGCAATCCATTGTCGCCAATTGGAGTTGCTGGAATCAGAGAAGCGCTCCAATACTGCCCTCTTTGGTATGTTCCATTTCGAACGGTGTAGTTGCTATCAACAATGCTTCCAGTTCCGCCCTTAACTGGTGAGTAATCGAAGCCAGCACCAAGTAAAAACCGCTGCGTAATTGAACCCATGTATCCAACCGATAGCGTGCTTGCAAAGCTATTGGCACTGCTTGTATTAACTGTTACAGCAGGTGTATTTCCTTTGGCTGGCTGATTTTCATTATTTCCAGAAGTGATGTTTGAGTATCCAATTCCAACTTGACCATAAAACCCTGTAAAGTCTGCTGCCATTGCTGATCCATTTACAAGCGCAAGTACAGCCGCTAATTGCTTAATGCGAAACATGAATACTCCATATATATGTGACCGCAAAATTACGGCATGTGGAGTATCTTTTTAAAAAATATCTTTATGCACCCCATCTTTATGGGGATCAAAAAAATAAAATATAAAAATATGATGTGTAAATGGTTACAGATATTGCATTGGGAATATTGCTTGCGATTTTTATTCTTGTTTTAATAGGAACCGTATTTCAATATTTAAAACAAATATTGAAATTTGTGTTTTTTTTATTGCTTGGAGTTTTACTTTTTATCTCCATTTATCCCATATACACAAAAAATACCGAGCTTATTGAAACGGCATTCATTTTGCTAATATTTTTAAGCCCTGCATTTATTGCACTTTATAGAAATTACTATGCAGGACTTTTTCTTGGAAAGTTAGTGAAAAAGGTGAGGCTAGCGTTTAACAATCAATAATCACTAGCCGGAACAGCTAACTGGCCGCCTCTTGATACACCTATTTGCAACAGATTTGGATTCATAAGTTTTCTGTAAACCTCCAAAGAATTAATTGCCTGAGTTGGATCTAGCATTGCATCACCAACCTCATTGGTAATCTTATTTTTGTAGTTTTGGATATTGCCTTCCACAAGATCTTTTCCAATAAATGGGATCATTCTCATAAATCTTCCGGCTTTTCCATCAAGCATTGCTGAACCAAGAATATTCTGAGAGGTATTACTTCCTACCGCCCTTCCTAAGTTTTGAGCCTCATAAGCCCTTGCTAGGTCAGCACCAACATTATTCATAGCGCCAATTTGACCATCATCAAATAGGCCTTTAATCGCAGGAGTTCTGCTATTAATCCATGATTGGTATTTGCCTGTAGATAGATCACCGCCAGTATTTAGCGCCTTTTCTAATAGGTCTGAAATTGCATAGCTTTGCAACGCATCTTTTCCAGAGCCTCCATCTGGAAGCATTTTTGCAAATTGAGCAATATCGTCAGCTTGAGATGCGCCTGAATTAAAGAATCGCCTAGAGATTTCAGCACCATTCGCCATTGGTAGGCCATCTTGACCAGTTCTCCACATATAAGAAGCTGGGCCAGTCTCAAATCGGTTGATATTTTGCTGATATAGCTTTCGAGCATCGCCTAGCAATTGAGACTGATTTGGAGTCATATTGCTAAATGTTCCATCCCTGATTGCTGCTTTTTCTGCGTTATCAAAAAGATGCTTTACCTCATTAAATGCTGCAGAACCAGTTCGATCAACATCACGAAGATCAACCCATCTATTAGCAAACAGCTTTCTATAGGCATCAAACTCTTTTAGAGGAACTTGAGATCCAGCTGAATCGGCATTAATAACACCATCACTTGGCAATCTCTCAACCATCGATCTCAAGTCTGCCGGGGATTCTGGATAAGCAATGCCTGGATAAAACTTTTTAACGGCATCTTGAGAAACAATGCGATCTGGCAACTCTAAAGTTGCGCCGTATAGTCCTGGGTGGTTATATGCCCGGTCAACCTGATCAGTTAATGCGTTTCTCAGTACTTGAGCTTGAGATCTGATCGTTTGCCCTGCGTTCTGGGCTGCCTCACTACTTGGGACATTAAAAGATCCGGGAGCGATCCGGTCTAACGCGGAAATTCTTGCCTGATTATTAATCAAATCTTGATCAACAAGAGCTCCGTAACCACTATTTCTAATAGTCCTATCAAGCTGGCTTAAACCGGGATTCATGGCTGCTTGAGCGGTTGTTGGGGATGACCCATCAACAATGACGTTATTACCCGAATAAAGCCTATTAATTAGGCTTTCTGGCGATTCTTGCCCCGCTCTTTGCAATACACCGCCAACACGGCCATCTTTTCCAGCAAGGATCTTTCTTCCAAGCTGGATCGCGCTATTTACACCGGCTGATCCAACCTGAGCAACAGGGGCTAAAACACCGCCTGCAATTGCGTTATTTATCAATGAATCATCATTTGTCTTTGTGCCAAAAAGCGCACTTTGAGTAGCGCCAAGGGG
>JACCDZ011789092.1_pt1 | contig 20228 bp, 22 predicted proteins | sample 7449551 | NCBI WGS metagenome assembly JACCDZ01 (sample SAMN15323452, study PRJNA562643) | freshwater metagenome | isolation source: river surface water | place: USA:Blue River Watershed | collected 2017-08-18
CTTTTTCCCTATCCCTCCAACGTCCAGGAATTTTTCAAGATGCCCGTGAACCTGAGCGCGCCGCGCGCGCAAGACCTGCTGCCCATCGCGGGCCTGCGCATTGGCGTGGCCGAAGCCGGCGTGCGCAAGGCCAACCGCAAGGACCTGACCGTGATGCTGCTGGAGCCCGGCGCCAGCGTGGGCGGCGTGTTCACGAAGAACCGCTTCTGCGCCGCGCCCGTGCAGGTGTGCCGCGAGCACCTGTCGGCTGCCCGGCCCGACATCCGCGCCATCGTGGTGAACACCGGCAACGCCAACGCCGGCACCGGAGAGGACGGCCTGGTGCGCGCGCGCTCCACGTGCATCGCGCTGGCGCGCCTGCTGGAGGTGGCGCCCGAGCAGGTGCTGCCGTTCTCCACCGGCGTGATCATGGAGCCGCTGCCCGTGGACCGCATCCAGGCCGGCCTGCCCGCGGCCCTGGCCGACACCCGCGAGGACAACTGGCTGCGAGCGGCCGAAGGCATCATGACCACGGACACCATCGCCAAGGCGTTCAGCCGCCAGGTGGTGATCGAGGGCCGGACCGTCACCATCACCGGCATCAGCAAGGGTGCCGGCATGATCCGGCCGAACATGGCGACCATGCTGGGCTACCTGGCCACCGACGCCGCCATCGACCAGCGGCTGATGAACCAGCTGGCCCTGGAACTGGCCGAGGGCTCGTTCAATCGCGTGACGGTGGACGGCGACACCTCCACCAACGACTCCTTCCTCGTCATCGCCACCGGCAAGGCCGGCAATGCGCCCATCACCGCGCTGGACAGCGCCGCCGGCCAGGCCCTGCGCGCCGCGATGATGGACGTGGCCCGCCTGCTGGCGCAGGCCATCGTGCGCGACGGTGAGGGCGCGACCAAGTTCATCGCCGTGCGCGTCGAGGGCGGCAGGACCGGCGCCGAGTGCCGCCAGGTGGCCTATGCCATCGCCCACTCGCCCCTGGTCAAGACGGCCTTCTTCGCCAGCGACCCGAACCTGGGCCGCATCCTGGCGGCGGTGGGCTATGCCGGCATCGAGGACCTGGACCAGACGAAGATCGACCTGTTCCTGGACGATGTGCACGTGGCGGTCGGCGGCGGGCGCAACCCGTCGTACCGCGAGGAGGACGGCCAGCGCGTCATGAAGCAAAGCGAGATCACCGTGCGCGTGGGCCTGGGCCGTGGCGATGCGGCGGACACCGTGTGGACCTGCGACTTCAGCCACGACTACGTGACGATCAACGCGGATTACCGTTCCTGAAGGGGAAGCACGTTGAACGAACAATTCGAGCGATTGATGCACCGTGCCGAGCAGCTGCTCGTGCGCATCGAATCCGTCCTCCCTCAGCCCCTGTCCGCCCCCGAGTGGGGCGCCAGCATCGCCTTCCGCTACCGCAAGCGCTCCAGCGGCCATGGCACACTGGAGCCGGTGCGCCACGTGGCCACCATCGCGCTGTCCGACCTGCAGGAGATCGACGGCCAGAAGGAGAAGATCCAGCGCAACACCGAGCAGTTCGTGAACGGCCAGCCGGCCAACAACGTGCTGCTCACGGGCGCGCGCGGCACGGGCAAGAGTTCGCTGATCAAGGCCTGCCTCAACGCCTACAAGGACCGAGGCCTGCGCCTGATCGAGGTGGACAAGGCCGACCTCACGGACCTGCCGGACATCATCGACGTGGTGGCCGACCGGCCGGAGAAGTTCATCATCTTCTGCGACGACCTGAGCTTCGAGGACGGTGAGGCCGGCTACAAGGCGCTCAAGTCCATCCTGGACGGCTCGGTGGCGGCTTCGACGGCCAACGTGCTGATCTACGCCACCAGCAACCGCCGCCACCTGCTGCCCGAGTACATGAAGGAGAACCTCTCCTACACCCACACCGAGGATGGCGAGGTCCATCCCGGCGAGGCGGTGGAGGAGAAGATCTCGCTGTCAGAGCGTTTCGGCCTGTGGGTCAGCTTCTATCCCTTCAGCCAGGACGAGTACCTGGCCATCGTGGCGCAGTGGCTGTCGTCTTTCGGCATTGCGGCCGACCGCATCGAGGCCGCCCGTGCCGAGGCGCTGGTGTGGGCGCTGGAGCGTGGTTCGCGCTCGGGCCGCGTGGCCTACCAGTTCGCGCGCGATTACGCGGGCCGCCAGGCGTGAGCGACGCAGCGAACAGGCCGGTGCTGGTCGCCGACGGCGACCGTCCCCGTGAGGGCGGCGCCGACCGCAAGGAGGTCGAGGTCGCCGTGGGCGTGCTCATTCGCCCGGACGGTCGATTCCTCCTGACCTCCCGTCCGCAAGGCAAGGTCTATGCGGGCTACTGGGAGTTCCCCGGCGGCAAGCTCGAGGCCGGCGAGAGCGTGGAGCAGGCGCTGCGCCGCGAGCTGATCGAGGAAATCGGTGTCACCATCGGCCCGGTCCATCCGTGGAAGGTGGAGCGCGTGGACTATCCGCACGCGCTGGTAAGGCTGCATTTCTGCAAGGTCTACGAGTGGACGGGCGAGCTGCACATGCACGAGGGCCAGTCGTTCGCTTGGGAGGGCCTGCCCGTGCAATCGAAGCCGGTGCTCCCGGGCACGGTGCCGGTGCTCGAATGGTTCGCCCAGGAGCGTGGCTTCGAGGGGGCGACGCACGCGCCCATGGTTTCCGCCGGCGATTGACGCCTGAAGTCCTGCCAACTGAAGTCATCTCTTGGCAGTTGCTTTGATCACGGATCAAAGGGCTGTTGGGCTGGGTGCAGCACGCCGTCGACGCTTCGTGGGCACACTACTCAGCCTTGAGCTGCGCGAACTGCGCCGCCTTCGCCATCGCCTCGACCTCGAGCGTCAATACGCGGGTCAGCTCGGCGGGGCCGCCGGCGTTCGGCTCCACGGCGGCGGTGTTCAGGCCCTTGATCACCTCCGGCAACTTCACGACCTCGGCGAGCTCCGTGGCCATGCGGGCGATGGCCACCTGCGGTGTGCCCGGCGCGGCCAGCACGACCAGCGCGGGCGCGAAGTCGAAGCCGGGAATCAGGTCCGAGATCGGGAGGATCTCCGGCGCCAGCTTGGAACGGTGCAGGGAGTTCGCCCCCAGCAGCTTCAGCTGGCCGGCCTGCACGAAGCCCGCGACCGACGGCAGCGCGGCGATCGAGAAATCGACCTGGCCGCTGACCAGCGCCGGCGTGGACTGGCCGGAGCCCCTGAAGGGCACGTGCCGGATGTCCAGGTTCAGCGCCGCCTTCATCGCTTCCATCGTCAGGTGATGGTTGCTACCGATCCCGGAGGATGCATAGGTGAACTCGCCGGGCTTCCTGCGCACCGTGGCAACGAACTCATGGAGGGTGTTGACGCCAGTCTTGGGGTGCGCCACCAGGAACAGCGACGAGCGGCCGACCAGCGCTACCGGCAGCAGGTCCTTGCCCAGCTTGTAGTTGGTGGTTCTGTTGATCAGCGGGCTGATCGACAGCATGGCACCGTCGGACAAGATGAAGGCGTGACCGTCGTTCGGCTGGGTCTGGATCAGCGAGTTGTAGGCCACGGAGCCGGCGGCACCCGGCTTGTTGTCGACCACGAAAGGCTGCCCGAGGCGCTCGCCGAGCTTCACCGAAAGTGCGCGGGCGCAGACGTCCGGCTGGCCACCGGCGGCATACGGCACGATGAACTTGATCGGCTTGTTCGGCCAGTTGCCCTGCGCCGCAGCCGGCGCCGGCAGTAGCGAGGCGGTGCCGCCGAAGATACCGGCGGCCAGGAAGGTTCTGCGATCCATCTTCGTTTGTCTCCTAAGTAAATTGCCCGATTGGGGCCGGTGCGGCGTCACCCGCGTGCCCCGCCATACAACACCACGAGCGCCATGCCCGTGAGCGTGATGCAGATCCCGAGCACGGTTGCCGCGCCCAGCCTTTCCCGGTTGCGCAGCGCGAAGTAGCTCAAGGGCATCACCACCAGCGGCGTGCACATCGAAATGAGCGCCGCGACGCTGGCCGGGATGTATTTCATGGCGGCGATCACCAGCGCCTGCGCGATGAACTGCAGGACACCGACACCGAAGTACACCCGTGCGCCGGCCGGATTGGCGCGCACGGCGCTTACGTAATCGGGGATGCGGCCGCGGCCGGCGGCCACCAGCGCGAGCAGGCCGGCGGCGGCGCCGATGGTTGCGCCCAGCAGCGGCTCGTTCCAGGTCCGTACCGCCGAGGCGCGAAAGATGTGGCTACCCGAATAGGCGGCCGCCGAGGCGACTCCCACCAGCAGCGTGGCGGACACGAAGCCGCCCTGGCGTGTCGGCCGCTCCGCCGTATCGATGCCGGCGGGCCGCTGCGCCTGGCCGATGCCCACGCTCATTGCCGCCAGGCCGGCGATCCCGAGGCCGATGCCCGCCATGCCGATGGCCCCTATCGCCTCGCCGAGAAAGATCCAGCCGAACACCGCGGTGATCAGCGGGCTGGTGCTTTGCAGGCCGGCGGAACCGCTCGGGCCGATCAGCTCGATCGACTTGAACACCAGCCAGCGCCCCAGATAGGTCGAGCAGATGCCGGCCAGGGCGAAGGAGCAGACGACCCACACGCTAGGCGGCTCCACGTTCGCGCCCCAGGTCAGCTGCACCAGCGCGAGCAGCAGGCCGGCCGGCAGTCCGGCCGCCGCGGCCAGCATCGAGCCGGGTCCGCTGCTCATGCCGCGCATGGCAAGCGACACCACCACCATGCAGACCCCGTAGGTCGCCATGGACACGAGCGCCAGCACGACGCCCAGCAGGACGTCGGGGGACACGGCGGGCGGAGCGATCATCGGGTCCGGCTCCTCAGCGCAGCATGGCGCCGCCGTCGACGGCGAACACCTGGCCGGTAATCCAGCTGGCCCTGGGTGCGACCAAGTAGGACACCAGTCCGCAGACGTCCTCCGGCTCGCCCACCCGCCTGAGCGGGAACTCCGCCGCCCGCGCCCGCAGCAGCTTGTCGTAGTCCGCGGTGCTCATGCCGGCGGCGATGTAGATGTCGCTGCGCACCAGGCCGGGCGCGATGCAGTTCACCCGCACCCCGTACTCCGCCGCCTCGATCGCCAGCGCGCGCGTGAAGGCCTCCACCGCGCCCTTGGACGCCGAGTAGGCGATCGAACCGGCGCGCGGCCGCTGCGCCAGGGTGCTGCTAAAGTTGATGATGCTCCCCTTGCGCGCATGCAGCAGCGGCAACAGCGCCTGCGTGACATGCATCGTGCCGAATACGTTGGTGCGCATCAACTTCTCGACTTCGGCCAGGTCGACTTCGACGAACTTCCCGCGCTGCAGCGCGATGCCCGCGCAGTTCACCAGCACGTCGAGCCGGCCGTGACGGGCCGCCAGCCAGCTCTTCAGCCGCAGCACGTCTTCGGGCTGGCTGACGTCGCACTGGAACACGCCCACGCCCCTGGCCAGCATCGCGTCCAGCTTGTCCTGACGGCGGCCGCAGACCACCACCTCGAAGCCCTCGCGGCACAGATCCAGGGCGATGTGCTCACCCAGACCGGCGCTGCCGCCCGTGACCAGGGCCACTGCTTTGTCGTCGTTCATCGCGTTCCCGTCATTCCACCGCCAGCGGCTGGCCAGTCGCCAGCAGCGCCGCCGTCCGCACAGCCGACAACATGCTCCTGTGCTGCGCTACGCCCTGGCCGGCGATGTCGTAGGCAGTGCCGTGCGGAACGTTCAGCATCACGTAGGGCAGGCCGATGTAGACCGTGCACGCCCCTTCGAATCCCACCGTCTTGATCGCGATCTGGCCCTGGTCGTGGAACATCGTCACCACCACGTCCCACTGGCCCTGGATGCACTGCCGGAACACGGCGTCCGGCACCAGCGGTCCTTGCGCGTCGATGCCGCCGGCCCGCGCCCGCGCAACCGCCGGGCCGACGCGCTCCTGGTCTTGCGGGAACATCGCATGGGGATTGATCCCGGCCACCGCGATGCGCGGGTTGGCAAAGCCCCAGCGGCGCAGCGTGGCGTGGGTCAGCGAGATCACTTCGAAGATCCGGTCCGGCGTGGCGGCCGCAACCGCCTCGGTCAGCGGCACGTGCTCGGTGAGCGGCACCACCCGCAGCTTGCCGCTCATGCGCAGCATGAAGGTGCCGGGGGGCTGCAGTTGGTCGATGTCCTGCACCTGGCCGGTGGCCTTGAGCGAGGCGCTTTCCACCGGCCCCAGCACCAGGCCTTGCAGCTGGCCGCGTTGGCCGAGCTGTTCGCCGCGGGCGATCCACTTCAGCACCGCGTTGCCCGAGGCTGCCGACGCCTGGCCGAACGGGCAGCCCTTGACATCGAAGCCGCCTGGATCGACCACGCCGACCGTTCCGGCGGGTAGCGCCTGCGCTGGATCGGCCACCGCCTCGAAGCGGCTGGCCATGCCGCAGACCTGCGCGGCGCGCCGCACCACGCCGAGGTCGCCGACCAGCAGCGGACGGCACAGGCCGGCCAGTTCGGCCGCCGCCGCGGCGCGGACGCAGACCTCGGGGCCTACGCCGGCGGGGTCGCCGATCATCATCCCGATCAGGGGCAGCTGACTCATCGCTTGACCTTTGCTCGCGGCGCCGTCAGGACGCGAAGAATTCCATCACCAGCTTGACGAACTGGTCCTTCTTCTCGATCTGGGTCCAGTGCCCGCACTCGCCGAACACGTGCAGGTCGGACTTCTGGATCAGCGAATGCAGCTTGTAGCTGTTGGACAGCGGCACGATCCTGTCGTCGCGGCCGTGGATCACCAGCGCGCGCTGCTGGATCCGACGCACGTCCGCTTCGGGCGTGACCATCGCCTTGATCATCGGCTGGCGCGGCGCCGCGAAGATCTTCGCGTAGCTCTCGTGGTAGCCGGGACGCACGCTGGCCTCGTAGCGCGACCGGATCAGGTCGTCGGTGATGAAGTCGGTGTCGTAGGCGAAGGACTTGACGATCTCGCGCATGTTCTCGACCGAGGGTTCGTAGCCCCACACGGCCTCCAGGCCGGGGGTCATCTCGAAGTTGACGCCGGCCGCGCCCATCAACACGAAGCGCTCGACGCGCTCCGGATGGCGCGCGGTCAGCGCCAGCGTCAACGCGCCGCCGAACGAGTTGCCGACGAACTTCGCCTTCTGCACGCCGACGGCGTCCATCCAATCGACCAGGTGGCGCACCCAGAAGTCCAGGGTGTAGACCTGGTCGGCCTTGCGCTCGGTGTAGCCGAAGCCGGCAATGTCGGGCGCCAGCACGCGGTATTTCTGCGCCAGCACCGGGATCGACAGGCGCCAGTTGGCGTATGCCGTGACGCCCGGGCCGGAGCCGTGGATCAGGATCACCGGCTCGCCGGCGCCGGCCTCCAGGTAATTGGTCTTGATGCCAGCGGCGATGACGGACTTGCCGATTTCGGGATTGGTGTCGGACATGGGTGTTCTCGTTCTGGAAAAAGCGGTCAGATGATGAACGTGAGGTTCGGCATCGGGATGTCGTTGTTCGCCAGGAACACGTGCTTCTCGCGGATGCGCAGCTGCCCCTCGTGGCGCTCCAGGATGTGTACCTGGCGGCCGGCGAAGGCCAGCTGATGGTTGTTGCGCACTTCGGTCAGGTTGAAGCTGGAAGTGACCTTGCCGCCCTTGACGGGGTCCCACTGTTCCAGCACCACATTGCCGATCACGCGGGTCAGGCGCGACTTCGGGTTCTGGGAGTGGGCGTGCTTCGTCCCCAGGCGGTACAGGCGCTCGTCCAGCTCGGGGCGGTTGTCGTTGATCAGGGCGATCTTCCTGCCGATGGCCGGTTCGTCGCTGTTGCAGGGCACCCAGTACAGGAGCTCCTGGGTCCACAGCGCGAACCATTCCTTGTAGCGGTGTTCGTCGGCGAGCTGTGCCTCCTTGAAAAGGAAGAGCTCGACTTCGCGCAGGGCCATCCAGCTGGCCAGTGCGGTTTCCTTGTCCATCAACATGTCTCCGGGTGTGTTCGGGTCAGGCGGTCTGCGTCATCAGCTGCAGCCAGAACTTCATCTGGCCGCGCTGCGGGACTTCGTCGGTGATGCGGCCCACGATGCTCCCGTCGGCCGGATCGACTTCCTCGCGGTGCATGCCGCGCGAAATCTCGATCCACGGGTTGACTTCGGCGGCCATGCCGCGCTGCACCCGCTCGAAGATCTCGGCGTCGTCGGGCGAGCCGGAACCGGCCGGGCCGTAAAACGACTCGTGCTGGCGCACGCGCAGCGTGTTCAGTTCGTCGCTCACGCCGCCCAGGCGAACCATCGCCATGGTCACGTGCGTCAGGCCGGGGGCGATCGGGGTGATGATGCGGACCTGATTGCCGATCAGCTGCAGGTTCGGGAAGACCCCCAGGTGCGGGTCGCCGGCCAGGCTGATCAGCAGCTCGGCGCGCTCCTTGCCATAGGCCGCATGCATGTCCTCGACATACTTCGCCCCGCCCGCCACCTTGGACAGGAACTCGGCGTGCTTGCTGTAGGCCTTCAGTCGTTGCGCGCGGAAGTCCAGCATGGCGTGGCCATTGCCGTAGTCGCGCGTGCGCGTCAGCGCCTCGTCGCTGAACGGGTCTTCGCGGTGCATGGCGCCGATGCCGGATTCGGCGTTGCGCGCCCAGGCCGCAACCACCGAGGCGTGCACGAAGTTCGGGTGGTAGCCGTCCATGCCGACCAGCTTCCAGTTGCCCAGATACTCGGTCTTGTTCGCGCCGGCGTCGACGAAGATCTCGCCGGTCGGCGAGGCGTCCACCAGCATGTCGAACTGCGAGGCGGCGGCGCCCAGGAATTCGAGCAGCGATTCGCCCTCTGGCTTGAGGCTGGCGAAATAGAAGCCGCGATGAGAGGCGACGCGCGGCACCGGCGACAGGCCCATCTCGTCCTGCTTGAAGTCGGGGCTGTAGCCGCCCTTTTCGGTGACTTCAGCCAGCGCCCCGGTCAGGTCGTAGGTCCAGCCGTGGTACCAGCAGCGCAGCATCCTGGTGTTGCCGCACTCGTTCTCCACCACTTGCGCTCCACGGTGGCGGCAGCGGTTGACCAGCACGCGGACCTGCTTGTCCTTGCCGCGCACCATCAGCACCGGCGTGCGGCCAAGGGTGCGCGTCTGGTAGTCGCCTGCCTTGGGCACCTCGCTCTCGTGGCCGACGTAGATCCACGTGCTGTGGAAGATGCGCTCGATCTCCAGGTCGAAGATCGCCGGGTCGGTGTAGACGCGGGAGTGAACCCGGCCGTGCTGGACGAGTGACTGGAGGTACTCAGTGGTTGGGACCTGTTGCATCTGGATTCTCGGGATGGAAAGCATGGGAGGGCGGCGCTCACTCGGGCTGGACGCCAGCGGTTCGGATGGCCAGTTCGTAGCGCGGAATGTCGCGCCGGATGGTGTCGGCCAGCGCCACGGGGCCGGGATTCATCGGCGGCTCGAGGCCGGCGGCGTGCAGCCGGGCAATCGTGTCGGGCATGGCCAGCACCCGGGTCACGGCAGCAACCAGTTGGTCGACCACCGGCCTGGGCGTGCCGGCGGGCGCGAACAGCGCGTTTTCGCCGGGGTAGTGGAAGTCCTTCAGGCCGGCGTCGCCCATGGGCGGGAACTGCGGCAGCAGGCTCATGCGTTCGCGTGTGTTGCCGGCGATGATCTTCACCCGACCCTGCCTGGCGAAGCCGGCCACCGAGGTGTAGGCGGCGATCGCCATGTTCACCTGGCCGCCCGCCAGCGCTGGCACTGACTGCGCGGTGCCCTTGTAAGGCACGTGCAGGATGTCTAGGCCGAGTCCGGCCTTGAACGCTTCCATGGTCAGGTGGTGCACGCTGCCGATGCCGGAGGAGCCATAGGTATACGCGCCGGGCTTCGCCTTGACTGCCGCCACCAGTTCCTTCAGGTTGCCGGCCGGGAAAGACTCGTGCACGGTGAGGAACAGGGTGGAGGTGGAGGCGATCGAGATCGGCTCCAGGTCCTTCTGTACGTTGTAGGGCAGCTTCAGCCTGATGAGGCGATTGACCGCCCAGTGGCCGGCATCGGCCATCACCAGCGTGTGACCATCGGGAGCGCCGTTGCGCACGATCTCGAAGGCGGCGATGCCGCTCGAGCCCGGCACGTTGTCGACCACCACGGGCTGGCCCAACACGCCCTGCAACTGCTGCGCCACCAAGCGCGCCACCGTGTCGGGCGAACCGCCGGCAGCGTACGGAACGATGATCTTGAGCGGCTTGCTCGGAAAAGCGGCCTGCGCGCGGGCCGCCATGCTGGCACTGGCGAGGGTGGCCGCCGCGAGGCGGCCCAGGACTTGGCGTCGTTTCATCTCTTTGTCTCCATCCGCGATCCGCTCCCAGAGGCCGGATCGCTCATTAAGGCGCGGATTGCAGCCTTGTTCGTTCAGAAAATGAATTATTCCGAAGATGTAAAATTCCAAAACTGTGGTTTTCACCTAGATCGCAGTCCAAAATGCTGATAGGGTTTGCGGTCAAATCCGACTTTCCTTCATAATTCAATCTTTCAAAAATTGAACTAAATTGAAGAAATCACTCATCACGCCGCACGCCGGCGCAGCCTTCGCCGAACAGGAAGAGATTCCGCTGCCGCACCTGAGCGACCAGGTGTCGGTCAGTGCCGTCCTGGACAAGGCCCTCGACGGCAGCGCGTTGTGGGTGCTTCTTGCGCTCTATCGCGCCTTCGGGGTGCTCGATCGCGACCAGACTGAAGAGGTCGCGCAGTTCGGACTGAACCCGCTGCAGTTCAACATCCTCACCACGCTGCAGCGCACCGGAAAGCCGACCACCATGGGCGCGCTCGCCGCGATGCTGGTGGTGAAGCCGAATAACCTGTCCGGCAATATCAACACGCTGGTCGAACGCGGGCTGGTGAAGCGCGAGCTCAATGCCGCCGACCAGCGCTCGCTGCTGGCGGTGCTGACGCCCGAAGGCCGCGCGTGGCTCGACCAGAACCTGCCATCCCACTGGCGCCGGCTCGAGCGCCTGATGTATGGCCTGTCGCGCGAGAAGCGCCTGCAGCTCGTCGCCCTGCTGAAGGAACTGAACATGTCCATCCAGGACGAGCAGCAACGCGAGAAGGCGGCCGACGCCAGCGAGAAGAAATCCCGCTTGGGTTGAGTTCCGAGCGCAAGCCCACCCAGAGGAGAAAAGACCATGGCTGAAATCCTGGGACTCGGACTGTCCCACTACCCGCCGCTGTCCTCGCCCGATCCGGCGATGGCCGCCATCCTGCGCATGACGCTGAAGGACCCAGGCCTGCCGGCCGAAGCGAAGGACCCGCGCAACTGGCCCGGGGCGATGCGTGCCGAATGGGGCGACGACGAAGGCGTGGCGGCGGCGGCCGGCCACCGCGCCGCGCTCGTCGAGCAGTTCCGCCGGGTGCGCAAGGAACTGGACGCCTTCAACCCGGACGTGGTGGTGATCTGGGGCGACGACCAGTACGAGAACTTCAAGGAGGACGTGATCCCGCCGTTTTCGGTGCTGGCCTACGAGGACATGGACCTGTATCCGTGGCGCCATGCCATGGGCTCCTCGATGATGGCCGGCAAGCCGAATGCGTGGGGTGAAGGCCCGGACAAGAGCTACCGCCTGCGCGGCCGGCGCGACGTTGCCAGGTACCTGGCCGGCGGGCTGATCGATTCCGGCTTCGACATGGCCTATGCCTACAAGCCGCTGCACCATGAAAGCCTGGCGCACGCCTTCACCAATGCGATCCTCTATCTTGATTACGACCGCGTGGGCTGGGACTATCCCACCATCGCCGTGCCGATCAACTGCTACGGCCGCAAGGTGATCTCGGCGCGCGGCTTCATGACCGAATGGGGCAAGCCGCTGGACCTTGATCCGCCCGGACCGTCGCCCAAGCGCTGCATGGAGATGGGCGCCGCCACCGCGAGGATCCTGCGCGACTCGCCCTGGCGCGTGGCCGTGGTGGCCTCCTCCAGCTGGTCGCACGCGTTCCTGTGCGACCGCACCTACCGCATGCGACCCGACACCCCCAGCGACCGCCTGCTCTACCAGGCGCTCACCAGCGGCGATTTCGCCGCCTGGCGCGCCAGCACGACCGAGGAGTTCGAGGCAGCCGGCCAGCAGGAACTGCTGAACTGGTGCCCGCTGCTCGGCGCGATGGAGGCGCTGGACGCGAAGCTCGCCTGGAGCAGCTTCGTCGAGACGCACATCTTCAACTCGAACAAGGTCTTCGCCGTCTACAGAACATGAGCGCTGAGCAGCACCACGTGGTCATCGTCGGCGCCGGCCTGGCCGGCTTCAATGTCGCCAGCCAGCTGGTGCAGCAGGGCTATCCCGGCCGGGTCACGCTGGTCGGCGAGGAGCCCTGGCCACCCTACGACCGGCCGCCCCTGTCCAAGCAGTTCCAGCTCGATGGCGACGAGCCGGAGCTGTGGCTCGCGCCTGAACTGCCGCCCGAGGTGGTGCAGCTGCGCAAGCGCAAGGTGCTGGCCATCGACACGCAGCGGCGGCAACTGAGCCTGGACGACGGCAGCACACTGGCCTGGGACCGCGTGGTGCTGGCCACCGGCTCGCGGGCGCGCCGGCTCGCGCACCTGGAAGGCTCGCCGCGGGTGCGCGTGCTTCGCACGCTGGAGGATGCGCGCGCGATCCGCGCTGCGCTGCAGTCGGTCGCCAGCCTGCTGGTGATCGGCGCCGGGCCGATCGGCCTGGAGCTCGCGGCTTCGGCCGCACAGATGGGCGTGGCCGCCTCGGTGGTCGAACTGGCGCCGCGCGTGATGAGCCGCAGCGTGCCCGCCGACATGGCGCGGGTCGTGCTGGACTACCACCGCAGCCAGGGCCTGGCCATCCACCTCGGACGCACTGTGAGTGCGTTCGACGAAGCGGCCGGTGAGGCAATCCTGGACGACGGCCAGCGCGTGCCGGCCGGCCTGGTGGTGGTGGGTATCGGGGTGCAGGCCAACGACGAACTCGCGGCGCACGCCGGCATCGCCTGCGACGACGGTATCTTTGTCGATGCCTGGTGCCGCACGACGGCGTCTGGTGTGTACGCGGTGGGCGACGTCACGCGCCAGCGCAATCCCGTCACCGGTCGCTTCGAGCGCATCGAGACCTGGTCCAACGCCCAGGGCCAGGGCCAGGCGCTGGCCGCCATGCTGTGCAAGCCGGCCGAAGCGAAGCCGTTCGTTGCGGTGCCGTGGTTCTGGTCCGACCAAGGCAAGGCGCGGCTGCAGGTCGCCGGCGCGATCCAGGGCGACACGCAGGCCTGGCGCACCGATGCGGCCAGTGGCGGCCGGATCCTGGTGCAGTGGACCCGCGGCTGTGTCACAGGCGTGGCCACGCTGAACGCGGCGCGCGACTTCGTGCAACTGAAGCGGTTGATTGTTCCGCGCCCGACCATCACCCCCGAGCAACTGACGGCGCCGGACGCGAACATCCGCGCGCTGGTGCAGGAAGGCCTGGCCGTCCAGGCGCAGTAGGACCGTCACCATGAGCAACACCGATTTCATTTCCCTGTGCAGCCTGGCCGACGGGGAGCAGGGCGGCATAACCAGCGCCACCCTGCCGGACGGCCGCCGCGTCGCGATCTACCTGGTGGAGGGCAAGGCCTTCGCCACCGATGACCGCTGCACCCACGGTAATTCCTCTCTGTCGGAGGAAGGCTGCCTGGATGGCCACACCGTCGAATGCGGCATGCACTTGGGTACCTTCGACGTGCGCACCGGCGCCGCTACCGGGGCACCCTGCACCCGGGCGCTGCGCACTTATCCGGTGGAGGTCCGCGAAGGCCAGGTGGTGCTGTCGGTGGCCGCGCTGTCGGCGGAGATCGAGGGATGAGGGATGCCCGGCCAGTGAACGCGAACGCCTGCGATTGCGGGCTGATCGATACGCATACGCACTGGGTGCCGGAGCATTTTCCCAAGTACGTCGGCCAGCGCAGGGGCGTGGCTTGGCCCTCGATGGCGCCGACCACCTCGGCCTGCGACCGCCACGTGATGATCGAGGGCCGCGTCTACCGCACGGTGCCCGATTCCTGCTGGAACGCGGGCCGGCGTCTGCAACAGATGGGAGCCACCGGCGTCACCCACCAGGTCGTCTCGCCGATGCCCGAGCTGTTGTCGTACTGGCTGCCTGCCGACGACGCGCACTCGCTCACCCGCTTCATGAACGAGGAGCTGGCGGCGATGGTGCAGGCCAGCCCCGCGCAGTTCACCGGCCTCGGCGCCGTGCCGCTGCAGGACGTGGACCTGGCGATCGCCGAACTCGAACGCTGCCTGCGGCTGGGACTGGCCGGCGTGGAGGTTGGCAGCAACATCAACGGCAAGCCGCTCGGCCACCCGGACCACGAACCCTTCTTCGCCGCGGCGCAGTCGCTCGGCGCCTCGATTTTCGTGCACGCGCTGCGCCCGGCCGGCATGGACCGCCTGGTGGGCCCCCCGCTGCTGGAGCAGGTGCTCGCCTTCCCCGGCGAAGTGGGCTTGGCCGCCGCCTCGCTGCTCAGCTCGGGCCTGCTCGCGCGCCTACCCAGGTTGCGCATCGCCTTCAGCCATGGCGGCGGCACGCTCGCCATGCTGTTGCCCCGCCTGCAGCATGGCTGGGAGCAGATGCCGCCCGTGCGCCAGGCGATTCCGCACTCGCCGCGCGAGCTGGCGAGCCAGCTGTTCGTGGACGACCTGGTGTACGACGGCCCGACCATTCGCCACTTGCTGGACGTGTTCGGCGCCACGCAGGTGATGGCCGGAACCGACTATCCGTTCGCGATCCTGGATCGTGAGCCGGCGCGCCGCATCGAGGCGCTGGAACTCGGCGCCGCCACGCGCAGGCTGTTGCGGCAGGACAACGCGCTGCGCTGGCTGGGCCGCCCGGCGGCCTGACGGCACACCCCCGAATCATTCCCCTCCCACCCAAAGAGAGAAAGAGATACAAGACAATGGACCTTCCCTCCAGCCAGGCGATCCAGCAGGCCGCCGAGGCGCTGGCGCAAGCCCGCGCCAGCCGACGCGCCATTCCCCGCATCTCCGAAACCCACGGCATCGCCGGCGTTGACGCTGCCTATGCGGTGGCCGAATTCAATACGCGCGCGCAGCTCGAAGCCGGCCGCCGCATCGTCGGCTTGAAGGTGGGCCTTACGTCGAAGGCGGTGCAGCAGCAGTTGGGTGTGGACCAGCCCGACTTCGGCGTGCTGTTCGAGGACATGGAGTACCTCAATGGGCAGGACGTGCCGATGGCGCGCCTGCTGCAGCCGAAGGTCGAGGCCGAGATCGCGTTCGTGATGGACCGTGACCTGGTCGGCTCGGCCCCGAGTTATTCCGAGTTCCTGGCCTGCGTGGCCTGCGCGCTGCCGGCCATCGAGATCGTTGACAGCGCCATCGCCGACTGGAAGATTACGTTGGTCGACACCGTGGCAGACAACGCCTCCTCGGGTCTGTTCGTGCTGGGCGACCAGCCGGTGCCCGTGGGCGCGCTGTCGCTCGGCGAACTGGGCATGGAGCTGAGGAAGAACGGCCAGCCAGTGTCGACCGGCAGCGGTGCCGCCTGCCAGGGCCACCCGCTGCGCGCCGCCTACTGGCTGGCGCGTACCATGGCCGCGCGCGGCCAGTCGCTGCGCCAGGGCCAGGTGATCCTGTCGGGCGCGCTCGGCCCGATGGTGCCGGTGACCGCCGGCGATCTCGTCCACGCGTCGGTTGGCGCGCTGGGCAACGTGGCATGCCGCTTTGTCTGAAGGCCCGCCATGACCCGCAAACTGAAAGCCGCCATCATCGGCAGCGGAAACATCGGGACCGACCTGATGATCAAGATCATCAGGCACGGCAAGCACATCGAGATGGGCGCCATGGTCGGCATTGATTCCACCTCCGACGGCCTGGCCCGAGCCGAGCGCATGGGCGTGGCCATCACAGCCGAAGGCGTGGAAGGCCTGGCCAGGCTGCCGGTGTTCGCAGACATTGACTTGGTGTTCGACGCGACAAGCGCCGCGGCGCACGTGAAGAACGACAAGTTCCTGCGCGGACTGAAGCCCGGCATCCGTATGATCGACCTGACGCCAGCGGCCATCGGCCGATACTGCATCCCGGTGGTCAACGGCGAGGAGCACCTTAAGGCGCTCAACGTGAACATGGTCACCTGCGGCGGCCAGGCAACTATCCCGATGGTGGCAGCGGTCGGCCGTGTGGCCAAGGTGCAATACGCCGAGATCGTGGCCAGCATCGCCAGCATGAGTGCCGGCCCCGGCACGCGCGCCAACATCGACGAGTTCACCGAGACCACCTCGCGCGCCATTGAGGAGCTGGGCGGCGCGACCCGGGGCAAGGCCATCATCGTGTTGAACCCGGCCGAGCCGCCGCTGATCATGCGCGACACGGTCTACACCCTCAGCACTGGCGGCAGCGAGGAGGCGATCGAAGCATCGATCGACGAGATGACCACCGCCGTGCGCCGCTACGTGCCGGGCTACCGGCTCAAGCAGAAGGTGCAGTTCGACCGTGTGCAGGGGCTGAAGATCCCCGGCGTCGGCGACCGGCTGGAAGGCCTGAAGACCTCGATCTTCCTGGAAGTCGAGGGGGCGGCCCACTACCTGCCCGCCTACGCCGGCAACCTGGACATCATGACCAGCGCCGCGCTGCAGATCGCCGAGCGCATCGCCGCCCAGGCCTGAAGGAACCCACCATGACCGGCAAGAAGATCTACATCTCTGACGTGACGCTGCGCGATGGCAGCCACGCGATCCGCCACCAGTACAGCGTGGCGCAAGTGCGGCAGATCGCCCGCGCCCTCGACGAGGCTGGCGTGGACTCCATCGAGATCGCGCACGGCGACGGTCTGCAGGGCGGCAGCTTCAACTACGGCTTCGGCGCGCACACTGACCTGGAGTGGATCAGCGCGGTGGCCGAAGTGGTGCGGCGTGCGCAGGTGGCGACACTGCTGCTGCCCGGCATCGGTACCGTGCACGACCTGAAGGAGGCCTACGAGGCCGGCGCGCGCGTGGTGCGCGTGGCGACCCACTGCACCGAGGCCGATGTGTCCAAGCAGCACATCGAATACGCACGCAAGCTGGGGATGGATACGGTGGGTTTCCTCATGATGAGCCACATGACGCCGGCGAAGGACCTGGCGGCGCAGGCCAAGCTGATGGAAAGCTACGGCGCCAACTGCATCTACGTGGTGGATTCCGGTGGCGCGCTGAACATGAACGATGTTCGGGATCGCTTCCGCGCCTTCAAGGACGTGCTGGATCCGGCCACCCTGACCGGCATGCATGCGCACCACAACCTGAGCCTCGGCGTGGCCAACAGCATCGTGGCGGTGGAAGAAGGCTGCGACCGCGTCGACGCCAGCCTGGCGGGTATGGGCGCCGGCGCCGGCAATGCGCCGCTGGAAGTCTTCATCGCCGCCGCCGACCGCATGGGCTGGAACACCGGCTGCGACGTGCGCAAGCTGATGGACGCCGCCGACGACATCGTGCGTCCGCTGCAGGACCGGCCGGTGCGTGTGGACCGTGAAACCCTGGCGCTGGGTTATGCTGGCGTATACAGCAGCTTCTTGCGCCACGCCGAAGCCGCGAGCCGGAAGTACGGCCTGAACACCGTCGATATCCTGGTGGAACTTGGCAATCGCCGCATGGTCGGGGGCCAGGAGGACATGATCGTCGACGTGGCGCTGGACCTGCTGGCGGCGCGCGGCGCGCGATGAGCGCTTCGATCGGTGCCCCGTAGGCTGGACTGGCAGGTGGTCGGCGCAGGTAACCCGAAGGATTACCAGCTTTTGGGTGTTCGAAGCGCTGACCCTGCCCGAATCGGTTGGTCTGCGTGGTGAGAAGTCCGCCAAGGTTCAAGCATTCCTCGGCAGGAAAATGAATTCAGTCGGCCGTCTTGGTGAGACTGATCCTCTTCAGCAAAGCATGCGGGTTGCGTTGAGTGCCTTGGCACAGAGGTTGGAGCAGGCGCCATCTTCCAACTGACTGAAAAGGAAAGCCAACCAACCAACGAGGGTTCAGCCCCAGGCCAGGTGCCACGTGGCTTTCGAGCGCGTCGCAGCAATCAACCGCGCATTCGGGTCGTCGGTGCTTTCCACCCAGGCTCGGGCGGCTTCGGGGCTGCGGCCATGCCGCACATGCCGTGCCACCAGCCGCTGCACGCGCAGCGCGTCGTCCACGTCCAGGTACCATACCTCATCGAGCAGGCCCGCCACGTTCCGCCAGTGCGGCTGGTCCAGCAGCAGGTAATTGCCTTCGGTCACCACCAGCGGCACCTCGGGCGCCACGCCGATGGCCCCGGCGATGGGTTCCTCGATCTCCCTGCGGAAGGCCGGTGCGTACACCGTCTCGCCCGCCACGGGCTGGCGCAGGCGACGCAGCAGGGAAACGTACCCCGCGCTGTCGAACGTATCGGGCGCGCCCTTGCGCGCCGCCCGCCCCAGCCGCTCCAGTTCCTCCTGCGCCAGGTGGTAGCCGTCCATCGGCACAGCCACCGCCAAGTGACCCAAGGACGCCACCAGCGCCTCGGCCACCGTGGACTTGCCCGCGCCGGGCGGCCCCACGATCCCCAGCAGCCGGCGCTGGCCGGGCGAGGCGAGGGTGCGCGCACGCGCCAGCGCGGCCTCGGGCAGGCCCAGGGCACTCTCGGCAGGGGTACTCATTGCAGCTTGGGGTCGCCGAAGGCCTGGTCGTCGGGCGGCGCGTCGCTTTCCACGCGGAAGCTCTCGCTGGCCCAGGCGCCCAGGTCCAGGTTCTTGCAGCGTTCGCTGCAGAAGGGGCGGCAGGGGTTGCTCGGCGCGTACACGCTGTCGCCGCCGCAGTGGGGGCAGGGGACGATGCGGCCGCCGGCAGGCAGGTCGGCTTTCTTCACGGTCATGGGCGGATTGTGCCGCCGTTCCAGGCGGTCTTCAGGCGCGCAGGTGGATCACGCGCACAGCGTGAGCTCGAACGTCACATCGTCCGTGCTCGGTTGCAGGCGCTCGGCCGGCTCGTGCTTCATCAGCCGCACCGACACCATCAGCCGGTTGCCGCTGATCTCCGGCACCAGGTTCAACGACGGGTCGATGCGCAGGCGCAGCAGCTGGAAGGTGCGGCCCTGGGGCAGGTTCTGCTGCAGCTGGCCGCTGGTGGCCATCACCTTCTGCGGCATGCCCGAGTCGCGCAGCATCTGCAGCAGCAGGCGCACGGAATCGGCCAGCGGCGCCAGGGTGGAGGCCCAGCGGCCCAGGTCCTCGCGCCGGCGCTCGGGCGCCATCTGCTGCCAGGCGTAGTAGCCGGGCAGGTCGAACTCGCAGGTGCCGCCGGGAATGCCGATGCGGCTGCGAACGCCCATGAGCCAGTCGTTGTCGGCCAGGGGCTGGCCGATCTTGCCGGGCAAGTGGTTGAGTGCGTCGAAGCAGGCGTCGAGCTGGCCGATCACCTGGTCCAGCACGGCCTCGGCGATGGCGGGGTTGCCGCGGTAGCCCGCCAGCACGCCCTTCTGCCGTTCCAGGTCCTTCATCACGTCGGACTTGAGGTCCGCGCGCGCGGCGACATCCATCGCCTCGAAGAGGGTGACCAGCGCGAAGTGGTGGTCGACCGGGTGCTCGCGCGACATCAGCAGGCCCAGGCGGCGGAACAGGTGCTCCAGGCGCAGGTAGGTGCGGATGCGTTCGTTGAACGGGTATTCGAAAAGGATCACGGCGCCGCCATCATAGCCCGAAGCCCCGTGCCGCCTGCCGCACCTGCGTGCCCAGTTGCGCCAGCGACAGGCCGTCGTTGAAGATCACGACATCGGCTGCCGCCAGCCGCAGCGCGCGCGGCGCCTGCGCGGCGATGATGCCCAGCACTTCCTCGCGCGGCAACCCGCTGCGCGCCATCACGCGCGCGACCTGCGTGTCCACCGCGCAGTCCACCACCAGCACCCGGTCCAGCTGGCTGCGCCAGCGGCCCGACTCCACCAGCAGCGGGATGTCATGCACCAGGCAGGCACGGCCCTCGGCGCGGGCCTGGGCCTCGATGGCGCGCGCGCGCTCGCCCACCAGGGGGTGGATGATGGCTTCCAGTGCCTGGCGCGCCGCGGGCTGGCTGAACACGTGGGCGCGCATGCGGGCGCGGTCCAGGCTGCCGTCGGCGGCGATGAAGTCCGCGCCGAACTGCGCCGCGATCGCCGGCAGGGCCGCGCCGCCAGGGGCGGTGAGGCTGCGCGAGATGGCGTCGGCATCGGCCACCGCCGCCCCCAGGCCGGCCAGCATCTCCAGCACGGTGCTCTTGCCGCTGCCGATGCCGCCGGTCAGGCCAAGACGCCACATGCCGCTAGATCCCCAGCAGCCGCAGCACGCGGTCCGGCCCCAGCACCAGGCTGACCAGGCCGGCGAAGGCCAGGAAGGGGCCGAAGGGCAC
>JACCDZ011157516.1_pt1 | contig 20226 bp, 25 predicted proteins | sample 7449551 | NCBI WGS metagenome assembly JACCDZ01 (sample SAMN15323452, study PRJNA562643) | freshwater metagenome | isolation source: river surface water | place: USA:Blue River Watershed | collected 2017-08-18
AGTCTTCAATTTCTTTCTTATAACCAGGCTTAATTATGTTATTAACAATATGTTCTTTAAAGTCAATAGTAGCGTAATCAACTGAGGTCATTTTATTTTATTATTATTTATAGAAATAATAAAATAAATTTTATTTTTTAAACTTTAAGTTAAACCTTATATTTTCTTATCGTTTATTCTAAGTCTTCTTCAACTGAGACACCAGCTGCAGTCTTGAAGTGGGATTTCAAGTATTGTTGAAGTCTGAAATAAGTTAATGGAACTGCTTTACCATTTTCATCTTTTGGTGGGTTAGATGGATCATACTTTAATAAGTTCTTTAAAGCAGCATCACAGATGATATTACGCTTATCTTTTTCATCATATAACTTCTTAGTCTTAATATAGTTACAGATAAACTTAGTAACTTGAGTTCTAGAATATGCTTTGTTTGCATCCCAAGCGGTGAATTTAGCTAATTCAGAGGAGATATTAACTGGCTTTAAGAAACCAGATGATGATGAGGTTTTACGATCACCATTTCTCTTGAACTTAGTAACTCTTAAGACATCATTGTGGAGTTGTTTAATATCCTTGTTAAGAGTCTTTAAGAATTTAGAACCTTTTGCCTTTGGTTTAGTTTCGCGTAATCTATCAACTTCAGCATTAATCTTTGATAATAAACCTTCAAAATCAGCATGTAAAGTTTCTTTAGTAACATTTCTTCTTTCTTTTCTTTCTGCTTGTTCTGGTGCTTCAACTTGAGCTGGAACTTCAACTTGTTCTGGAACAGGTGCAACTTCTTCCTTCTTAGTTTTCTTTGAGACTTTTTGTGGAGCAGCAACTGGTGCAACTTCAGCAACTGGGGTAACTTGAGCAGGAGTTTCAGATTTCTTAGATTGAGATTTAGGAGCCATCTTGTGTTTTTATTAATACAAAACCCTTTCTTTAAGCCTCTTTATAAATGTTTTAAAAAACACTTCTTTTGCGCTTTTCGGAAGAATAATTTTAATTTTTTTTATTTAAGGTTAAAAGAAACTATAAAAAAAATATTTTTTTTTATAACTTTAACATTTAATTTTATTATATATAATGGAAATAACTGTTTTTGATTTCTTATCTAAGGGTGAAATTATAGAAATTCTCGGTAGCAATCTTATACCTTATAAAATACCTTTTACTAAACTTCAAACTATTTTATCAGAAATAGTAGATCTTCTAGGGTTTACTGACCTTAAAGTTTTAGAAATTATAAAGTCAGTTAACGAGAAGTATGATAACCCATATATTCTAAATATGTTTACAATAGATATGCATCATCATATGACCGATATTATAGCACAAACTATAGGTATAACTAATATAAAAGAAAGATATAGCATTGATTATGAACAGGTTAAAGATAGATTGTTTTTTAGAATTGAACTTTATAAAGATGGTTGGGAGCCTGAACAAATAGAACATTATCTTTGTAAACATATATTAAAATGTGATTATCATAATACTGATAAAGCTCTTGTAAATAATATGTATCATAATTTAACGGAGAAGCTTAAAATTACCAACAACTATAAAGATAGAAAAGTTGGAAGACCGACCCTCCCAGAAACTGTAAAAGAATATCTTAAAGAAAAACACTCTCAAAAGACCCGCAAAAATATGGAATTGACTTATGATTATTCAAAGAAGTATAAAAAACTAAAAGACAATTTATTAACCAATAAAGAGACTGAATTTTTGTGTAATTATTTAAAAACATTCCCTGATAATATATCCTTCAATGAAGCTACAACTATGATCGAAAAACTTAGGAACCTAAAGTTAGACTAAATATAATAAAATATTTATATATTTCATTATATTATTACCCTGAAATGACATTTTTTTATTTTTTTCTTTATTAATATTAAAATGGCTACTCAAACTGTTTATTTTAACAATCCTGCAGATATCACCACTTTGCAAGGTCAAACAGCTACCTTAAACTCAACTGTTACTTCTATGTCTGGTTCAGTCTCTTCATTGAATACCTCAACTGCTACCTTAAACTCAACCGTTACTTCTATGTCTGGTTCAGTCTCTTCATTAACTACTGATGTTTCAGCTTTAAAAATTGATAATGGTTATGGTCAAACCTTAGACTTAGCTGGTCAATTTGCTGTCAGATCATACTTAAATGATTATGCTTATGGTGGTCCTCTTCTTGGAGGTGATGCAAATGATGCTGCTCATAAAGGTGCTTTCTTCTATGGCGGTAATACTAAAACTGGTCAAGAATTCTTCTTAGGTACAGGTACTGCTAACGCTGCTGGTCTTACTTGGTCTACTGGAACTAAATATGCTCCTGCTTCAGCTACTAAAATTGTTGTTGGTTTAGTTTGTGCTAAAATGATTGAAGAAGGTATAATTAACCCATATTCTCCAATATCTACTCTTTCACCTTCTTTAGCAACCTTATTCACAGGTGCTGCTATTTATTATGATACTATTACTGTTACTGCAGGTCTTGAAGCAGCTTTCCCTGCTGATTTTGTCCCAGGGCCAAATGTTTCAAGTTTTACTGCAACTACAGGTGCATATCGTTTAGAAAATGCAACTCTCAGCGATCTTCTTCATATGAACCTTGGTATATTAGATGATTTTTTCACTATTCCTGGATCTGGTATGATTGCTACAACTTCTCAATGGGGTAATGGCGCAGGTTCTTTATTAGCATTAACTTCAGGTGCTGCTTCTAACATTGATAAAGCTATGTTAGTTCAATCCTACAAATTTGTTTCTACCTTATTAGCAGCTGGTCAATTTGCTTATGGTTTCGCTGCTAAAATCTTTAACGGTCAAACCATTGACCCTGCAACAATTGTATCTGATTCTATTACCAATGCAATAAATCTTGTTAAAGCAGGAACTATTCCATTAGCTTATGCTCCAGGTGCAAAATCTCAACAACTTCCTTACTTAGCAAGAATTTTACCAGCTACTTATGATAGTGCTTATGTTTTATTAGCTTATGTCTTAGATGAAAGATTAAGATCAGTAGCAGGTATTAATTTTGCAACATATGCAGGTCTTAAATTCTTTACACCATTAGGTATGGCTAATACTTCAGTTATGTACCAACAAAATGTTTCTACAACTAACTTAGCTGAAAGTAGTTTTAGACGTTCAGTCGCATATGGTGCTGTTCCATTTACCCCAGCTGGAGCTGATAAACCTTTCTCTCTCTCTGATGTTACCACATATCCATCTTTTGGTTGTTCACCATCTTATGCTACTGGTGCTTTCTTAGACCTTGTTTTACACGGAACTACTGGCGCAGCTGGTCCTAATGTTTGGACTTCTCAATTCCCTGATGATGGTATTTCAAGAATTTGTAGTCAAGGTTTCTACTATCAAACTGGTTCTGCTTCAGCATCACCAGCTGGTAATACTCCTGTTATATGCTCCATTGGAGATTTTGGTAAACTTCTCAAATTAATCTGTAATAAAGGTGTTGCTCCAAACGGAACAAGATTATTAAAGACTGAATCTTGGAACTACTTTATTTCAAGCAAAATTGGCGCTCTTACCGGTCTCGCTACTGCTACTAATGTATTCAACGAAACTGATGAAAAAACTGGTAATACAGTCTTTACTATGGGTGCATCTCGTATTGCTAATTCTGTTTCAAATATGACTACTTATGGTTATGATGAAACTACCATATTCTTTGATGGTGCTATGGGTTGTAAATGGTATGCGGATTTCTTCACTGGAAATTGGTTTTTCTGTGGTGTCCCAGAAAACTTTTTATCCACAGGTGATCTTCAATTAACTCAATCTGCTTTAGATGCTATCTTAGCTCTTAATTCATTACCACCAGGTTATATTAAGGCATCAAACATCGCATTATCTCCATTCCTTAATCTTCACGGTCAAAACTTCCTCATCGCTATGATACAAAACTTATAAATTAACCTTTAATTCAGTCTTCTAATTTTAATATTTTATAAAAAGTATTAAAATTATCGTGTACCCTCCCCGTAATTTTCAGGGTAAAGAAACTCATATAATTCGTCTTCTAGTAATTCCGAGAATAATTCAGTGTCTTTACACATCTCTTTTATATATTCATAAATGTGCCTTGTCATATACACATTTTGATAAGATAAGTCTAACTCCTCATTATCAAGATCAAATAACTCTTCTTCTGTATCACTCATTTTATGCTATTATAATAGGCAAAGATATAAAAATCTTTTTTATCTATATGGGTGTAATCTTTAAAGCACTTATTATAGATATAAGTAAGCATCTCGTAATTCTCTCTTATAAACTTCTTTATATTTCTCTTAAACTCTAAATCAAAGCTTGTAGGAACCTCTACAGTAGTAATAGTTTCTTCAGTTATAATTTCGCCTACAGATTCGTCGTCTTTTTTTCCAGCTATTCTACTCCACATATTTTATTATATAATTAAATATAATAAAATAACTTTTTAAGCTTCAATATCTTCTTCGACATCTTCTTCTAATAATGCCCTTGTTTCTTCCTCTAAATCAACTACTTCATCGTCATCATCTTCTAATTGTGTTGAGTTCTCTGGAACTTCTTCTTCAATTAATTCTTCTTGTTTAATCTTCTTCTGAACTGGGTTCTTTACTTCAACAGGTTTAACCTTCTTTTGAGGTTGAATTGTGACCTTCTTTTTAATAATAGGAGCTTTAGGTTGTTCAACCATCATTTTAGGTTGGGAATTTAAACTGTCAATTATGTTGAATAAAACTTCAAATCTCTTCTCATTTGCAGCTTGGTTTTTTGAAATAGTTTCTTTTAATTCTTCAATCTCTTTATTAGCCTTTTTTAATTGTTTTGCAAAATATAAAGATACGCTTCCAATAACGATACCTTCACACGCAATATGAATAAGTTGTTTATTATCCATCTTTTTTCAATACTGTTCTTCCTTTTAAAGGATAATTTTTAAATATTAATTCCTGCACACTTAGCTATTCTTTCCAAACACTTTCTGTTTGCAGCCTTGATTTTACTCTGTTCAGAAACAATAGTTGTACTTTTTGATATACTCTTGATCCCTTGAATGATACTCTCTAATGTTGGTCTCACTCCAGGAACAAGTGACTTAAATGCATCCTCCGCTGGTTCTTCCGCCTGTGGCTCCTCTTCAGCAACTGGTTCAGCCGGAATTTCCCCTCCACTCTTCATTATCTTTTCCTTCAATTTATTCAAGATTGCATTACTTCCGACAACCTTAATTAACATACCTCCAATTGTCATCTCTTCTATAGGATCTTTTACATCGCCTTCAACAACACACATGCTCATATCTAAATTACATACTTTACCTTCTCCACAGGATAAATCCTTAGCTCTTGTTTCATCATCCACATCTTCATCTAAAGGAATAGTATTACATTTTTGAAGGGGTTTAACTGGAACAGGTTCTTCATCCTCTGATAATTCAACATCAGAAGAAATATCAGGTATTTCCTCCTCTACAGGTTCCTCTACAGCCTCCTCTACAACTTCTTCACCACTGTTAATAATATCTCTAATTTTCATTAAATAGATACCCATAACATTTTTACCATATAATATATCATCTTGAATTAATCCTCCCCATTTTACTATTTTTCCTTCATCTGCATTTCTTTTAGCTGATTTATCAAATTCTAATAAATAGATTGAACCTGTTCCAACTAATATATCTCTTAACTCAGGAATATTAAATTTCTTACTTAATATTTTAATCCATAAATCATCAGTTGATATAAAGTTGTCTAAGCGTGTTAATTTTAATTTTTGTCCTACTTTCATTGAAGTTGCTTTTTTAGCTATTATACCTATATTTTCTTTTTTCATCCAATGTTTCTTCTTCTTTTCAACCTTTTCTTTGTCTTTTAATTCAGGGAATACTAGAGTAAAACCAGGTTCTACTTTACCTAAATCACCATCTATAGAGAATCTTTGCCTATCTGATAAAATATATTTTTGAGCTTGGAAAGCATGTTCGCTTGAAGGATATGTTATACCATCTATTTCTATACCTTCTTTAATATGATAAAAGTTTGATAATTTGTTATAAGGAGATGTTGCATTTGAATAAAATTTAATATACTCTCCTCCTTTAAAAGTATATTCTAAATTAGTTTCAACTTCTTCCCCCTCAGGTTCCTCTTCAGGCTCACTTTCAATATCAGGTATTTTCTCTTCCTCATCTATAACTACTGGTTTCTTCTTCGGTTCAGGTACGATTTCCTCCTCATCAATAACAACCTTCTTCTTTTCAAACTTACCTTTGATTTTATCAACAACATTTTTACTACCTTTAATCGAAGCTGAACCTATGGTTGCAGAATAATCTGATGATGAGACTGATGTTTCACATTCACCTTTATCAATATTACAGATACCAGCAGAACCACAAGATAAATCCTTCTCTGCTTCTACCCTGTCAAAATCATCTTCGTCTAACCAATTCTTCATCTTAAAACAAAGGTGTTTTTTAGTTTCTTTTTCAGTATCTAATTTTTCTTTTTGTTTTGTAGCATCTTCAAGCTGATCTTTTACCTCAGTTATTTGTTCTTCAATTTCCTTCTTCTCTTCCTCAATAATTTTAATTTCATCTTTCTCAGCGAAAGAGACCTTTCTTTTCTTCTTTATCTTTTCAAGCTTCTTAATACGCTCTTCGTGCATATCTATAAGGGTGAATAAATTGGTTGTAAGTTCTTCAACCTTACCTAAGAGCTCTTCATATTTTTTATCTTGGACCTTATCTTCCTTTGCTATTTTGCTTAAAACATAATCACATAATTTTTCTTTTGATTTAGAGCTTGGAACAGACCATCCTTTACTCTTTATGTAAGCTATTATTTCTTCTTCAGTGATTGCTCCAGATCTTATTTCAGCTTCAACATTCTTAGGAGAAACTGGAACTTCATATTTAGGGGATGGTACAGGAGCCGGAGGCGGAACAGGCTTCAACTCTTTTTTCAAGGATAAACTCCCCACAATTTTCTTTGCATCAGAAACTCCCTTTACTTTATTCTTATTAGCCTTTAACATAGCTGCAAGATTATTTATTGCTCTTTTTACATTGTCTTTATTCAACATAAATTCTTCGGCTTGGGTTTCCTGATAAGTATCTGTTAACATACCATAAAATTCTTTTGCATTAATTGAGGTAACAATACCATTTTTATCAGCTTTTGTTGATGCATATAAAATAGCTTGTGCTTCAAGAACTTTATCAAAAGATGGTTCCGGACCCAAGGCACCGGATTCCGGTTCATCTAAAGATCCTAAATCAATTTCAGGAATATCTTCCTCATCAAGAACTACTGGTTTTCTTCGAGGCGATGAAGGAGGTGAACCATATATTTTTCTTTCTTCTGATGATAATTCAGGGAGAATTGGTCTTGCTGGAATTACAATATTATTTATGCCTTCAAACTTCCCTTCAAATTTCTTTAAGAAAGTATTTTTATAAAAATCAATAACAGAGTTTCTAGTGCTTTCAACATCTTCAGATTTTAAGATTTGTTGTCTGATATGATTAGCCTTGTCTTTAATCTTGCTACATAAGGCAGTTTTACTTCCACTATTATAACCGCTAACAACTGTTGTAACAGCCTTTTTGACGGTGTCAGAACCTATATGTTCTGAGCTACAATAAGTAATAGCTTGGTCGAACTCATTATCACTTTCGCTAAAGAGTTTTTCCCAAGGAAAAGATATTGGTGAATCGCTTTTCTTTCTACCCATTTTATAAATATAATTAGAAAAAACTAAAAATATCTCGATAAAATCATTTAGATTTATAAATAATATATTCTCCCCTAAATTTACTGTTATTTTTTAATAATAAAAATAACAGGATAGAATTAACCCTTAATAATTTTTTCTATAAAAACTAAGAAATTGTTTAAGTTGAGAAACAGGTTCTTCTCTTAATCTTGATAAAGGCATATCTTGATTTGTTCCTGTTTTCTTTTCAACACAAGTAACATAGCTTCTAAGTTCTTTTATTAAATCATCTTTTGCATTAGTAGAACTTCTTTTTACATTACATTTAAATTCACCTCTAAGTTTATATGTTCTTCTTGTTCTTCTTTTAGACCCTTTACGGGAACCTTTTCTTGAACCCTTACGAGAACCTTTACGAGAACCTTTTCTTGATCCTTTTCTAGAACCTTTACGGGAACCTTTTCTTGAACCCTTACGAGAACCTTTACGAGAACCTTTTCTTGATCCTTTTCTAGAACCTTTACGGGAACCTTTTCTTGAACCTCTTCTTGATGCCATTTTATATTAAAAGAAAGAAAATTAAAAAAAATTAATGCCCAGACCCAAATTTTGTCGGGCTTCTTTTAATTCCATTATGGCATTTAATTCTTCTATTTGTTATACCTTTTTTTCCTTTCGCTCTCAGAGACTTTATAAGTTTATCTTTAGCATCTTTACCCTTTATTTGTAAAGGTTTAAAGTCAGAACCACCAACAGCATAACAACGGTCTTCTAAAGTAATAGCAACATGTTTTGACATTGAACCTTTTCTTGAGCCTTTACCTTTTGACTTTTTAGACATACCTTTAGAGCTATATTTCTTTGATTTCTTTTGAGCTGTTTTTAAGCTCTTTTTTGCCTTTTTCAAGGATTTTCTTAAAGAACGAGTTCTCTTTGATTTTGAGCCTCCTTTCTTCATAGACTTTTTAAGGGAGCGTCTAAGCTTTGTAACTCTTTTTTTAGCACTTCTAACAGAGCGTGTTAATTTACTGGTATGGCGACGGGATTTCATTTTATAATATAGAAAGAAAATTAATAAATTTTATGTTTTTTCATCTTCTTATTAACTGATTTTGAATAACTAACCCATTTACCTCTCTTACTACCCTTCTTTTTGTTTTCTCTTCTTTTTTCAGCTGGAGTAAGACTTCTTCTTACTTTTTCAGGTAAATATCTTCCTCGCTTACTTTTACGCCCACTTTTATTTATATAATCCCATTTTTCACGAGACCATTTTGAGAGGGAATTATGCTTACTTTTCTTTCCTTTGAACTTGCCTCCTTTTGCCTTATATTGAGCCACTAAAAGCTGAGCCTTCCTTGCTGACCAACGCCCTTTTGGGCCTCCTTTTGACCCAGACATTACTTTTTTCTTGATACTTTCCCATAATTTAGGGTTAGCTTTTGTAGAAACTTTTCCCGCTTTACCTCCTCTTGAGCTTCTTCTGGAAACTTTTGATCTTCTTTTAGAACGCGACTTCATTTTATTATTTAAAAACAAAATAATAAAATTTTCTATTCAGCTTTATCAACTTTAGTGAGTAGTTGGTCTCTCTCAACTTGAGCGTCATAAATGAGTTGTGCAAATTCTTTCCTTAATGAGGCTGGTTTATATATTTCGCATCTTATATTTGTAGCAAGGTTATCAAGTCCTCTACTTACTTCTTTTAGAATACCTCCTGTTTCCGAGTAATTATAAACCTGATACGCGCCTTTTAATATTATACTGCATACTCCAAAAGCTGTTATTATAGGATCTTTTACAGTTGCTTCAATTGCAGAAGATGAAGCAACATAGATTGTAAGGGCACTAAATACAATTGTGCTTAAATTTATATATTTACCATATCGGGTCATATCATAGCCTTTTTTATATAAATTAAAAGCGTCATTTTTACAGATATTCGAAAGGCGTTTTATCTCTTTTTCGTTTTCCTCGGTCCAATCATTGATATCAATTATAGTTTCTCTTTTAGTATCATTTATGTTCTTTCTAACCATCTCTAAAAGTATATTTTCATTCTCATCTTTTTCACTCATTATTATAAAAAGAATTAAAAAATTTCTTTTTTTTCTTTCTTCATATATAAATAAAATGTCTAATTGTTCTTCCTTATATCGTGATGTATATAACGCTGCAGATTGTTATGAATTTGCTACCGTCGGTGAAATGAACGGTGTTACTGGTGCTGTCCCTATCCCAGCTACTACTGCTCAACGTATTTTTGATACTAAAATAGGTGTTGATGCTCAAGGTAGAACTCAAAGTCAACAAGTTGCTCAAGTCGCTCAAGTTGCTCAAGCTACCGGAGTTGCTCCAGCAGCAGTTGCTAATGTTGCTGCAGCAGCAGGTGTTTCCCCTGCAGCAGTTGCTAATTTCATTAGAATGAATCGTGGATTTTAAGTTAAAAAATTATAATTTAAATGGGTTATAATTTTTCTATTAAATGTATAGTGATGATGAATATGAAAGATATGACGATGAAAATCGCTCAGAAAGAAAGTCATCGAGAAGATCTAAAAGAGATGATGAAGAGCGCGATCAAACCATAAATATTAGACCTTTTGATTTTAATACTATGCCTCCATTTAAAGGCAAAAAAGATGAAGATGGCACTAAGATTATTGTGATTGGTAAGGCAGGATCAGGGAAAAGTTCGTTAATCAAGGACATTTTAGCTGCAAAATCTCACTTAATTCCTGTGGCTCAAGTTTACTCAGGAACAGAGGATAGTAATCACGCATTTTCAAGCATAATACCAGATATATGTATATATAATAAGCTTGATTTAAAAGCAATGGAAAAATTTAAGACAAGACAAAAGGTAGCAAAAGAATGGTTAAAATACCCCTGGGCTTTACAAATTATAGATGATTGCACAGACGACCCGAAAATTCTTAAGAAACCTATTTTCCAAGATTATTATAAAAATGGGAGACACTGGGCTATGCTTCATATTTTAACTTTACAGTATTGTTTAGATATTCCTCCAGCTGTTAGAAATAATTATGATTATGCCTTCATTTTTAAGGAGAATATTATCTCTACAAGAGAAAAATTACACAAGTATTTTGGAGCTTGTATTCACAACTTTCAAGATTTTAATAATTTAATGGATACTATAACAGGAGATTATACAGCTCTTGTTATAAAAAATTCTGCAAGTGCAACTACCCCAGAAGAATGTTTGTTCTGGTATAAGGCAAATCCAGACGCTGTTCCTAAGAATTGGAAATTTGGGTCTCCTGTAGCTTGGGAATTTCAAAAAGATAGAAGAGATCCACACGCAGTTGAAAGTTTAGTTTAAATTTTATTTTAAGAAATAGCTCTCTCCAGCCCAAAGTTTAACTCCTGCATCTGCCATTTTAAATGCATATATAGCACCCAACATATATATACCTACAAGAACAACTATTCCTGTGGTTGAACGAGCTGAATTTTTTATTTTCTTTAATTCATCCTTATCTGTAGTTGATTTTACTTTCTTATAAGATAATATTGTTGCTAATAATGCAAAAAAGAAATATACTCCCAAATATCCCATAACTTTCATGTTTGTGTTAATACCTAATTTAACTCTAAAAGGAAGAGCTAATGTCATTATAAAAATAATGACACATAACACAATAATACCAGCTCCTTTAGCGCTTAAAGCAACTGCTGATAATATCAGAAGTATTAAGAATAATATACCTTTTACAACCATATTTCCTTTATCTGCAAGACCATAAGCAGCTCCTAAACCTGGAACAAATGCAGATAAGATTTTTGTAGACATTTTACAATTCAACAATAAAATAAATATAAATTTATATTTATTTTATATTAAATGAGACCGTGCGGACCAAGACCAAATAAAATAAATAACGCATATTCTAAGGATGAACTCGTGAAGATGATGACAGATATGGAGTTATATCCTCGAGAAGAAGCTGAAAAGATGCCTATTGAAAGACTTTGCAGAGAGCTAAATATAAACTATACAAGCCCAAGTGATGTTCAAGCAACTAAATATGGTGAATGTATAAAAAGTATGAGTAAGAAGTCTCTTCTTGAGGATCATAAAGACTTTTTACAACAACAGGGTTATCCACCTGAGAAAGCCCTTTTATTAAAAAAGGAAAGATTATGTGATATAATTTATGAGAGAGATGATATGTTTGTTTTACCCGAAGATTTTGATGAAAAGAATTGTACCTTATATGATATGCCTACTCTCACAAGAATTGCCGTAAGAAGACACATAGATACTACAAGACATAAAACTCAAAAAGACTTATGCAGGGCTATACAAAAGTCATATTTGAGAGAAAAAATGACATTCAACACAGATAAAAATCCAGTTTGGAATAACTCAGAAACTGACACAACATTATCGTGTATGATTGCACCCACAAAAGATAAAGAATTAAGAGAACATCAAAAGGCTTTAGTTAAGCATATGTTAAGACATCGTTCATTATTAGCAGTTCACGCTACAGGTACCGGTAAAACCTTATCAGCAATTGCAGCTATAAATTGTATTATGGCAAAATATCCTAATATTCGTGTTATTATTATAACCCCGTTATCTCTCGTAGAAAATATGCAAAAAGAGATAAGAAGATTTGGTATTGATCTTAATAACGAAGATATTTATACAAGAATTGAAATTTATTCTTATGATGAATATGTAAATTTACAAAAAAGAAAAAATGAGATTGATTGTGGAAATACATTTTTAATTATTGATGAAGCTCATAATTTAAGAACAGAAACTCTTATGATAGAAACTGTCTTAGAGAAGGGTAGTAAAAGTTATATTATTATGAAATGCGCGGCTGCAGCTTTTAAAGTTCTCTTATTAACAGCTACTCCATTAATTAACAGTATTTTTGACCTTAGAAACTTATTTATGATGTTAAACGGAGAAGATCCTGAAAAAGCCCTTACTAGAGAAAATTTCGTAAAATCAGCTTCAGAAAGTCTCGGAAATATGATAAATTGTAAAGTGAGTTATTATTACCCTGAAGTTGATGAAAATTATCCTAAAAGAGAAGATAAGATAGTTGATATGTATATGGACCCTGAATATTATAAAAAATATCAAGATTTTGAAAACACTCTCTTAAATAAAAGTAAAAAAGATCCTAAAATTAACGACTTCTTTTATCATAACCTTAGAGTAGCTATTAATTCTCTTGATGGAGAACAATCCCCTAAAGTTAACTGGATTATTGATTTTATAATTAAAGAGGCTGATGAAGGCAGAAAATCAGTTGTTTATAGTAATTGGAAGAAAGCCGGAATGAACTTATTAAGAAAGAGATTAGATGCGTTAAATAGACCTGGATTATATCTTTATATATCAGGAGATGTTAGTAGTGATGTAAGAAAAATAGCCCGTAAAAAGTTCAATAAAGATGAAGCTAAAGTTCTTCTTATTTCAAAGGCAGGAGGTGAAGGATTAGATTTAAAGGGTGTTAGAAACATTATTATTATGGAAAGTAATTGGAATGCCTCATCTGACAAACAAATTATCGGAAGAGGTATAAGATATAAATCACACTTACATTTACCTGAAGACCAACGTAATGTTACCGTTCATCGTTTGCTCTTACATAAACCTCTTGGAAGTAATGAATTCTTTGCGAGTGTAGATGATATGTTATATGAAGCTGCTTATAAAAAGAAACAACCATTACTTGATGGTTATATGGAAATAATAAAGAAAAACTCAATTGAAAATCAAGCTTGTAGTTGCGACCTTGGAAAAGGAGGTAATCATAACGGTTGTCAAAGTATGGAAGTTCCTTCAATATTAAAAAAGGGTAAAGTTATCCCAGAAGCAGTACAAGAACTTATGGTAAAACTTCAACTTGCAAAAGATGAAAATAAACCTCAAGAAGAGATTGCAGAAATACAAAAACAAATTGATGAGCTAAATGCCCCTAAAAAAGAAATATACGAAGCTCCAAGTGGAATTACCTCTATTGCCATAACAGTTAATGATGTCAGTAAAAGATTATTCCGTAAGCTTGCTGGATTAGGTGTTAAAACTAAAATTGAAGTGATACCTGATGATATACCTGATATTGAAATAGAAGGAGATGCGGAAGGAGTTGACGAAATTGCAGAATTAGAGGTTGAAAATGAACCACAAGCTTTTAACGAGAGTTTAGATGGTCAAATTAGAGATGAAGTATTTAAAATCATGAAGAATAGTGATCTTACTGTTACCACTAAAAAAGATGTTGTAAAGAAGGTTAGAAAAGTCTTTGGTAAAAAAGTAGATAAACAGCTTGTCAAGAAGTTTATAAAAGAATACCTAAAATCAACAGATGCAGAACCGGTTCAAAGTGATGTGGAAGAGGATCCACAATCCGGTGCCTTGGGTCCGGAGCCTGAGATTGATATTTATGATGAAATACCAGATCTTGAAGAGATACCAGATCTTGAGGTAGAAGGATTAGATGATTTTTAATTTTTTATCTTTCCTTAATATTAAAAGATGTCTAATTTACACATAGCTATTGCCTTAGTTGCATTATATCTTATCTTTATGAGAAAGCCTAAAAAGGAAGGTTTCATAAGTATGCACGATCACCGTGATAATGCCTTATATAGAGATATATAAGTTATCGCGATAAAATTTATTTAATTGAAAAAAAATAATTAATTTAAGATACTTTCATCTTAAATTAATTTTTCACGAGCGACCCCAAGGATCTCACTATGAAATCAACTAACATTCAACACAAACGCATTTCTCAACCTAAAGGTCAAGTACACTTAGGTCTTTGTTGTATCAACAATTCTTTGAGAAAATACAAGCCTGAGGGTTCCCGTAAAAATGTGGAAGTATTTTGTAGCCGTGGAACTCCTCGTAGAACATTTACGGTAGAACGAGCAAAAGATATGGCTCTCGCTAATATTGCGGATATTACAAAGCTTGTAGATTGGAATATTGAAAACAATATTCATCATCTTAGATTATCCTCAGAAATATTTCCTCACTTTACCGATAAGGAAACTGAACCTTATTCTATGGACTTTGCTATTGATGCTTTGAGAAAAGCTGGTGATTATTGTAGTAGAAGAAATCACCGTATTACAATGCATCCGGGTCAATTTAACCAGGTTGGTGCTAAAAATCCAGATGTCTATTCTCACACTGTAGATGACCTTAGTATGCACGCTGATATTTTAGACTATATGGATATTGACAGCACCGGTATTTTGTGTGTTCATGGAGGTGGTGTTTATGGGGATAAAGAAGCATCAACAAGACGCTGGATAGAACAGTTTGATGATTTACCGCGTAAAGTCAAGAATAGATTAGCTATAGAAAATGATGAAAAATGTTATTCAGTCAGAGATTGTTTGACTATAGCACAGGCTTGTAAGATCCCAATGATTTATGATACTCATCATCATACTTGTTATCACTGTCATTATAATAAAGATGATGTAGAAGAGGATATTGAAGATATGATGGATGAAATTGTAGAAACCTGGGAAGGATTACCTCCAGTTTTTCATATATCAGAACAAGCGCCTGATAAGAATGTTGGAGCTCATTCAGACTTTATTGAGGTTATTCCACAGCATCTTTTAGATGTTCCAGAAAGATATAATACCAGTATTAATATAGAGGTGGAAGCAAAGGCGAAAGAAGCAGCAATATTAAAATTAATGAAAAAATATAAAGAAATATTTTAGTTATAGTATAAAATGGAAGAAGACTCAAATTCAAAAGATGGACAAATGTCTTTGGAAGATGAATTTTACTTTATTTGCAACACCATAAACTCAATATTAACACAGCCTCCGATAAATTATACTAGTTTACGCAATATTTTGTATAACAGCTTGGGTTTAACCGTTACATTAAACACATATCAGATGGGCTATATCTTATGTAAGGTAACTTACTTTCAAAAAACACTTTTAGTGGTAAAATATAGGTATGAATATATTAAACAGAAAATTAAAAAAAGTGAAAAATTTTTAAAAGAGAATATTAACATCTTGAGAATGACCTTAAATAATATACTTCAAAATATAGAGGATCTTGAAGACAGTTTAGAGGAATTTAAAGAACAGAGTATAAATCAGCCTACAGTATATACTCCAACTTCTCCTGAAAAAACTGAACAGGGAACATGGTGGGTAAGATGTCTATTTGATACTTATATTAAATATGGGGGAAAAAGAGGTGTGACTTCTATAGAGTTTTTTAACTCGATAAAAGATAACTGGGAAAAATTGGAAGATGACGAGACTATAGATATAAGCTATATAACAGATACTATACTTGGAGGCTTTTCTCTAGAACATATTTCTACAAACTTATTATTATGGCTTAGAACTAATAGAGATATTCTTGATTTAAAATATAGATTCATAATTAAGCTAATGGGGTAAAATTCCACCCAAGAATATCGCAACATTTTTGATATATATCATCGTGTTCTCTTAGACGAGCAGGTGTTCTTAAACTATTAAGGGAATTTTCGGGGAGTTTTACGCCTTGTCTTAAAAGTAATTGTGTAAGGACATAATGAGCGTGAAGAAAGTTTTTTCTATCACCTTTAATTTTGAGGAAGACTTCAACTAGTTTTTCAAAGTCTTCAAATAATTTTTTTTCATATTTGCTTATATCTGGTTTTTCCTTTTTGGTAATGATACTATATATAAGCTGTTTATCTTCATAATACTTTGAATTTTTTGTTTCCGAAAGGAACATTCCAATATGTTTTATAGTCACAATATTCATATCTAATCCGTGCATCTTGATCATATAGTTAACATCTTCAAATACTTTTTGTGGGATATATTTATTCTGTTTTCCTTGATATTGATTTATTGTATCTCTAAAGTGGCATCGTTTCTCATAATGATATCTTTGAGTTATATTTACTCTGGAATAATCGCTGTAATTTACGGTATCTTCTAAGTCATTATATATTTTTCCACAATTTTTACATATAATATTCCCGGATGCATCTTCCCCTTTTTCATAACATTTACAATAATAATTTTTCTTCTTCTTTTTAACTGTAATATTATTGTCTTCAAACGGGTTATACATCGTATATACTGTATTCATTCTATATTTTTTAAGGTAATAAGAAAGGCGTTCTGAATAAAAAAATAAATTTTTTTCTTTTAATTCTTCCAATATAGATTTAAACTCTAATATTATTTCTTGAAAATCCTCATTTATTATTTTTTCAGAGGTTCCTCTAAAGGTTGATAATTTGGGTTTTGAGAGTTCATTCTTATATTTTTCAAGGATATCCATAGTCTTAAAATTGTACATTTCTTGTTCTGGTTTTAAATTTTTTAAATATGAATCCAAGCTTTTAACAAACTCATATAAATTTTTATATTCTCTATATGTAATTTCCTCTGGTTTTTTCTTTTTTGATTTTTCAATTGCATCGTAGTTTTTAGAGATCATTTCAAGATCATGTTTTTCATTTGATATCCCATAAGGAACAACGCAATTTAAACCTTGCCATAAGAGTATTTGAATAAGTTTTATATAAACTGTATAATTAGTATCTGTTTCAACCGAGAAATACTTTAATATTTTCTCGTGTATGTGTAGTATATCATCTTCCTCCATTTACTAACTTTAAGTCATATTCTTTAACTTTTACTTTTTTAAGAGTTTATTATCGCGGAAGAAGTTCCGCGTAACTTTTAAAAAAAAATTATTTCATTTGTGGGATAAACTTAACAGGTAAGGTTATAACCTTGATATAATGTAAGAACAATAAGAATAAGATAAGACTTACAGCTCTATTCATAGCTTGATTAGGGGTTATTCTTATTCTATTACTTGTAAAGACGGAAAGATGGGCTCTATCCATACATTCATTATAATCTGAAGCTGAGTTTGATTGTAAGTTGCATTGTTTTTCTTTATTTGAAGGCGTTGACATCTTTTAAATTTAAGTCTAGAAAAAAATATAATAATATTTTAATCGAGTGATGGTAACTATCCAAAAATTGTTTTAGCAATTAATTCAAAAAAAGAAATTATTACCTCCATAAAGCTCATACTATACTTATTAGAAAAGTAAGCTATAATTAAGCACAATATAATAATTATTACTATTATAGCTACTATATTTGAGGATGGGGCTACTTCAAACCCTATAGTATAAGGATTGAGTAACTTTTTATTTAAGCATCTTGTATACTCTCCGTAAGTATGGATGTTTGGGTCTTCAGAACATTCTCTTTGAGGATTATTCATTTATAATCATAAGGAGAAAATAAATTAAAAGAAGAAATATTGCAAGTGTGATGGTGGTGCTGTAAATTCTTTTTGTGGGATAAATTTAACTGGTAAAGTAAAAACTCTAAAGTAGTGAAGAGCAACTAAAACTAATACTATACAAAGGATGATTATAAGGATAGTTCCAATCATATGTTTTGGACCTAATCTAATATGCTTTGGAAAAAGACCTACTTTTTTAAGGTAGTTTGTAGTTGTATCTGCAGCTCTTTGTAAAGTTTCTTCAGCTGTTTGTTCTCTCTTTCTAATATGTTGAGGCTGTGCTCTAATATGTTGTGCCATTTTTATTAAGTCTTCAAGAAAAAAAATAAAATTAAAAATATGTTGTATCTAAGAGTTAAGCGGAAGTGTCTTCTCTTTACTTTTAATTTTATTCCTTATTATATACAGCATAGATATACCTAACAAACCTATCTCTGTTGAGCTTCTATATACCAGAGAAATATTGTTTATCATAATTGAATAATTGAGCCACATTGAAGACGATATTATTGATAAAATACAAAAAGTTAAAGAATAGGTATTTGTGCTTTTATTGACATATAATAACCACATAAAAATAAACCTTGAAATTACAGCTATAGTTGTAGCTATAATAGGTATATCTTCAATATTCATTTTTAGATCTTAGAGATGTTCACTTATTAGTTATCTTTCATCTCTTTAATCTCCTTCAAAAACTGGATGATCTTTTCCATATAAAATATAGTCTTTAAATTATGAGAACGAAGATTCGACATAACATTAATACATTCTGTGGTATTTTTACCCTCTTTTTTATTATTAGAAATAATAGAATTTATCTTCTTAATTCTAGCGTTATATAAGTCGTTTTCATTTTTACCGGAATACTTCTTTGTTTCAACGCTAACTTCTGTTAAAATATTATAGAGATAAGGAAGCTGACTATCAAAGGTATTATTTATTTTGGTAAATAACAAAGTTTCTTGACTTAAGAGGTTCTTTTCAAGGTTAGAACTTTCTTTATAAAAGTTTTCTAAATCAGTCATAAAGAAGTATCCATTTTTATTAAACGGATTTGTAAAGTTAAATTTATCCACAGAATCGTATCTATTAATATAACTTAACCCTTCTTTATTGATATATACTAACTTATAAATACTATCTTCAAATAAAGGCACAAATCTTTCTAAACTTTCTTTTGAAATAATTGTCATTTCTGGAGTTGATTTGCTCTTGAAAATACTTATTGTATTATTTGAGGGTTCTTCTTCCTCATCCACTTTCATATTTATATGAAAATAATTTTTAACGCTACTATCAGGCTTTATAATGAATTTTGACGGAATATAAATAAAGAAGTCAATACCGGTTGAAAGATACTGGATAAATAAGAAGACAGTTCTTCCTTCAAAAGTAAAAATACCGTTTACTGCGATATTGTTTTTTTTAAAAAAACTTAAAAGATTTGAGATTTCATATTCTTCTTCTACAACTTGATCTTCATCGTCGTAACTGGACATTTTTATTATGATGATTTTATACTTTAAAGTAAAATTTTATAAAATAGAATACAAAGGGTTAAATATTTTGTTTTTAACATTATAAATGACTACTCCTTTTGGTGATCCTATAAAAGATGTTCCTGTTGATAGAGATGAAACCCTTTCTCCAGACCAAGAATTAATTGATTCTATTTTCGCCCCAAAAGAACCTGCTCTTATTCCAAGAGAAGTCAAGCTCTTTTTAATCGGTGCTGTATTTATGTATTTACTATTTACTCAAAGCTCACAAACCACTATTTATAAAGTAAGTAAAAATGACAATATAACCAAGGTCATAACTGTTATTTTAGTTATACTTGTAGTTTACGGATCAAGTAAGCTTATTTAAAATTGGTCATTTTAATAATATTTAGAAGGGGATGATGTAGGGGTGATTTTTGGAGAAGAATTTGGTGAGGACTTTTTAAGCTTTGATAATAAATTAAAAGCAATATCTTCAAAACGATTATTTGAAGGGGAATTACTTCTTGAACTTTTAATATAAAAGTAGTCGTCTATATTATCGGCAGTATTGCCCTTTTCTAACTTGCTAATATGTTCTTCATATGTAAATACCATTTTTTTATTTTATAAAAAAGAAAAAAAACCTTTTTATAAAATTAAAATGGCAAGGAAAATATCTCTATCACAATGGTGGAATAAATA